>ERZ772986.1006-NODE-1006-length-16464-cov-3.299470_pt1 | contig 16464 bp, 19 predicted proteins | sample MGYA00511898_ERZ772986 | MGnify/ENA primary metagenome ERZ772986 (study PRJEB29015, sample SAMEA2737934) | human oral metagenome | biome: human oral; feature: human-associated habitat; material: dental | place: China | collected 2148 ... | reverse complement strand
CCGCACCCGCAGTGCCGATTGAGAACGCGACATTGCCCGCCGCACCCGCAGTGCCGATTGAGAACGCGACATTGCCCGCCGCACCCGCAGTGCCGATGGTGAACACGTCCGTGCAGAAGTCGGCAGCCGAGGTACTGAAGGATGTCATGCCGGAGTTCGCAGCGATGCTTGAGAATGTGCAGAAGCGCATGGAGAAGCAGGAAGACGCGGAGATTATGGAGGTCGCCAAGCGCTATGAACTGCTCGGCAAGAAGCCCGAGGAGCTTGCGCCGGTGCTCAAGAGCACGAAGGCCGCGAGCGAGGAGGCGTACACGCAGGTCATCATGGCACTGGATGCTGCGCTTGACATCGCCAAGCGTTCCGGGATGTTCAACGAGATCGGTTCGAATGGCAACGGCGGTACGACGGATGCAGAGGCACGCATTGCAAAGCGCGTCGAGGAGATTCGCAAGGCGCACCCCGACATGAGCGTGTTCATGGCGCGCGACATGGCGTTTCAGGAGAACCCCGAGCTGATCGCGGAGTTCGAGTAAGAGGAGGATAAAGGATGTTTAATGGTTCTGTTATCAATGACAGCGCGACCATCTGTGCACCCGTAAAGACGGAGATCAAGACGGGACCCTTTACGGCGGTAGCTCTCGTGAGCGGTGGGGCTGTTCCGTGCAACGATACGCTCGTTCCGGTGGGTCTGACGATTGCAGAGACGCCGAACGTCGTTCCGGTGGGCGATGACGTAAACGTGCAGGTCAAGGACATCGGCGCGTGGAAGTGTGGCGCGGCATTCACGGCTGGCGATCCGCTCGCCTCTGATGCGACAGGGCTTGCAGTCAAGGCGACGGCAGGGAAGTTCATTCTTGGGGTCGCACTTGAGGACTGCTCTGCAAAAGGACAGACGGTCAAGGTTCAGATTACGAAGTCGGGCTTCATGAAGTCCTAATAGAGGAGGAATCAACGTGGGAATTTCGGTAAAAGAAATTGAAGTCATGAAGGCGGCTGGGACGTGGAAGCCGAACGCCTATCTCTCGAATATGTGTATGGCGTATTTCCAGCAGGGAGAGTATGCGGCACGTCAGCTTTTCCCTGTGTGCCCGGTCGGGCTTTCGTCCAGCTATTACTATGAGTTCAGCAAGGGTGATCTCGCGCGCGACAATGTGCAGCGTAAGCCCGCGTTTGGACACGTCGCACCGGCGATCATGGGACAGACGGATAAGACCTACGCGTGTAAGGTCGATCAGGTGCTTGTCGGCATCGACAAGATTTCGGCGCTCGATTACACGCGCTCGGCTGCGCCGGGTTCGGCAGACCCGCGCCGTGCAAAGGTAAAATTTGTTGCTGAACAGATGAACCTGCATCAGGATCTCATCTTTGCGCAGAACTTCTTCAAGGCGGGTGTCTGGAAGAACGAATGGGAGGGCGCGGCTGCGGCAAATGCGTCGCAGAAGAAGTTCCTCAAGTTTGACGACAGCAACTGCGATCCTGTGACGCTGTTCGACGGTCTTATCAATGAGATTCGCCGCGTTGGTCGCCGCAAGCCAAACAAGCTCGCGCTCGGCGTAGATGTGTTCGCAAAGCTCAAGGCAAACCACTTCATTATGGAGCGCGTGAAGTATACGGGCACGACAGCAAACCCTGCCGTCGTCACGGAGCAGGTGCTTGCGCAGCTCTTTGGAGTGCAGCAGGTCGTTGTCCTTGACTCCACCTACAATGCAGCAGCCGCGGGCATGGACGAGAACATGCAGTATATTTGCGACAGCAAGGCGGCTCTCCTCTGCTATACGACGGACACGCCGCAGATCGACGAGCCGTCGGCGGGCTACATCTTCGCATGGGATATGCTTGGAAACGGACAGTACACCGCAACGAGTCAGTTTGAAGGCTCGCCCGCCGATCACACAGAGTTCATCGAAGGCCTGATTGCGACGGACATGAAGAAGACAAGCGATGATCTCGCGGTGTTCCTCAAGAACTGCGTCGACTGACGGGAGGTTTTAACATGGGCTTCACGGCGTTAAAACCGTGCCGCTTCGGCGGCACGGACTATCTTATCGGGGATACGATTCCGGATGTAAAAATTCATCCGAATAAGGCTGAAGCACTACGTCAAATGGGCGTTGTCACTGGAACATTCGCTATCAAGGAGTTTGATGACCCCTACGAGCTAGAGGATTGGGGGATAGAAGATGGTGTTGCTACGCCCGAGGAGCAACCCGCCGAGAGCACTGAGACTCCGAATCCCGCTGAGGACAAGGACGAGGAGCAGCCAAAGCGTCGCGGTCGACGCAGGGCTGAGTGAGCTATGACAAGATCATTCACCTACGACGGCGCACAGATTGCGGATAGTGGCATCAATCAAATGCGATTCGAACTGGGTGATGTGCTTGTAGAGGAGCCTGACAAGACGGCGCTCCTCACGGATGAGGAAATCACAGCGATGATTGCGGCATTCCCGCAATCGTGGCGGCGTGCGAAGTTCGAGCTGATAAAGAGCATCCTCTATCGTTTCGCGCCCGAGGTTGACACGAAGTCGGGTCCCGTCCAGTGGTCGCTCAGCCAGCGCTACGCGCAGTGGAAGGCGCTCTATGAGGAGTTGAAAAAGGAACTCTCTATTGTCTCCTCCTTGCCGGAAATGCCCGGAGCGCACCATCGACCGCCGTATTTCTTCGAGGGTATGCACGACAACGAGCAAGGCAGGGGGCGATTGCCTTGTACCTGAGACCGGGCAGTTTATTCCACCAGTTCACAGTGGAGCGAAAACAGCTGAAAACATCGGATAATGGGAGACCCCAGACAGTCTTTATGCCGACGTTCAATGTTGTGCGTGGTGTTCTCTCCGATGCAAAGACAACGGAGATCATGCGCTGGAAAGCGTTACAACATCCTGTGACCCACACCATCGTACAGCATTATGGCGAGTCCGTCGCAAAACCGGGAGATAGGCTGGTTCACAATAACCGCTACTTTTATGTGCGCGGTGTGGATGATGCCTCTATTCTTGGCATCTTCACGATTTACTATGTTGAGGAAAGGAGTGATCGAGTTGAGTAGCGTGAATCGAGTGATTCGCTCCGTAGAAGCCGAAGTTAATGACGAAGTGCAGCACGTGAATACGAAAGCTCGGTCACGCGCCTTTCGAGCGACCAATGTCATGCAGAATGCAGCGCATAACGTTCTGGGTAAGGATGGTTCGGGACGTGTCTACAAGCGGGGAGCGAAAGGCGTACATACGGCATCTGTGCCGGGAGAAGCACCTGCACCCGATACTGGCAACCTTCGCCGCAACTGGCGTAGGTTTGTATTTTCCCAACCGACAGGGAAAGGTGAGCGAATTATTTGTCGCATTAAAAGCGATATGCCTTACGCCGCAGCCCTTGAAAGCGGAACGGTACGCATGAAGGCTCGTCCCTTCCGTCAGCGGATCATCGATCAGGCAAAGACCGAGATCGTCAGCATATTCGGCGAGGTGAGATAAATGGCGCTTGTTATCACAAAGGAATCCACACTATTTGACCTTGAGAAGATCGGCGTCGGAGATTTTGTTCGTGCCCGTCACCGCACGTGGAAAGAGAGTATAAACGGAATAGTCGTTTATATCGACTCTGAAATGGCACAAATCGTATATTTGCCAAAGATTCACCGCGCCACGCGGTACTTTACGATTCATGCGCAGGAAGTTCAAAACGGCGAATGGGCGATCGCACATAGCCGAGATTTGGAATCTGTCGAAAAGGTGGAGATGACAAATGGCTACGATTGAGGCACTTATACGAAAACGCCTGATCGGGAACGCGCAGCTTTCTGAAAAGCTCGCCGCATTCGGTGCTGCTCCTGCGATCTTCTTTCAGGAAGCGCCGGACGACAAAGATGAGTCATGGGGAGATGCGCAGTATCCACGCATCGTGTTTTCTACGGATACATTTGCAGACGGTGCCCGTGATCGCCGCAAGGTCATGTTCGTTGACGTCATGTGTAGTACGACGGGCACCGCACCGGAGGAGGTTGAGCCGCTTGTTCGCGAGGCGCTGGCAGGAGTGTTCTTTACCCCCGATGTTGGCGAGACGTTCTCAGCGAAGTGGAAAGAGACGCAAGTGTTCAAGGAGACGATTGGTGATCGTGAGCCGATGATTGTAGGCATGACGGTGAGCTTCGACATCTATGAGTATCCGCTCCTTGAAACGAGCGACCCCGATCCGATCATAGCTGCGTGTCATTATACGGAGAAGTGGTGCGAGCGAGTTGTTGTTATCGGCAGAGCGTGGCTGCGCGGTATTTTTGAGCCGACACGAGAGCGACCGGCAATATACTTCAGCAAAGGCGTGACGACGGTGGATCGCGAGACGAATACGGTTGTATGGATGAACTCTGAAATCATCGTTCATCTTTTTGCCCCGTCTTTGCATGACCGTATCGTGTGGCTGGAACAGTTTGTTCAGGCACTATCCTTTGCAGGAGAGATTACCATGCTTGACGATTCGCCGATGTTTATTAAGCAGATCAAGGGCGACGCAGCGGGAGATGAACTCACGGGGCAATTACGAATCAGCGTACAATACGGGCTGCTCAGGCGCCCCGCATACGCACACGGAATCCACCATGTTGGGTGGCGTTAAGGAGGATCGCAAATGGCAGAGAAAGTAAAAGATGAAGTAGTTGTAGAGGACATCTATGCCGCCGAGGAATTCGCGCAGCGTCCGGAGATGTTCGGTGACGGGGTGCGCGGTTACACCGTTCTTGCCGCATTTCGGTATGTCGGCAAAGACAAGGCGACGAAAACTGAAGCGCTGGAAATTGTTGCGCGTTTTCGAGACAAGAAAGTGGGTGAATGACGTATGAGTGGTATTTTCAGTATTGGCGAAAAGAAAGTTCGCCCGGGCGTATATTATCGGCGCGAGAATAACGGCGGCGTTGAAACCGTCGGCGCAACCAATGGCGTGGCGGCAGTGCTCTTTCAGGCGGACTGGGGCGCGCTCAACGAAGAGTTCGACATGGACGTTACCATGCAGAACAGCGTCGCAGACTACTACGGAACAGCGGATACGGTATCCGCGATCAAGGAAGCGTTCAAGGGTGGCGCGACAACCGTGCGTGCTGTTCGCATTGGCGGTGATGACGGCAAGCCCGGAAGCATCGAGCTGAAGAATACGGATGGCTCTCCTGCGACAGCGGTTACTATTACGGCGGCGCATCCGGGGACACGCCCGTTTACAGTATCCGTGCGGACAAACCTCATTACGGATAATCGGCAGGTCATTATCTATGACGGCACCGATATCTTTGAGCAGTTCTCTTTTGCACCGGGCGAGAAGGAACCTGAGAACCTTGTTGCCGCAATGGCGCAGAGCAAAAACTTTATGGCGAAGGCGGCGAGCGGCGTAAAAGGCCCTCTTGCATCCGTGACGCAGCAGCCTCTTGCAGGGGGAAAGAATCCGACGGTTAAGACGGCATCCTATGAAAAGGGGACGGACATTCTTGAGCGATACAAGTGGAACTGCATTATTGCGGACAGCGACGACAGCGCAGTCCAGCTCCTTTTGCAAAATTTCGTTGTGCAGAGCTATCAAACGGGACACCTCGGATTTGCGTCTCTTGCCGGGAAGAGCACACAGGCGCTCACGGAGCGCATGACTCAAGCAGCTGCGTTCAACGATGAAAAGATCGTCTACACGCTCAACGGCTGGGTCGGCAGCGACGGAACGAAGTACGAGGGCTGGCGTGCAGCAGCCCGTATTGGTGGTATGGTCGCGGCATTCGAGGCGAATACGAGCCTCACACACAATGTCATCGCGGGTGCGGTCAGCCTCACGGAACCACTCACGAACGGTGAAATCATCAAGGCAGAGACGAAGGGCTGTCTTGTACTTACAATCAATGACAGCGATCAGGTGTGGATCGACAGTGCCATCAACACGCTCGTCACACCGGACGCTACGATGGATGAGGGATGGAAGAAGATTCGCCGCACAAAGACGCGCTTAGAGCTAATGGATCGCGTGGACAGTACCTGCGAGAAACTGGTTGGCAACGTCAACAACGACACCGACGGCCGCCAAACCATTATGGCTACGGCGCAGAAGGTCATCAATGCGATGATCGAGGAGAAGAAGCTCATGCGTGGCTCGACGGTCTACGAAGATCCGGGCAATCCCGCAGAGGGGGATTCGGCGTGGTTCAAGCTCGCTATCGACGACATTGACAGCGCCGAAAAGATTTATCTCACGTATCAGTTCCGCTTTGCACTGGCACGTGCGGAGAAAAAGGGGGAATAATCTATGTGGAATCCGAGAGGACCCGTTGACGCACGCCGCGTATTCACGGGAAAGGACGGTCTTCTGTTCGATGAGTTCGGGCGACTGCTTGCGACCGTGGAGACGTATCAGGTGCAGACCAACGTCACGAACGCGAAGTATCAGCCGCTCGGCGACGCGCAGGAGCACGAGGTATTTCAGGGCTACAGCGTGACGCTCAACTTTACCGAGGTCGTTGTTGAGGACAATGCGTTCATTCAGGACTTGTTTAATATGATGAGTTCGGGACAAGGTGTACGCTGGACATTCCAAGGCGTTGTGAAGGGGCGCAACGGTAGCGAGGAGCGTATGATCTTCCGTGACTGCGTGCCGAGCGGCAACATTGACCTTCAGAATGTCTCGGTGGGCGACCTCATCAAGCGCCAGTGGAGCTTGTTCGTCAATCGCCCGCCTGAGCTTCAGAACCTGCTCAGCTATTAACCCTGACAAGAGACAAGGAGAATATTTATGGCAGTTAAACCCGACGAGGAACTCATGCTTGCCGCCGACCCGATTGAAGATGTCGAGGTCGGTACTGACGAGGAACTGAAAACGTACGACGGCGACATTCTGCACGCTCTGCTTGCGGCAGCGAATTACCAGCAGTCTGAGGACGAAACCTATACCATGCGCGTTGTTCGCAAGAAGGTAGTTCTGTTTACGTTCCGTGTTCGTCCGCTCTCTGAGGAGCAGTACGACCGCTGCCGCGAGAAGAACACGAAATATGTGCGCAACAAGCGCATCGGCGTCAAGGTGCCTGAGTCGACAAACTCGGTGCGCTATCGCTCGCAGCTCATTTACGAGGCGACGATTCCCGAGGATCGTGCAAAGATCTGGGACAACAAGCAGATGTGGGAAAAGCTCAATGTCGCGTCTGGTGTTGATGCGATCGACAAGATTCTGATGTCTGGTGAGAAGGACAAGATTCTCGAACAGATCGATGCCATCTCCGGCTTTGACAACAACGAATTGGAGGAGACAACAAAAAACTGATCTTGTCCGGCGGAGGGTTGACGCTGCTACACCACATCTTGCAGCGGCTTCACATGACGCCGGATGAGTATGCAGAAAAGCCCTCGCTTGTACGGATGTTTATCCGTGCAAGCATACGGGCGCAGATTGAACTGGAAAACCAAAAACAAACATAACGGAAGGAGGTTGAAAATATGGCTGCGGAGCACGTCATCGACATTGTGGTACAAACGCAGGACAATGTAAGTCCGGGACTTGATCGGGCGAGCAAGAAACTGCGCGGATTCGACAAGAGCGTTGAAAAGACACAGGCACGGCTTAAAGGTTTTGCGCGAGCGGAATATGAAGTCGTGCTGCGTGCCCTCGACCGTATCACCCCGACGAGTATGCGGGCAAGTGAGAGACTTCACAGCCTTACGGGGCGCTCCTACAACGCTGTCATCGGTGCCATCGATCGTACTGCGGCAAAGGTGCGCGAAGCACAAACACGCCTTACTGCCCTGACCGGAAAAGCGTGGATGGTGACGATTGCGGCGAAGAACACCATTACAGAAAAGGCGAGCGGCGCAGTGAATGGTGCAGTCCAGTCCGTCACGGGTATGGGAGCACAGATGATTGCGGGTGCGGGCATCGGCTACGGCATCTATGATACAGTCAAGACGTACAAAGACTTTCAGCAGCAGATGAGCACGGTCGCGGCAATTTCGGGCGCAACAGGTGGTGAACTTGATGCGCTGACGGCGAAGGCAAAAGAGATGGGCGCAATCACGTCGTTCTCCGCAACTGAATCCGCGAAAGCGTTTGAGTACATGGGGATGGCGGGATGGAAGTCAGAGGACATGATCTCTGGTATCGCTGGCATTATGAACCTCGCCGCTGCTTCGGGAGAAGAACTCGGACACGTCTCTGACATCGTGACCGATGCGCTCACTGCGTTTGGGCTCAAAGCTTCCGATTCCGCACATTTCGCGGATGTTCTCGCACAGGCGGCAACGAACTCCAACACGAACGTCGGCATGATGGGCTACACCTTCAAATACGCCGCTCCGATTGCGGGTGCACTCGGTTACTCTATTGAGGACGTGGGCGTTGCCATCGGACTCATGGCAAACGCTGGTATTAAAGGCGAACAAGCTGGTACGTCCTTACGTAAAATATTTTCATCGATTGCCACTCCCGCCGGAAATGCGGTCAAAGTTCTTGATGATTGGGGCATTAGCGCTACCGATGCGAGCGGAAACGTAAAACCGCTCCTCGTAACGATGAAAGAGTTGCGCGAACAATTCAAGGGCTTGTCTCAGGCAGATCAGCTCGATAAAGCGTATGCGCTCGTTGGTGAAGAAGCAAAGAGCGGATTCCTCGCGATGATGAATGCCTCGGATGCTGACTTTGATAAACTCGTCGATTCTTTGAACAATGCCGAGGGTGCGGCGCAAAAGATGGCTGATATTCGGTTGGACAACCTTGCGGGTGATATGGAACAGCTCGGCGGCGCATGGGAGACGTTCCAGCTCTCCATCATGGAGGGTAAGGGCGCGGACGGGCTGCGCAGCTTCATACAGGGCGTATCAAAAGACATCGACCGTCTGAACGAGTATCTGAAAGACGGCCTTGACATATCGGATGTTGGGCGACTTGCACTCGATATCCTCACGCAGCTCAAGAACAAGTTCTTAGAGTTGGACGGTATCGGCTCCGTTCTTGCGGGTGGTGTTCTCGCAGCAGGGCTTTACAAGATTGTTCGTCTTGCGGAAAAAGCAGGGAAGTTCATAAAAGAGGCGAGCGCTGGAAATATTGCAGGTAAAGCCGCAGAATCCATTGGTGACACGGCGGCAAGTGTCCGAAGCATGGTTGTCCACGCGCAGTCTGTGGTTGTGAACGGCAACAGTGGCGGCAGCGCAGCAGGCGTTCCCGGGAAAACACCTACAAATCCGAAAGGTAGCAAACTCCCCTCAAACGATATCCCGGTCAACCCAAAGGGGAGCAAGATTCCGTCCGCAGAGATTCCTACCAACACCAAAGGCGGTGCAGTGCCGAAAGGGGCGTCTCGATTCGGAGGCGGCACAAAGATACTCGGACGCGGCGCGGCTATTGCGGGGTTGGCACTTGGTGCATACGAGGCATACAGCATCTATCAGGAAAACCAACAGGCTCTTGCAGAAGCGCAAGCCGCATCTGATGGCAGCGAGGAATCCATCGCGCACATCAAAGAAATTGAGCACGACAACACCAACCGTATGGGCGCATCCGTCGGTAGTACGGGCGGTATGCTCGCGGGCGGTCTTGTCGGTGCAAAAGCAGGTGCTGCCATTGGTGGCGGCATCGGTGCCCTGTTCGGCGGCGTAGGTGCTGCCCCCGGTGCAGCGATCGGCGGGTTCTTCGGCGGTGTCGGTGGCGCGATTGCGGGCAGTGAGTTTGGTGAGTCTATTGGCGGTCAATTTGCTGAGATCAGCGAAGCGGCAGGAGTTGTATGGGGGAGTATAAAAGAGGGTGCGTCTGAGACTTGGAACTGGATCAGCAACAGCGCATCCTCTGCCATGCAGTCGCTTGGAGATGCGATTTCCGACGCATGGGGCGGTGCAGGAAGCAAGGCTTCTGAGCTGTGGCAGGGAATTACTGAGGGGGCCTCCTCGGCAGCACAATCCGCAGGAGAGGGAATTTCTGCGTTGCGTGATGTGGTGAGCGGCGGCGTGAAAGGGGCGGCACAATATGTAGGCGAACAATGGGGTGTATTCAAAGACTATATAGGCGATGCGCTTGCATCTGCCCGTATGGCAGCAGAGGATGCCATTAACGTGGTCGTTGGATTAGGCGCGGTAGTTTGGTCACTTATAAAGCCATACTGGGACAACGGTGTGGCATTTATTTCCGCCATTCTGCAAAGTATTCGAGATACGGCAAACGAGGCATGGAAGTGGATCGGCACGAGTGCTTCTGCCGTGTGGGCGATCATTGCGGCGGAGGTTTCTGCGGCATGGAGCGTCATCACGGAAACAACTGCTACGGCATGGAATACTGTTACTGCATTTATTTCGACCGCATGGGATGAGATTGTCAGCATTGTCACTGAGGTGGGCATCTCCATTGCAGAGGAAGCCGTGTATGCGTGGCAGTCTGTCAAAGATACCACTTCTGAGGTATGGGTCGCTATTACAGAAGCTATATTCGCTGCATGGGGCTCCATTTGCTCCGTGTTTACGCCCGCCGCAGAGTGGTATATGAGTACTGTGTGGCAGCCCATCTTGGATTTCGCCATAGATACGTGGGTCGGTGTTTTGGCGGCAATTAGTGCTGCATGGGGCTCCGTCTGTGCTCTATGGGGCGTTGCTTCTGCATGGTTCGACACGACGGTATGGCAGCCAATCTCTACTACTGTTGACGCAGCGCGGGCGGCAATCTCCGACGCGTTCCAATCTGCATACAACTACGTCACGGGGCTATTTGGCGGTATCGCTAGGTGGTTTGACGAGAATGTTATTAAGCCGATCAGTGAAAAACTCGATACGCTGCGCAACATCGGCTCCGGAATCACGGGGCTTGTCGGCAGTGGTGGAGGAAGCGAAGCACCTCATGCGGTAGGAGGTATCTTCCATGCACCGCACCGCGGCATCGTTGCGGAGAATGGCCCCGAGGCGATCATTCCCCTGAATGACCGTACGCGCGGGTTTGACATCCTTGAACGCGCGGCAACGATGATGGGGCTCGATTTTGGCAATGAAATGGATTTTACGCCTGACGAATCTGGTGAAAGTGCTCCGCTTATCGCCCCTGTATCAGCAGGAAATGCCCCTCAGAGCGTTTCTATCGACATGGGAGGGATAAGTATACCAATCACCATTTCGGGTGGCTCTATGGACGCACAGGGCGTTGTTCAGGCAATCCGTGAGAATCTAGAAGATATTGCGGACGACATCGGCGGACAGCTGGCAGATAAGGTCGCATCGATCTTTGTCAATCAGCCGGTCATGAATGCGAGGTGATCGTTTATGAAGTTCAATACGAATGCTGTTGTCGGCGATCTCTTGCGTGGACGCAGCATCAAGAGTTCGCTCATACACGGACTCATGTCGTCAGGGCTTTCCGGTGTCTGGCGAACGCTCGCCGTTGGCTTACTCGGAGGCGGTTCTGAGGTCGCCGACGTTTACATCACGAATCAGGAGACGGGCGAGAAAATATCTCTTGCATGGGTGCCCGAGAAGATCAGCGTCAAAGAATCTGCACAATTTCAGAGCTATAACATCATCGAGCGCGGAGAGGTCAAAGTACCGAAAGGGAAACGTCTCTCCGCTGTTTCATGGGAGGCGGTGTTCCCGGGCGAAAGTCGCACGGAAGATTCGTTTATCAAGTCGGGGAACTGGGAAGCCCCGACGGAGATCATTCAGCGACTGCAAGCATGGCAGAATGCGGGAAACAAGCTGAACCTGCTCATCACACAGACGCCTGTGAATCTCGATGTGTTTCTTCAGTCTCTGGATTATTCATTTGAGGGCGGCATGGGGGATGCAAAATACAGCATCTCCTTTATCGCCGCTGAGGACTTGCTCATCAAGACGGTGGAAGAGGTTGATGCGGAGAAAGCCAAAGAGAAGGAGAGCGGCATTCCAAAACTGGAATCACGAGCCGCTTTGCCAAAGCCTTCGTCTATCAAGAGCGCCTTGAATCAGACGTTGTGGAGCATTGCAGAGCAAAAACTCGGAAGCGGCGCCAGATGGCTTGAGGTATATGCTGCGAATGCAAAAAAGCTCGTTGATGTAGATGCGCTCATCAAGACTGGAATCAAGGCGGGCATCAAGATAAAATTGCCTTTTTAGGTGGCGGATATGGTTGATCTGAAAAATATCAGCTATCGTGTTGTCTGTATTGCTCCCGACGGGAAGCAGCTTGACATCACGAGCATTACAACGAATCTCGGGTGGGAGGAGGGAGCAAAAGAGCTCTCTGTTCGCATCAGCCTCAAGGTCTACAACACGCTGTATGATGGGAAACGTATCTCTCAGCTCGTGCAGCCGGGCACACCGATCTTTATCTATGCCATCATCGGCGATGAGCAAAAAGAGATAGTGCGCGGGACGATTGAAAAATGGTCGCCCACATACACAAACGGTGATAGCGTGCTGGACATCGAGGCCTACGACGAAATGCACGCGCTGAGGAGGAATGAGGACTACGCGTACTTCGTTGACGGTGTTACGACCAAAGCGATGATTACGCAGATTCTTGACAAATGGGGCGTCCCTTACGACTACAAAGGCCCTGACATCACACACAACAAGATGGTGTTCAAAAAAAGCTATCTCAGCGATATGCTTCAGAAAATCTTCGACGACGTGAAGCAAAAGGGCGGCGGCGTTTATTTCGCCCGCGCAAAAGAAGGGAAGGTCGAAATCATCCCACGCGGCGTGAATGAGGGTATTTACCACTTTGACGAAAGTGATAATGCTGTCAGCGCGAAGGATTCCTTCGACAGCGGCAGCATTGTCACGCGCGTCATCGTTGTCGGAAAGACCGACGAAGAAGGGCATCAGGCAATCGAATCGACGGTAGAGGGGAGAACGGAGTTTGGAATCCGTCAGGCAATCGTAGAACGCCAGCACAGCAAATCTCTCGAACAGGCGACCGAGGCGGCAAACCAGCTTCTGCGGGAACGCGGTGCGCTCAAGCGTAAAACGACCATCGTTGCGCCGGACTTGCCGTTTCTGCGCAAGGGTGACTGCATCCGCGTCCGCGCCGGTACAGTTCTCGGTTACTTTTTCGTGAAGAGCGTTCGGCACAACGCTGAAGACCAGAAAATGACGCTCGAAATCGACGAAGACAAAGAACTGAACGAGGCAACGGAGACGGACAACGGGCTAGGCGATACACAGACCGATTCCAATGAGGTGGACGAATCCACAGGAGGTGAGGCAGATTGAGCAAACGAGGCAGCCCGGGTGCAAATAAGCTGACAGTGGCGCTTGCCAGCATAATCGACATGAAAGGCGATAAACCGCTTGTACTTGACTTCGGTATCATTTTGGGGGATTACAGCCTGAAAACGAACACCTTCCCGATTCCAATTCCGAAAAGCGATTATTCTGTCTGCCGCGCGATTACCTATGACCCCGGCGTTCCGCTCACACAGACCTACTGTGACGGTACACATGGGCACCCCGACGCAGGTTTTGCGGGCAGTCACGTTCATAACGTACGCCTCCCCGAGAAGATGTACTGGATTCGTCCCGGCGACAAAGTGCTTGTGGCGTGGGTACAGGATGAGGCATGTGTTGTTGACATCGTGTATCGTGGCGACATCGTAGGCTAAAGGAGGGGATCAAATGGGACAAAGTCTGTATCCGACATTCAATCTTCCTCCTGTTGTCGCAGATCGTGAGCGCACAAAGAAGAAAAGCTATAAACAGAGCTTCTTTTTCGACTATGCGACAGGAGATTTCCTGCGCGACGGGGCAAATCGTCTTGTGCTCGCAGAGGGACGCGAGGCGTTCTGTCAGTGGTGCCTGAAACAGTGCGTCACGGAGCGCGATACGAAGCTGGCCTACTCCGACAAGATTGGTGTTGAGATCGTCAAAGCGGTGCAGGAGGAAAGTGATATTCGTGCAATCGAATCCGCGATCCAGCGTACCATTACGGAAGCGTTGATGGTAAACCCTGAGACGGAATACGTGAAGAATTTTCGCTTCGCATGGGATGGAGCGGACAGTCTGCTTGTATCATTCGTTGTAAAGGGGCATGAGTGGGATGAAGATACGCTTACGGTAACGTACTGAGGAAGGAGGACTCTATGTCAATCGTACCGTTTGAACCGCCGGAATGGCTAAAAAACACAAGCGCTCGTGGCATCCAAGAACGCATGATGCGAAACCTCCCGCTCGACATCGACAAGACCGAGGGCGGCTTTGCGTGGGATTTGACGTTCCCAACAGCACTTGAGAAAGCGGAGCTGTTGCAGTTCCACCTTATTCACACATTGCATATGATGCACCACATGTGGGCGGAGGGGCGTTGGTTGGATTATCACGCACAGGAAAACGGACTTGCAAGAAAGCCAAAGAATAAAGCCTATGGCAATGTTACCGTTACCGGGCAAAAGGGAACAATAATACCAAAAGGTTTCGTGTTTTCCGTCCCATCCGACGGCGGCATCCCTGCGATTGATTTTGAAACACTGGATGCAGCAGTGATTGGAGAGGATGGCATAATTTGTATTGCGGTACAGGCGCTGGAAGGAGGAACAAAGTACAATGTAGGTACGGACACTATTGTTATTATGCGCAGTCCGATGAAAGGAATCACTAAAATCACAAATGAAAATCCTTTAAGCGGCGGCGTAGAAGAGGAATCCGATGACGCACTCAGGGAACGCATTGACGAGCTTCTTGCGGGTAATGGCAATTCCTTTGTGGGAAATAATGCTGACTATGTCCGTTGGGCAAAGGAAGTCCCCGGCGTCGGATTCGCGCATACCATCCCGAACTACAACGGAGTGAACAGCGTCAAAGTTATCGTTGTGGATGCAAATGGTGTTCCTGCAAACGCACAAATTGTTGAAGCGGTACGGAATCATATTTTTGGAACAGATCGGAAAGACATGAATCGGCTTGCTCCGGTTGGACTTGTCGATTTCTCTGTTTCTGCGCCGACACCTGTCATAGTCAATTACAAATTGCGCATCAGGTTAAAGCTAGGAATTGATCGTGAAGCGTTCATTCGTGCTTTCAAAAAAGCAATGCTTGCGTATTATCAGGAAATTAGCAAAGCATCCGAGGATGGTAAGCAATACCTGAAATATGTGATGGTTGCCGCTGTTTTGGCTCGTCTTCCCTGTGTAGATGATTTTCGGGATTTTCGTGTCAACGGATCGACAGACAATATCCTATATAACGAGGATGAATACCCCGTTACAGGAAATATAGAGGCGGATATCTATGGCTGAGTTTGACATTGAAAAGTTCCCGACATCTCCAACTGCGAAACAAATGCTCTCGCGTGTCTCCCCTGTCTACACGTCATCCTATATTGCTAAATGGCTCTATGAAGTCATGGGACGGGAGTTGGACGAAGCACGAACACTGTTTATCGAGCTTATCGAACAGCGTTTTCCAGATACAGCCACATGGGGAATCGCATATCTTGAACACAAATACAGTATTACACCGGACGATTCGCTCACACTGTTGGAACGGCGGGCAAGACTGAAACGCAGACAAAGGAAACGCCAGCCGCTCAGCCCGTGGCAGTTTGAACGAATTATCAGCCACTGTTTTGGTTTTCGGGTGGATGTGGATGAAACAGTAGAGCACGGCGTTTTGCATATTCGCACGGAAGTGAATGCGAATATCGGCGATCCTAAGCCTTTGTATCAGGAGATTGTGCGAATCAAACCATCTCATCTCGTTGTTTGTGTAGATTCAACAGCACAAGCAGCGGATACCCTGTACTACGCCTCCGCCCCATCCATCCACACAACCTACGAGATACGCCCGGCACAGATCACGGATGCACAGACATCAGCACGTCACTATATCGGCGCAGCAGCTTCCACTCACACGACGTACGAGGTCTATCCCGACACTGCGAGGGACGCGAAGGCAAGTATCGTGTTCTATGCGGGCGGTGTCGGAAGCACACACAAAGTTCTTGAGGTTTACCCACAGATGGCGCACGAGACTTCAACAAAGGGGGTGTTCTATGTGGGCGGTGTTGGAAGCACGCACAAAGTTCTTGAGGTCACACAGACCTAGAAAGGAGTAAGTATGGCAAACTGGACAGGCGGACAGCTCACGAGCGTTGGGCGCGACCTGCAAATCAAAGTCGAGGCGGGACAATGCAAACTTGAACTGACAAAGATCAAGCTTGGAGACGGTACGGAGAATATTGCAAGCGTCGATCCCATGACCGACCTCGTCGGCCCGAAAGCCGTCTTCGGGATCAGCAGCATTACCGCGAAAGACGGCATGTGTACCGTGACAGGGGTCATCTCATCGTCCAATGTCTCGGCGGGATTTTATGCGCGCGAGTGGGGGCTTTTTGCCAAAGACCCACAGCGGGGTGAAATCCTTTATATGATTTCCCTTGACAGTGCTCCCGACTTCGTTCCGCCCGCATCGGCGGCACTCAGACAGAGTGCGACCTACGCAATGAACATCGCCGTTGCGAATGCAGCGAATATCACTGTGAAGATCGACCCTGCGGGACTGGTCAACACAGAGATGCT
>ERZ772986.1003-NODE-1003-length-16471-cov-3.714059_pt1 | contig 16471 bp, 20 predicted proteins | sample MGYA00511898_ERZ772986 | MGnify/ENA primary metagenome ERZ772986 (study PRJEB29015, sample SAMEA2737934) | human oral metagenome | biome: human oral; feature: human-associated habitat; material: dental | place: China | collected 2148 ... | reverse complement strand
TACCAGCCTTTCAGGAGCAGGTAAAACGGCAACGAATAAATGGTCAAGTGCATCGGATACAAAAGGCGGCAATCCTGTTGAAGCAATCAATGCAGCAATTAAACAGTGTTTTTTCCGCCCGAATACGATGGTACTGAGCGAAGCGGTCTATGATGCCCTTGAGTATCATCCGGTACTGTTGAAATACCTCGGAGAAGCGAACTTGATAAAAAAAGTCGACGAGGCAAATCTTGCAAAGCTTTTCCGCATTGACAAAGTCATCATTGCAAAAGGCAGAGCCGATTTCGGAAAACGTAAAGAAGATGAATCGGTAACGCCCGAAAGCATCTGGGGTGATTCAGTGGTACTTTGTTATGTGGATCACAAGTGGGACGCGCCGTGCGGCGGTAAAACCGTTTCGGTTAAGTACCGTGAATCGGGTAACTTAGGCTATGTAGTGCGTACATGGAATGAGGAGGACGGCGGTATTCTCGGGGGCGAATACGTGCAGGTTGCACACGATGTCGCAGAGTTAATCGTGTGTAAAAATTTGATTTACACCATCAAAGACGTCCTTTAAAGAATTTTCAAAATAACAGGAGGTTTTGTTATGAAAAGATTTTTTGTTTTGATGTTAAGCCTTTTATACATCGGCTTAACTGTAGGCTTTGCTGAGCCGTGCAGCAGAAAGGAGGGATGTATGGCGTATTGTACCATTGAAGACTTGCAGAGCACCTATGGAGCAGAACGCATTGCTGCGTGGAGCGCAGTCGATGCAGAGCGCGCTCAAAAGGCAATAGCCGATGCAAGTGCAGAAATTGACGGATACCTTTTATCCGGCGGTTATACCGTACCGCTTGCCGGTACCCCAGCGACAATAAAAAAATACTGCGTTGATATCGCCTGTGCCTCTTTAATTATTAGCACCGGTATGCTTGAAAACGATCCCGGCGGAAAAGCGGTTGTTGAACAGGCGGATATAGCAAGACGGTATTTGGATAAAGTTGCACAAGGCAAATACAAAATACCCGGCTACGATGAAAACAGCAGTAAGCCCCCTTCAGGAAACATACAGGCAGTATCGATGACTCGTATGGACTGGAAAGGATATTAACATGAGCAAGGCGGCAATAGAAGTCCGGTTTGATGATGATGCGGAATATCGGAATATCATCGATGCATTACACCGCGCTTCACACTGCGACCTGAAACGGATAGCGCAGGCTGCGGGGCTTGCGCTTGAAGCAGTAACAGCAGAAGCGTTTAAAAAACAAGAAGACCCGGTAACCAAAGATAAGTGGGAAGCGCTGCGCAAAGCACGCGGCCCGCTTGCTGCAAAACCCGGCTCTAAAACGCCTATCCTCAATGATAGGGGGACGCTCAAAAAATCTATCACGTTTAATGCCTTTGATGACGGCTCGGTGATTATCGGTTCTTCGCTTGTGTATTCAAAGATACATCAAATGGGCGGCAAGACAAAAGCGCATACGATAAAGCGGGGCAATGCAGTCATACAGCATCCCGGCTCGAAAATTCCGTCCCGTCCATTTCTTGGCGTGCCGAAAGATTTTCAAGAAAGTTTTTTCTCCGACCCTGCCATTAAAAAGCTACTCGGTATTGCAATAGGAGCGGAATAAACGATGGACGGGATGATAAAGGCTGCAAAAGATTTACTTGACATGTGTATCACCACCGAGATTCCTGATGCAACCGTGGTAAGGAATCGGGCAGATGAAACAAAACAGGTGATGACGCGCAAATGGCCGCTTGTTTCGCTCATTACTCAAGCAGGCAGACTTGATGACCGAACTGCGCGTCTTGCCCGTTATCGGGATGATGTAACGGGAGAACTGAAACAGCGGAGGATTCGGGGTACGCGGATTATCCCGATTTTAATCGGCGTCTGGGCAAAGGGAGAAAATGAGGTTGATGAAGTGTTCAGTAAAATCGTGCCGCGTATTCCGCGCAGATGGAGTTATGACGATTTTGTAGGGCGAATATTCATCAATAGCGAAGAACATTCTGATTTTGCAGATAACGTGTCAAACCTGTACTGTTCAATATTGGAAGTAGAGTTTCAAGTTGAAGTTGCAGGGGACGCGGAACTGGTTCCGACATTCGTGCAAGTTTCCGAAATCCCTGATATGCAAAATCCTTAAAAGTGCAGGTAAGGAGTTTTTATATGGAGAAGAACATAAAAAAAGAATCGGCGACATTTCTTGCCGTTGAAGAACATGCGGCAAATTTGCAGGTTCCCGCTCCGGTTTTTCAAGCAGTGATGCAAGCGCAAAACTGGGCTGCAGGAAAAAAAGTTGAAAAAACTGAGTTTGAAAAGGCGGTCAATGCCTTTTTAAATGCCCCTATCGGAGGATGATAAAATGGCTTTACCGAATATTAACACGACCATTAAAGACGGCGCTATGGGAGTAGCTGGAGCTGACGCTACCGGTATTTTTGCAGCAGTCGGTGTTGCAGCGCTTCCTTCAAACGGCATTATTACCTTTACGGATAAAGAAGATGTGGACGGAAAAATAGGGGACGGCCCCTTACGCGATCTTATCGTCAGTGCCTTATCGATTGCAAAAACAACGGTGTACGCAATCGCCGTTGAAGGAAGCACTGCAGGTACTGTTTCAGGCGTTACCGCGGTAAGCGGTAATAAAGGGGATGGAAAGATTACCGTAACGGGAAAGCCGCGCAATGAATACGGTATCCGTATTGATATTATGGCAAGCGGAAAACTCAACGACGGTACGTTCCGTGTCATTATCGACGGTCTTACCGGAAAGACTATCACCATTCCTGACGGGGAAGGTAAATACGAAATACCGGGTACCGGTCTTACGCTGCAGTTTAGTCATGCTGATAAAGGCTTTGAGTCCGGAGACGCTTTTATGTTTACCACGACAGCCCCGCAAGCGACAAACGGCGAAATACTTGCTGCAATCAATACCATTCTTGATGCAAAAAAGGCCATCGAATGGATTGCCGTTGCAGGCGTTTCCAACGCTGCTCTTTGGGCAGCCCTTGCTACTCAGGCAAAGGGCGCTGAAAGCGTATATCAATATCTCTTTTTTATTGCGCAAGCCCGCTATAAAAAAGAAGGTGAGACGGTAGACGAATATGTCAACGCGCTTACCGGAGCAGAGCGTGGTGTCACATCCTCAACTCGCTTGCAAGTTGTTGCAGGCTGGATTGAAGAGGCTGACTCAAACGGACAGGTTGATACACGCGGAGCTATCGGGGTGTACTGCGGAATGCTTGCCGGGCGAAAAGTCCACGAGGGGCCGGATGCCGTCAAATTCGGCAGCATAACCGCTGCAACGGCCATTAAACCTGACAAAATAAATGACGGACACATTGAAGCGCTTAAAAACGCAGGCTATGTAACGGTGAGAACCATCATCGGACTGAAAGGTATTTACATCACCTCTGGACAAATGATGAGTGAACAAGGAAGTGATTATGATTTGGTGGAACGCAGGCGTGTCATGGATAAAGCGTGCCGTGAGATCAGAGTAGCGCAGCTGCCGTTTTTGAATGACACGGTCAAAGTCGGTGCTGACGGTTCTCCCGAAGGTTTGGATATGTTCGTTGCGCAAGGAGAAGCGCCGTTACGGACAATGAAAACGAACGAGCAAATTTCCGATGGGTATATCATCATTCCGAAGGGGCAAAATATTTTATCGACAAACACCTTACGGACAAAAATCCGTATCGTTCCGCTCGGTAAATTATCCTATATCGAAAACGAAATCGCCTATCATAATCCGGCTTTAGCACAGTAAGAGGAGAGAAAAATGGTAAACGGATTAATTTATGATTTTGAATCAATCAAACTGATGCTGCCGACGGGTTTAATCTTAGGCTGTGAAAGCGTCGAATACTCGGATGAAAAGAATGATGAGGTCATCTGCGGCACAAACAATGTGCCGCTCGGTGTCGGACGCGGAGAATGGAAAGGAACGTGCAAGCTGGAACTGCAGCGATTTGAGTATGATAAGCTCAATGTTTTTTCTGCAGCCTCCGGCGGATTTTACAACATGCCGCCTATTCCGGTTGTTGCAAGTTACGGCAATCTGGGACAGCCGCCTGTGACAGATACGCTTTTGGTACACTTTACCAAGCGAGACTTCAAAGGCTCGAAAGGGGACACAAGCCTTAACGTCACAATCGAAGGGCCGCAAACGATGCCCATGAATAGCGATGGCATCACCGCCTTCGTTCCGTTTCTATAATACGGGGGCTTCTGAAAACAATAAAAACCGTTTTTAGAAAGCGCTCAACACTATTCCATTTACAAGGAGTTTTTTATGACATTGGAAAAAGCAAAAATCGAAGAATTGAAAACGAAATATCCACAAGGGATTTTTGAAGGTGAGATTAGTTTTACCACTAATGAAGATACGGTTGAAACGGTTGAGTTTATTTACCGTAAGCCCGTTTTGGCAGATATGGAATCGTATTCAAAAGCCGCTCAGCGCAATGCGATAACAGCGAATTTAAATCTTATTCAGTCGCTCATTGTTGCACCTGAACCGGCTCCGGTTATCGCACGCTTGCGGGACTATCCTGCAGCCTACAGCCGGTTTGTGGATGATGTTGTAAGCCCTTTTTTTGGGGCGAACGTGGCAGTCAAAAGCCGCAAGCTGTAGATACGCTTACGAGAATCCGGCTTTTTATCAGGCGGTTTCTCGGTGAAGATGTCTCTCAAGCGGATTACCGGCTTTTGATGGAAAAATACGAAGAGGCTCGCACCATGCGGGACTTTGAAGTAGGTGTCTACAGGGAAGCGATTGTAAAAGCATTCGGCGGGAAATAATGGCAAATTTTGTAACATCGATAACACTCCAATTTAAAGACGCATTCTCAAGCGGTTTTACCAATGCGAAAAACAGCATGGCGGGCATGAAAGATGCCATCGGCGAAATTAACCGCAATAAAGATATGTTTGACCTTGCAGGCGATTTATCGCTGATGTCGGGCAGGTTCGATGAATTGGCAGGCAAAATTACGTCGATGATGGATGCCCCGTCAGAGCTGGCCGGTGGTTTTGAATCGACAATGAAAAATATCCGTGCAATTTCCATAGCGGAAGGGATGACGGCGGAAGAAGCTGATGCATTGGGTCAAAAATTACTTACAATCGGAAGCACTGCTACCGCGGGGCCGCTTGCGGTTGCTGCTGCATATAATGATGTTGCAGGAGGAATTGCGAACGCTACCGCTCAAATGCCAATTATGGAGAAAGCGCTGTCCCTTGCCGAAGCCGGACAAGCCGATTTAGGAACGGCTACAAATGGCTTGGTGAAAATAATGAACGCCTACAATTTCGCAAAAGACGGGCAGTCAAAAGAAGATATTGTGCAAAAAGCGGCATGGGCATCGGACGTTATAACACAGGCAGTCGGCAAGGGTGTCGGTAGTATGGAAGAATTTGTTTCAGCCATGTCTCCTATCTCCGGTCTTGCCTCATCGGTCGGTATCGGCTTTGACGAAATCGGCTCTACGATGGCGTACATGACTGCAACAACCGACACGGCGTCCACTGCCGGAACCAAATTACAATCGTTTATGATAGCCCTGCAAAAACCGAGTAAGGAGCTTTCCGCCGCTCTTGCCTCCGTCGGTATTGCTTCCGGTTCTGCAATGCTTGAAGAATACGGACTTGCCGAATCTGCGCGGATTGTGCAATCGGCATTTGCCGGTAATCAGGATGCAATGGTCGCTGCGATGGGACGGGCAGAGGCAATGCAGGCAGTTATCGCATTGACAGGAGATGCATATTCTGATTTTGCAAAACAGTTTGGCTCCAGTATGAAAGGTATTACCGAAGTCTCTCAAGCAATTCAAACAGAATCGTATGAAAGTAAGACAGGAAGGCTTCAGGCAATCAGCGATTCACTTAAAATAAAAATGGGTGATGACATTAATGCAATTAAAGGTTTTTTTGTCGATATGAAGACAAGTTTTCTGACTGATGTTGTCTCTCGAATGATGGATTCTCCAGTAGGAGGAGTATTCCAGCGGATTGCAGCCTTTGCAGGGATTGCTGCAGGAGGTGTCTTCCGGCTCGGAAGCGGCGTTCTTAATACGGCAACTCAACTGGTAACCCTTACATCAACGATTAGCAACGCCGGAGGTATTACCAAACTTTTTAGCTCAACACTCGGAACATTGAAAAATGCTGTAACGGGTATCGGCTCTTCACTGATGAGCTTAATAGCACCATTATGGGCGAAAACAGCAGCAACCTTTACCGCAACCGCAGCAGAGTCCGGCTTTGCTGCTGCGTTATGGGCAACGGCGGGGGCAATGTGGGCGGTACTCTGGCCAGTGCTTGCCGTTGTTGCAGCTGGAGCTTTGATTGTCAAAATCATTTCGGAAGTAGCCAGCGGCTGGACTTCAGTTACAGCAGCCTTTCAAAACGGCGGAATCCTCGCAGCCCTATTGCAAATTGGAAAACTGATGCTTGCATCATTAATTACTCCAATACAATGGTTCCTTGAGTTGCTTGCAAAAATACCAATGGTAGATTCTTATTTGCAACCGGCAATTGATAAGCTCAATGAGTTTAAAAACAGCTTGAAAGGAAAGAGCGCAGAAGAAATAGGTGCTGATGCAGCTGTAACGGTTAAAAGCGAAACGAGTACGGAATTTACCGGCATTGACACTGGGGAATTAAGCGCAAGCATTCAAGGCTTACAAAAGCAAATCGGCAATAAATCGATAGGAGATGCAAAAGCGCTCGGCGTAAATGATGACGGCGGAGCAGCTCTTGCTGCGGAGCACATGGCGGCCGCTGCCCGGAAAGGCGTGGCGGTTTCCTCTCTTACATCGAATGCTTCAGATGCCTTTATGGGAGCCGGAGCGGGCGGATATAGTGCATTAAGTGAAAATGCACATGAGGATATGCACGTACAGTTTAGCGAAGCGATGGTGCAAAAAAACGCGGCAACGATTCCGCTGTTTACAGAGGAGAAAAAAGAAGCTGTTCAATCGAGTCAGACATTCAAAATAGAAAATGTCTATTTGCAAGCGGATGACTGCAAAACGCTTTTTGACTTTATCAGGCAGCTTGAATTTGCCGTTGCGCAAGGAGTAGCGATATGAGACTCCCTGATTTTTCCTTTCCGAGCAATAGTCATCCTGCTATTCTCCAGCGTGCTGCAGAGTTGAACCGGTATATCGAAAAAGTCTCTGCGGAAAATTTTATCAAAGCGGGCATCGTAGGAGACGGACAGGCGGTGTGGCTTCCTGCCATTCTGGATAGCATCGAAGTAAGCGATGCGCTTTTAGTCGATAGCATTACGACGAAAGGCGTATCAGGCAGTACGAAAATCATATCGGGCTGGGCTGACTGTGATCTTACCATCAAGCTCATCTTAATTGATATTCCAAAGTATACCGCCGATACCGTTACTCCCGATGTTACGCGCTTTGATTGCTTAAAAGAAATCAGGCAGCGGTTCAAGGCGCAAAAGAACGGAACACCGTGCGTGTATACCTTGCAGCATCCGCATATTCAGGCGTGGGGATTAAAAGATTTTATCTTTAACGATTTAAAATCAGTAGAAGAACGGGGAAAACGTATTATTCACTGTACGCTCGGCTTTGATGAATTTGACAGCGTAAGCCGCAAAAGTCAAGACCGGCAGCTCGGCTTTCAAGGACAAAAGGGAAGTTCTGGCAGCAGTAGTGGAGCAGCGGTAAAAGCAGTTAATCCGCCGGTCTCGGATAAAACGCGGGCGGGCTTAGGAAAACTGGAGGCGCAATATGCCAAGCAATAAAATAATACATCGGCATACACTTGAAGTTGAACTGAACGGACAACTCACCGATACACGGGCATGTCGGTTTAATCTTGTAACACAAAAAGGATTCTCTTCGGTATTTGCAACGCTCCATTTTCCGACCGGTTCAAAGGATGGAAAGAAAGGCGACTCGATAAAAGTATACATTGCAGATAAAGAGAGCAAAAATTTATATTTTACCGGAACCGTGTATAACGCAACGGAAATAGACAATTATCGAAAACTTTTTTTGACGGACGGTTACTGGAAACTGTGCCACACCTCGTTTACTGCTTCTTATCGGAAAGAAAAAGCATCAAGTATTGTCAGTGATGTTCTTGATGCGGCGGGGGTGAGTGAAAAATCGGTCACGGTTCCTGATGTTGAACTTGCCCGCTTTTCAACAAAAGACATACCGGCGAACCTCGTGCTGGACATCCTCATCGACGCATTAGAAGCGCATGGAGTAAAAAAACTCTGTTATTTCTTTGATGAAAAAGATTGCTTTCATTTTGGGACAACAAAGGATACTGGTAAGAACACTGGGGGAACATTTCGTTTTAATACGAAAGAGAATATTTTTTCACACGGTGCTGATTGGTTTGAAACACTCCCTGCTCCGATTCGGCATAGCATGAAGGTAACTGTTGACGGTGTTTCAAGAGAAGTTATCAGAACGGAATTAACTGTACGGGAGAAGGTATCGCGCCTTCTTTTGTATTTTGGAGGGAGCGGTCTATGAAAAGTGGACAGGAATTTCTTGCATCTCTTTTAAATGCCCTCTTACCGAATAGAGCCGCCCCCGTGCTTGCAAAGGTAATTAAAGCATACGAAGGGGCTGGATCGAATAAATACGCCTGTGATGTACAAGTTTTAACAGCGGGAACACTTGAAGAGACTGATCAAATAATTGCAGAAGTGCCGATTTCTCCTATCTGGGCTGGAAAGAAAAAGCGGGGCGTGTATGCCATTCCCCCCGCAGGACAAATTGTTATCGTCTCGTTTATCGGATGGAATGTTGCTTTTCCCTTTATTGCAGGGGTTTGGGCAGATGAATACGAAGCGGATGATTTTAAGGCGGGGCAATTTGTCATCACCGACGGGGACGGCTTAAAAATCATCGCCGATAGCGAAGAAAAGAAAATAACAATCGATACCGGTAAGGCGCAAGTCATCGTAAACGGCGATAAAATAGCCATTAAAAACGCTTCAAAGAGCCTTTATACCGTCCTTGATACCCTGATTCAAAACCTTATCGGCTTATCAACTGTCGGCGCACCGGTAAAACATGTGGTAGACCCTGCAAGTATTCAAAAATTCACGCAGGATAAACAAGACTTATCTCTTGTGTTGGAGGCGTAAAAAGTGAAATTATCAAATACGATAGAACTGCTACATGGCGACTGCACGCAGCTTTTATCAAAAATCCCTGACGGCAGTATCAACGCGATTATGACCGATCCGCCGTATGGCACCACAAAATGTGCGTGGGACATACAGATTCCTTTTGATTTATTATGGAAAGAATATCAACGTATTTTGAAACAAAGCGGAGTTATTATCATTTTCGGTAACGAACCTTTTACGAGTGATTTAATCTGTAGTAATAAAAAAATGTTTCGTGAGAAATTAACGTGGCAAAAACATAAGCCGAGTAATATGGGAAATGCACAGCGAATGCATCTTAAATACAGCGAAGATATTGTTGTTTTCTCATACGGGAAAAATATATACACTCCGCAAATGCAACCGAGAATATCAGACCGTGTGCGTCAAGCCCAACGAGGTAAAAGCAAACAATGGAGAACGAATCGAAAGGGCACCAGAGAAGTATCATTTGGAACACAATACAAGCCGCGTGATTGGTCTAGTTTCGATGCAGACTATAAATATCCGAGCAATATTATTACCATCCCGGCAGTTGTCAGCAACTCTTATGAGAAAGTAAACCATCCAACCCAAAAACCTGTTGCTCTATTGGAATATTTAATAAAAACATATACGGAAGAACAGCATATCATTCTGGATAATTGCATGGGTTCAGGCACGACCGGCGTTGCCTGCATCAACACCGGTCGTAAGTTCATCGGTATGGAGCTGAACGATCAGTATTTTGACATTGCCAAACAGCGGATTGAAAAAGCGCTAAAAGAAAAGCAGCAAGATTTAGCTATTGTATTGGAGGCGTAAAAAAAATGTTGGTTGCACAAACATTACAGCAAGCCTTACTCACCATCTTTACCGAGATGGAAGCGGCTGCATCGGGTACGCCTAAGACAAAAGAATGGTATGCGGAAAAAATAGCACAGGCGATTACCGACCAGATAAAGTGCGCAGAAATACCTGCTGGGACGGTGGTAATAGAAGTAGCAGGAACAGCAAAGGGTATTCCTAATCCTGTCGGTATTAAGGTGATGTAAATGGACTGGGGTACGGATTTTCTATTGCAAGATGATGACATTGTTTTTACCGCTGACGGGAATGTGAAAGTTATATCGGGCGCTGCAATGGTAGCGCAAGATATAGCGCAATCACTGAAAGTGATAAAAGGCTCACTGTATTGGGATAAGGAAACGGGAAGTACGATGCCGCTTTTTCTTAATGACAATAATAGCGATGCGGCAAGCGTTATTGCTGAACTTGAGCGGGTGGCAATGGATGATGTACGGGTTGACCCCGATAGTGTTTCTGCATACCAAAAGGCAGACGGGCTATTTGCGCTTGAGTTTACTCCTATTGGGGAAGTACAGCCGGAAATGCTTGAATATGATTTACGAAAGACAAAGGAATGAAAAGGGGAATAGTGAAATGAAACTTATTGAGAGAATACGCACCCACTCATTTTTCTTTTTAAAGAAGAAATTCAGCTATGCTGATTATCTCTTTTTAACAAAGGTTGTAAATAGCCCGTATATTCGACGGGTGTGCTACACATACCGATATAGTTTTACACAAGTATGGGAATGCGCCGGTTATTTTTTATATTATGGTTTCTTTTTTTTATTTGCAATTGTGGCACTGTTGTTCTGTCCCATTCTACAGCTGTTTTATAGTTATTGGATATGGAAAGCACACAGACAAGAAGACCGTATTATACAAGAGCAATACAGTACAAAAAGCACACAAACAGAATATAAGAGGTAAAATGAATGCAGGATAGTTGGATAGATAAAGCGGAACATGAGATACGAGATGACATTGTAGAAATTGCAAAACAAAATACCGGGCTTACCAACTTTAAATCGACCGGAGTCTTACGCGGGTTTATCGAAGTAATTGCAAGTGTTGTCTTTTTTATTTACAAGACGGCGATAAATCCGATTTATGCGAACGCATCACTTGATAAAGCAACCGGTATCTTTCTTTCATTCTGGGGGCTTGCCCTTGGTGTCGTGCGTAAAAGCGATAATAAAGCAAGCGGTGTATTTACCGGCAGAGCCTATGGTTCAGGTTCCGTTGATTTAGGTACTTGGATAGTCGTAGAAGGAACAGAACTTCGATACAAAGTAACCGAAAAAGTTACCTTTACCGCTGACAGCACTTTTGCCATTCCTGTACAAGCAGAATTTTCAGGGAGTGACTACAATATCGGCGCAGGGCTTACGGTGCGGGCAACACGGGTTATCCGCGGACTTGACGGAATAGAGGTTAAAGAGAATTGGCAAAAAGCGCTTGGCGAAAATAGTGAAAGCGATGATAGCTACCGTGCGCGGATTAAAAACCGCTGGAGAAGCCAGACGCTCGGAGATACAAAAGTAACGTATAAATACTATGCGGAAGAAGTAGCAGGGGTTCGTGAAGCGAAGATAATCCGCACTCCACGCGGAGCAGGCAGCACGGATATTGTTATTGTTTCAGTAACAGGACTTCCAACGGCAGAGCTTATTGAAAAAGTAAAAGGAAACCTTTACCTGCATGAACTGATGGCTTTTGATGTGCAGGTAAAAGCTCCCCTTGTTACCGGCGTTGAAATAGTCATTGAATATTCAGGAGATGTTACGGAAGCAGATATAGAACTTGTTGCAAAAAAATATGTTGATTCTCTCGGTATCGGCGGGCGCTTTGCTGTTAAAGATTTATACGAGTTGTATAAACCGTTTGCCGTCAAAACCCTTGAAATCATTTCTCCTGCACGGGACGTTCAAGCCCCTGATTCAAACGTTATCATTGCTTCCGACATTACCGTGAGAAAAATAGCATAATGGTACAAGCCGATGAGTGATACAAACGAGATACACGAACTAATTGAGAAAACAATTGCCCCGCCGGGTATACAAAAAAAGAACCGCCGGAGCATATTCAAGACTATAGGAGATGTCGGTGTAAAAATAAAGAAAGATGCGCTGACTGCATTTAATGCACACTTCCCGTATGTGGCAGATGAAAAAAAACTTGAAGAACATGGGCAAGCGTTGCTTATTCCGCACCTGCTCCATGATGGCGCTGAAGAATATCGAAACCGTGTTGCAACAGCATCCTTTTTTCTTTCTAAAGCAGGTGAGCGCGGTTATATCTTATCACAATTGGAAGCGCACTTTGCAGATCGGTATGTACTCTCAGAATCGTTTTTGAATGTGTACATCAAAGTACTGGATATATCCGAAGGCGACCGGCAGTGGGTACGGCAATTCCTTGATGAACTTTTAAACCCGGTAATCAGGCTGACCTTTGGCGACTGGATCAAATACATCGAACAGTTTCCCTTTTCTGATACAGATAGAAAAACGATCCGCCGCATAGAAAGTGAGCAATTCTTTCATAGTGTGGTGTTCAGGGACGGTCGTATACTACGTGATGGTGTTACTGTTTTGCCGACTCATGCCGTTTCAGTATTTCACGACGGTTCAAAACAAAGAAATGCAGCTTTAGAAAGAAAAAGCTTTTATCGTGTTCCGGCTGATAGCTTTATCAACACTCCCGTCCTTCATAATTCCGGAGGTATTGACATACTTTCACTGCGCTTTATGCGGCATTTTGCGGAAGACTGGAACTTTAACGAAAAAAGCGATGCGTTGCATTTTGACCACATTTCGCAAGCGCATTCCGAGCAGTTCACTCTGAATGATAGTGACAATAACGCTGCGGTGATGCGGTGTACGGATACGTTCAAAGTTTCGGACACTATTTCTATGTCGGGAATAGCTGGAACGGTAACGGATGTGTGGCATCTTGACGACGGGCTGTTTTACGGCATGAGATACGCCCGCTTTCGTAATGGACACCTATTCCGCAACGGTTACGAAACACGAAAAGGCAATATATTGATAGCACTCTAAAGGCTTATAAATTAAGGAGGCATACCATGAAAGAAATTGAAACATTCCCGTTAAGAGGAATTTTCGAGCTTATCGTAAAAAAAGACGGTAAGGTTATTGAAACGTACCGCGATGACAATCTGATTGTAAACGGTGCACGTAATCAAGCTGCGCGGTTATTTGCCGGAGACGGTGCAAATCGAGCAATCGCAAACATTGCATTCGGCACGAGCGGATCAGCTCCAGCCGTAACAGATACGGCAATTACCGGCGCATACACAAAAGCCGTCAGCGGTTTCGAGTATCCGGAAACAGGACAGGTTCAGACAAACTGGGAACTCGGCACGAGCGAAAATAACGGCATGGCAATTATGGAGTTCGGCTTGTTGTCTGCCGATGGAACGCTTTTGTGCCGTAAAGTACGGGAGCGCCCTATCAATAAAGAAACGGACATCAGCATCGAAGGTCACTGGAAGTGGATTTTCTAACAAGGAGAAAACCATGGCAAACTTAAAAGAACAAGCACAATGGGAAGACGGCATCTATCAGTATGAAATAACCGACCCGCTGCAAGGCGGAGAAGACGGTATCGACAATGTACAGGGCAAGCAGCTTGCAAACCGAACCTTGTACTTAAAAGAGGAATTGGAACAGCATCAAGCTGCCGCCAATCCGCACAAGGTAACAGCAGCGCAGACCGGCGCATACACTAAGCAAGAGACTGACGCGAAGATTGGTGCGGTGAATAGAGAGCTTACTTCTCACGGCGGCAGTACTGACGGCAGAAACCTTCTTGCTGTTTTTGGAAAAACCACAGTAGCTGAAGTTATGGCGATCTTGCATAAAAAATGCAACGGCGAAGGAAAAGCGGATTTTTCAGGGCTTATGATTGGCGATTATCTTGATTTGCCAAGTCTTACGGTTGGCGGCACTACTTATACATGGAACGCCGATTACCAGAACTTGCGCATCGTTATTTCGGGATTTAACCACTATATCTACTGCGGCGATCTGAATGAGAATAAAAAGAATCATATTCTTTGGACGTTTCGCAATATCGTATTGCAAAAAAGAGTGAATGCGACAAGTACAAATGCAGGCGGTTATGAAGCGAGTGAGTTAAAAAAGTATCTTAATGAAGTTTTTGCGGCCGGATTGGGTAATGCGCTTGGTTCAAGCGGTTATTTGCATACAATCATGCGGGATATTTCAAAAAAAGGCTCTACTGAATTTGTAACAGAGACTGTTTTTTTGCCTACCGAAGTAGAGGTGTTTGGAGTCCCTACTTGGGGAGACGATCAAATTGCATGGAATACTAACATTCAATATCCTATCTATCGCGACTCTTCATTCTACCGTGTCAAAAAATATAACGGTAGTCGTTGGTGGTGGTGGGAAGGAACGCCGGCGGCCTCGGACTCCGCGTACTTTTGCGGTGTCAGCAGCGTTGGTAATAGCTACCACAACTTTGCGGGTAATAACAGCGGTGGCGTTGCCCCGGCTTTCTGTACCTGTTAAGGTACAGAAACGTATCTTTAATCCGGCGGCGTAATGCCGCCGGCAGAGGAAATAATATAAGGAGTATTAAATATGGAAGATAGCACTACAAAAAATGTATACTTAGCGATGAAAGGAGATGTAGTCATTCATCATACCGATTTGTCGGCTATGGAGAGCATGGACGGTATCAGTCAACCTGATATGACAATTACGGAAGAAGAATTTTATGCAGCCGACGGTCTTGTACGCCTTATCGACGGCAAAATCTTCTTAGGAAAGACTGATGCCGAAAAGGCACGCGAGGAAGCAATTGAAAAAATCCGCATTCTTAAAAAGAACCTTGCAGAAACGGACTATATCGCTGCTAAAATTGCCGAAGGTGCCGCAACAACTGCCGATTATACCGACCAAATCGCACAGCGCGCAGCATGGCGGAAAGAAATCAGCGAGCTGGAAAGCGCACTTTAATCGCAATAAAAACGGTACTTTATTCGTTAAGGATACCGTAAAAAACGGGCAAGAACCCGGTGTTACCACCACCGGGCAGGCGTCGATACCGCCTTCAGGGTTTCCCCTAATCTTAACCCGTACCCTCGTACTCGGGTACTTTGATTATCGGGTCATCATGCCGTCAGGTTTAGCCTGAAACATATTATGTGGAGGCTATAGGCTTATGAAGACACCTATTTCGTACTACGGGGGCAAGCAAACGCTTGCCCCCATTATTCTGGAACTTATTCCGGAACACAAAATATACTGCGAGCCGTTTTTAGGCGGAGCTGCGGTATACTTCGCAAAAAAGCCGTCTAAGGTTGAAGTCATTAACGACACCAATAGCGAGTTGATTAACTTCTATGAAGTCGTCAAAAACGATTTTACGGCGTTAGAAAGAGAGATTGCCATAACGCTGCATAGCCGTACAAAACACCGGCAAGCGCAGGTTATCTATGCAAATCCTGATATGTTTGACAGGATAAAACGGGCTTGGGCTGTATGGATGCTCGCAAACATTTCATACGGTTGCAAGCTTGACGGCGCATTCGGATATGATCGATCCGGTACGGCAAGCAAGAAACTTGCCAATAAACGGAAAGGTTTTACTGAAGAATACGCGATAAGGCTGCAAAATACCCAGATTGAGTGTTGCGACGCCTTGAAAATTATCAGAAGCCGCGATACAGAAGAAACATTTTTCTATATCGACCCGCCGTATGTCGACGCTGACCAAGGGCATTACGACGGCTATAGCCAAGAAGATTTTGATGCCTTACTTGCTTTACTGGAGGAAATCAAAGGTAAATTCCTTCTAAGTTCCTATCGGAATGCTGCCTTAACAGAATGCGTTAAGCGGAACGGCTGGTATTCGCTTGAGATAGATATGGCTTGTTCTATGGCCAATAGAGCACAATCCCCCCGCCACAAAGTGGAGGTATTGACGGCCAATTATCCCATATCGGTAGACCTTAAAGGCTCACAAAAGCGGATCGTAAACAGCGATACCAACAGCCTTTAAAATCAAAAAAGCATCCTTAAAAATCCGTTTTAAGGATGCTTTTCCGGTCATTTAAATCTGCTTTATAGGCGGTTCAATTCCTAATATTGATGTAAAATACGACGGTTGTTTTTCCTATTCTATGTGAAGGATTTTTCCTAGTTCGCCCGAGCGGTTACAGAGTTAAAATCCCTGTATTGCACATCCTGCATCGATAAGAGCCTGCGTTGAATTGCTGTCTGCACGCTTTGCATCGTTCCTCCACGGCAATCGTACCGGATACTTTGCTAGATACCCCACAGAAAACTAAAGACTATTCAAGCAGAGTTGAACCTCTTCGCGGTTCAAATGCTTGCCTAATCTTTAGTTTTCTGCGCTGTCTGTTTATTTGTCCGGTACAATTACCCTCTTTTTAAAATAAACTGTGCGAAATTTTATCTAAAATTTCGCAC
>ERZ772986.1002-NODE-1002-length-16479-cov-10.688078_pt1 | contig 16479 bp, 14 predicted proteins | sample MGYA00511898_ERZ772986 | MGnify/ENA primary metagenome ERZ772986 (study PRJEB29015, sample SAMEA2737934) | human oral metagenome | biome: human oral; feature: human-associated habitat; material: dental | place: China | collected 2148 ... | reverse complement strand
TAAAAGAAGTTAAATTACCAGAAGCATTAGTAAATATTGAAGGATTTGCTTTTTATAGAAACAAATTAACTAAGGTTGAATTTGGAAGTAAAGTAAAAAGATTAGAACCAAGCTCATTTGCAATGAATGAACTTACAGAAATTACTTTTCCTGAAACTTTAGAATATATAGGAGCATCTGCTTTCTTTAAAAATTCTTTAGAAACAGTTAGTTTTCCAAAATCTGTGACTAAAATAGATATGTATGCTTTTAGAAAGAATAATATTCATAAAGTAGAAGTTGCAAATTCTGTTGATTTACATAAATTTGCTTTTGAAACTTTTACAACTGTTGAAAGATTTTAGTTAACTTATAAAGTCATAAAATAAAGGCTGTTGCAAATTTTGCAACAGCTTATTTTTTTAGAAATTTTTCAATACTTTCTTTCTTTACATAGAAAAATTCTTTTATAGATTTTTCTTCAAATAAATTATAATTCTTCTTTAACTCAGCTACAGCTGAATTTAAAATTTCTCCCTTTCTTACATTTCTAGCTAATCCTTGAAAAGCTCTTTCTAAAAAATCAATATCTTTGTAATTTGTCATAACATTTTTATCATTTAACCAATCAAAAGTTCTTTCAAAATCTTTTGGAAAAATATTTTTATTTTCTCCAACTTTACTTAAAATTTTTCTTTCTATATCATCAATATTTTTATTAAATAAGTTATTGAAATTTTTGGACAAGAAATGGTCAATAAACATATCAGACACTATTCCCTTAAAAATTCCAAATTTTTCTGTAAGTAACTCATTTAAAAGATTTTCTTTTCTATCAGAATTCTTATCTATTATTCTATGTAAAATAATACCTTCTTTTAAATTCTCTGAAAGCTCAATTCTTTCAACTAAACCCTTATAAAAATCACCAGTAAAATTTCCATATAGAGTTTCTTTATTTGTATTTTCATCAATTTCAAGTGAAATTAATGAATGTCCTAAAAAATTCATAAATTTTCTTCAACCTTATCTACTTAATTTTTTTATAGCCTTCATTATTTCTTTATTCTTAATAGCAACAGAACAAGTTTTCATAAATTTTTCAAAATCATCATCATTTAAATTTAATTCATCTTTAATATAATCTTCAAGTTTTTTAATTTCTTGTGGGAATAGAATAGGTCTTGTTGATAGATTAATTTCTTCTACTGTCTTATCTCCATTAAAAAAAGCTAAAACTTTTTTCCAGTTATCAATAGGATCAAGTTTTCTAAGTAACATAATAGTCTTATAATCAAGACTAGGTATTTCACTATAGCCTTTTCTTTTTAAAAAACTTAAAGTCTCATCATCAGTTTTAGTAAATAATAAAAGTTCTCCTGCTTTTCTCATATTCATAATTTTAGGCATTCTTTTTACTCTGTTATTTGTTTTTAGATATCTTGATAAAGGTACAAGTTTTACTTCTGAATAAAATTCTATTGCAAATTCATTGAAAGTTAGTCCTTCCATTATTTGACTTTCTTCAATTAAATCAATCATTTTATTAATTTTTTCAAAATTAATCATAGTTTTCTTCCCTCCTTACAAAAGTATCACTCATTAGAATATTTTTCTAAGATTTTTTTCCACATTCCATTATTTTTCATAATGTACTCTAAAAATTCTCTTACAGCACCATCTCCACCGTTTTTAGAAGAAATAAAATTAGAGATTTCTAATACTTCCTGTATAGAATCTTTAGGACAGCCAGATAAGCCTACATTTTTCATAACACTTAAATCATTTAAATCATCTCCCATATAGGCTGTGTTCTCAAAACTTATGTTCAATCTATCCAATAATTTTTTTAAATCCTGTGTTTTATTTTTAGAGCCTTGAATAACATATTTTATCCCAAGTTCTTCAGCTCTTCTTTCTACAATATTAGACTTTTTACCTGTTAATATAGCAACTTCTCCCCCAAGTTTTAACCAATTTACAAGAGCAAAACCATCTTTTACATTAAAAGCTTTAAAAGAGTTATCTTTATCATCAACATAGATTTTTCCATCTGTTAAAGTTCCATCAACATCAAGAACTAAAATTTTTATATTTTCCATAAATCTTCCTTATTTCTTTAGTAAATTTTTGTATTCTTCAAGAGATATTTTATTTGTGCCAGAAGGGACTACTATTTTCTTTAAATTATTTGTTCCACTGAAACTTAACTTAGAACCCAATGAATTTATATGAGTTATACAGATAGCCAAAGCATCTGCAGCATCATCAGGTTTAGGTATTTCAGAAAGTCCTAAAAATTTTTGTACCATCTGTTGTACCTGTTTTTTTTCAGCTTTACCATAACCAGTAATTCCAATTTTAACTTGAAGTGGAGTATAACTTGTCATAGCAATATTATTTTGTTTTCCTGCAAGTAAAATAACACCTCTTGCTTGAGCAACAGAAATAACAGTCTTGTTATTTTTAAAATAGAATAAATCTTCTATTGCCATAAATTCTGGTCTATATTTCTTTAAAATTTTATCTATTTCATCATATATAATTTCTAATCTTTCTTCTGTACTCAAATCTTTTGAAGTGAGTACAACACCATAGTCAACTATTGAATATTTATTTTTATCATAATCTATAATTCCATATCCAACTATTGCTGTACCTGGGTCAATTCCTATAACACGCATTATACATCCCTTACATATTCAACATTTTTAATTGATGAAAGAGAAACAACAACATCAGATATATTATTTCTTCCTTTCATACTCACTGTAAAAGTTACTATACCTTCATCTTGATATTTATCTATTTCAGAAATTTTTATAGATTTTTGTCTAAAAATTTCATAGGCTTCTATAAGTCCATTTGCAAAATCATCACTATCAAAAAATTTAACTTCAAATTTTAATAATCTTGATTTTTTAACAAATTTAGACTCCACTCTTTTTAAAGATACCATAATTATTATCATAAATAATATTGCAACAATAGCGATATTGTAGAAGCCCCAACCTATTCCTAAACCAACACAAGCAGTTGCCCAAATTCCAGCAGCAGTTGTTAATCCTCCGATAGTTTCACCTTTTTCTTTCATTATACTACCAGCACCTAAGAAACCAACTCCACTTATTACTTGAGCTCCAAGTCTACCTAAGTCAGTCTTTATAACAGAGGCAACAGCACTTCCTTCAGTTCTAGCTAAATCAAGAATATTTAGTCTTAATTGATCTTGTATCATAGATACAATAGCAGCTCCAAAACATACTAAAATATGTGTTCTAAAACCAGCAGGACGATTATTTTTTTCTCTTTCATAGCCAACAATTCCCCCAAGAATAATAGCTAAAACTAATCTAAAACATACAACTTCAACTGTTAATTCACCAGCAAATTTTAAATTTAAAAATTTATCAATCATTTCAAGTATATTAGGCATATTAAAAACTTATATGGGTAAATCCCCATAACTCCTTTCATTAGTGTAATATTATTTAGTAAAATGTAAAATAAAAATACTTTCCATATTATAATAAGAAATCCAAAGAATTTCAATAATTATTTTTTACCCCAATTAGCTTGTTTCATTAAAATGTAAGTTAAAACTTTCTTTGGTAATTTTGTTATTATTGAAATTAAAATTTTCATACTCAATGGATATATTATTTTTTCTTTTTTTTCTTCAATAGCTTTTATTATTATGTTTGTGGATTCTTCCTCAGAAAGTACAGTAGGCTTTTTTGTAATGTCTTCTTCACTTAAAGATTTTAATTTATCAGTAGCTATATAGCCTGGAACTATTGTAGTTATATTTATATTGTAATCTTTAAAAAACGATCTATATGTTTCACAAACTCCCATTATTGTCATTTTAGTTCTTGCATAGACAGAAGCTTTTGGATAGTCAAGCAAACCTGCAATAGATGAAACAATTGCAATGTGTCCTCTGTTATTTTTAAACATCATATCTCTTACTGCTTCAAAAGTATTTAAAACTCCTGTCAAGTTTATGTCTATCATAGCATAGGCTTCTTTATCAGTTAGCTTTGTAGTTCTGTTGTTAGTGTATATTCCAGCAGAATTTATAATTAAATCTAAATTTCCCTTAGAAAAATCATCTATAGCAGATTTTAATTCTTCTTTACTTCTAACATCAACTTTATATATTTTAATATTGTTATTACTTTGCTCAATCTTTTTTAATTTTTCTTCATTTGTTCCACAGATAGCTACTTCATTTCCTAAGTTAGCATATCTTTTTGCAAGAGATAAACCTATCCCTGAACTTCCACCAACTATAAAAATTTTCATTAAATCTTCCTTTCAATATTAATCTTATTTGTTTTATATATTATACAATATATTTTTAATATATAAAAGAAATAAAAAATATTTTTATTAAAATTAAATATTATTATAATATAAAATGTTATAAAAAAATATATTTATCACTAATTTTTACATAATATGATATAATAGAAGAGAGGTGGTATTGTGATAAGTAAAGAGGATATAAAACATCTTGAAAAAATTTTTCCCTTTTGGTTGGATATGAAGCAAAATGATAGGGCTAAAATTATTCTTTCAAGTCGTATATTATCTTTAAAAAAAAATTCTATATTTTTTAATTCACATGAATTAGATGGTTTATTGTTTTTAAAATCTGGAAAACTTAGATTTTTCTTATCTTCTTTAGATGCAAGAGAACTGCCACTTTATTATTTAAACAATATGGAAGTAGAATTTTTTGAAAATTTTAATGATAAGACAATATCAACAATTTTAGATATAGCTTTTATTGTTGAAAAAAATAGTGAAATACTTTTAATTCCATATTCAGTGTTAAATCTTTTTAGAGATAAATATAGTATAATGGAAAAATTTTTACATAATTTAACAAGAGAAAAATTATCTAAATCTCTATTATCATTACAAAATATTTTACTTATACCACTTAAAGATAGATTACTTAATTTTTTATATAGTTTAAATAAAACTGAAATATCTTTAACTCATGAAGAAATAGCAAAGAATTTAGGTAGTTCAAGAGAGGTAATAAGTAGGAATTTAAAAGTTTTAGAGAAAGAAAATTTTTTAAAAATAAATAGAAAAAAAATTATTATATTAGATAGGGGTGAAGTATTATGAAAAAGCCAATTATTGGAGTTTCAGCAAGTATGATATATGAAGAAAAAGATGAATTGTTCTTAGGGGATAAATATTCTTGTGTTGCTTACTCTTATATTGATGCAGTATATAAGTCAGGTGGAATTCCTGTTACACTGCCAATTTTAAAAGATGTTTCTGCAATAAGAGAACAAGTAAAATTGTTAGATGGTTTAATTTTATCAGGTGGACGTGATGTAGATCCTCATTTCTATGGAGAAGAACCTTTAGAAAAGTTAGGTGCTATTTTTCCTGAAAGAGATGTTCATGAAATGGCTTTAATAAAAGCTGCTATTGATTTAAAAAAACCTATATTTGCAATTTGCCGTGGTATGCAAATACTTAATGTTACTTATGGTGGAACACTGTATCAAGATATTTCTTATGCTCCAGGAGAACATATTAAACATTGTCAAATAGGTTCACCTTATCAAGCAACTCATTCAATAAAGATTGATAAACACTCAACTTTATTTAGAATGGCAGATAAATTAGAAATTGAGAGAGTAAACTCTTTCCACCACCAAGCATTAAAACAAGTAGCTAAGGGGCTTAGAGTTGTTGCAACAGCTCCAGACGGAATAATTGAGGCAGTTGAAAATGAAGATGGAGCATTTATAATAGGGGTACAATTTCACCCTGAAATGATGTTTGATAAAAGCACTTTTGCAAGGGGAATATTTAAAAAATTTATTAATATCTGTATAGAAAATAAACCTGGAGGAGTTACTTTAAAAGAAGATGCTCATGAGTTAGAAAATGAAGAAAAAGATATTGATGAGAAAATTAAGGAAATAGAAGAAGAAGAAAAAAAGGAATTTTTTAAAGGGGATTTATAATCCCCTTTTTTCTTAGTTTATTTACATTGAGAACAGTTCTTTTAATTCTCTAATATTATTTCTACTAACAGGTATAGCAGTAGTGTAGTTTTTAATTTTTATTATCCAAGATGAATTAAACCATTGCTCTATCTCAGTTATTTTATCTAAGTTGACAATAAATGAACGGTGACATCTATAAAAATTATCTCCTTTTAACATTTCTTCCCATTTAGAAATTTTAATTTTACTTACATATTTTTTCTGATTTGAAAATATTAAAGTTTCCTTTTCAGAAGCTTCTATATAATCAATATCATTTAAAGAAATAACATAGAGTCTTTCATCAATATTTACAGTTATCTTCTTTAAATTGGTATTTTTAATTGAAGATGTAAGTTCAGTTTTCATATTTACCAAAGATTTTAAAAGATTTTTAATTCTGCTTTCTGAATAAGGCTTTAAAAGATAATCAAAAGCTTTTATTTCAAAAGCATCAACAGCATAATCTTTATATGCAGTTATAAAAACTATTTTCATATCTGGATACATTTTAGTAATTATTTTTCCCAAACTAATTCCATTCATATCAGGCATATTAATATCTAAAAAAATTACATCAGCTGTATTATTTTCTAAGAAATTTAAAGTATCTAAAGGATTATCAAATTCAGCTATAAGTTTAATTTCTTTTTCTTCATTTAAAAAATATTTTAATTCCTCTCTAGCAGGTAATTCATCTTCAACAATTATGCAACTAATCATATTTAACACCTCCAAGTATCTTAAATTTTATCCTTGTTCCCTGCTCTAATTTCTTTATATTAAGTCCTTCTCCATAGAGAAGTTTTAATCTTTGATGAACATTTTTAAGACCTATATTTTCTTGTATTTGTTTATCTAAATTATCAATGACAGTTTGTTCTATGCCTACTCCATCATCTTCAATTATGACTTCAATATCTTTATCAATTTTTTTTACAATTATTTTGACACAACCATTTTCTCTTTTCTTTAAAATACCATGTTTTATACTATTTTCAACAAGAGGTTGAATAATTAAACTTGGAATTTGGAAATTATATAGACTTTCATCAACATCATAAATTATATTTAATTTATCTCCAAACCTTGCCTTTTCAATTTTTATATAGTTATCAATTTGATTTAATTCTTTTATAAGTTCAACACTTTTAACATTGTTATCTAAGTTATATCTTAGATATCTTGATAAATCTATTGTTACTTCCCTTGCTTTTTCAGGATTTGTTCTGATAAGAGAGGCCATAGTGTTCAATACATTAAATAAAAAATGAGGGTTTATTTGAGATTGTAATGCTTTTAACTCAGAATATTTAACTAAAGACATTAAATTCTCTACCTTACTAATTTCCATTTGAGTTGAGATAAGATGGGATAAACCTATCATCAAGTATCTGTTTTTTTCTGTTATTTTTTCTGCTGTATCAAAGAAAATTTTTAAGGTTCCATTTACATCATTCTTTTCTTTTAAAGGCAAAATAATACAAGATTTGATATGAGGTGAAATGTATAAAAAGTCCTCTATAATTTCATCATTATCTTTTATAACAAGCATTACTTCCCCAGTTTTTAGAACCTCTTTAGTATTATTACTTCTTATAGGACTTTTTGCTATATCAACTTTATCAAATGAAAAACCTGCTATAATATCTTTTTTATCAGTTATTACAGTTGCTTTTGCTCCTAAAGAACTTGCAATAATTTTACATACTTCACTAAGATTTTCAGTTTCTCTAAAATAAGGTAGAGTTTTATTTGCTATCTCTAAGGCAAGTTTAGCTTGGTTCCCTGCTACAATTTCACTTTTTTGAATAATATCCTCAACTATTAGAATTAAGACACTTGCCCCAATTGAATTCATAAAAACCATAGGGATATAGAAACTTGCAACTATATTTTGTGCTAATACTTTATCCTTATGTATAAGTAAAATTAAGCCCATACTAATATTTTCAACAATACAAGCTAAAAGAAACCCAAAAAATATTCTATCTTTACTTTTTATAAAACGGTGTACATAAGCAGTTAAGAATCCACCTGTTATTGTTGCAATAGCACAAGGAATAGCAGTTTCTCTACCAAGATTTACAAAGGCTCTGTGTATTCCAGCTATAAGACCTGTAATTATTGAAACATAAGGACCTCCTAAAATACCCCCTGCAATAACTCCAACATTTCTTGTATTTAAAATTGCACCATTAAAATTTAATCCTATATAAGTTCCACTGATAGAAAGTAGTGAAAAGAAAAAAGATAGTGCAATTATATCTTTTTTAGTTTTGGCTTTGCTTTTTATAATTATATTTGCTCTATCAATTTTTATAAAGAAAAATGCTATCATTGCAGAGCAACCTATATTACTTATTAAATGTGAAATAAATTGTATATTCATTTTTAGCTCCTTTTTTATAGTATAACAAATTTTACAAACTTTATAAATACTTAAGAGAATTTTTTAACATTTCAAGCCATTTTTTTTACATTTAATTCCAAAAAATATAAATTTGAATAAAAAAATTGTATAATAGTGCAAAGAAATTAAACAAAATTAATTAAGGGGGTATAAGTATGTATAGTTTTATAGGTTCTATTATAGCTTTAGTGCTAGGTTACTTAATTTATGGTAAATTTGTTGAAGGAGTTTTTGGTATAGATCCTTCAAAAGAAACACCTGCAGAAAGATTAGCTGATGGTGTTGACTATATGGAAATGAGTTGGCCAAAGGCATTTCTTATTCAATTTCTTAATATAGCTGGTACTGGACCAATATTTGGAGCAGTTGCTGGAGCATTATGGGGGCCAGCTGCATTTATTTGGATAGTATTTGGTTGTATCTTTGCAGGTTCAGTTCATGATTTTCTTTTAGGAATGATGTCTTTAAGAAGAGATGGAGCATCTGTTTCTGAAATAGTTGGAGAAAATCTAGGATTAACTGCAAAACAAATAATGAGAGTTTTCTCTGTTGTACTTTTACTATTAGTTGGAGTTGTATTTATAATGAGTCCTGCTCAAATCCTAAAAGATATAACAGGAATAAGCTATGAAGTTTGGTTGGCAGCTATCATAATATATTATCTTTGTGCAACAGTTTTACCAATTGATGCAATTATTGGAAAAATCTATCCTATATTTGGATTATCACTTTTAGTAATGGCAGTAGGAATTGGTGGAGGATTAATTATTACAAATGCAAATATTCCTGAAATAGCTTTTGTAAATATGAATCCAACAGGAAGATCAGTTTTTCCTTATCTATGTATAACAATAGCTTGTGGAGCAATCAGTGGTTTCCATGCTACTCAATCTCCTATGATGGCTAGATGTTTAAGAACAGAAAAAGATGGAAGAAAAGTTTTCTATGGTGCAATGATATCAGAAGGAATTATAGCTCTTATTTGGGCTGCAGCAGCAATGTCATTCTTTGGTGGAATACCTCAACTTGCTGAAGCAGGAACAGCTGCAGTTGTAGTTAATAAAATATCAGTTGGAATTTTAGGAAAAGTTGGAGGAGCACTAGCATTACTTGGAGTTGTTGCTTGTCCTATAACTTCTGGAGATACTGCATTTAGAAGTGCAAGACTTACTATTGCTGACTCTTTAAAATATAAACAAGGACCTATTGTAAATAGATTTATTGTTGCAATTCCATTATTTGTTATAGGTATTGCATTATGTTTTATACCATTTAATGTTGTTTGGAGATATTTTGGTTGGTCAAATCAAACTCTTGCTACAATAGCTTTATGGGCAGCAGTTAAATATTTGGCAAACAGAGGAAAAAATTATTGGGTAGCTTTAATACCAGCAATGTTTATGACAGTTGTTGTAACTTCTTACATAGTTGCAGCACCAGAAGGATTTGTAAGATTCTTTGGAGATAAGGATATAAAAGTTATTGAACATATTGCAATAATAATTGGTTGTGTTGTATCTTTAGGATGTACAGCTGGATTCTTTATGACAAATAAAAAATCTAATTTAATTACTGAATAAAAGAGGAAATTCTCCCATTATACTTGTTTATAAAGGTTAACAAAATACTCTTAGCAAAAGCTAAGAGTATTTTTTTTTTCCAATTTTTTTCCTTTATAGAGCAAATAGAAAATACTTATAATAGTTATATAAAAGTACAAATATTTAAAAAAATGGAGTATTGCAAAAATTTTTAAAATTGTCCATTTTTATTCAATTAAAATTAAAATAGAAAATATATATAATGACATTATGTAAAAGGAGGTGAAAAATATGTCAACAAAGATTACACCAGAAGCAGCTGCAAGAATACAATCAGCAACGGCTAAGTCTAATGTGGGTACAGTTCCAAAAGGAAGTTTCTCTTCAAGAGCATCAAGTGCAGCTTCTAAAAACACTGGAAACACTAAATAAAAAATAAGAGTAGCAAAGAAAACACTTTGCTGCTCTTATAAAAAATCTTATTAAAATTAAATTAAATGGAGGAAAATTATGAATGAAGTATTAAATAGTGATGTAAATGAACAATTTAAAGAATTAATTATTAGAACATTAGGGATTATAACTCGTAATAAGACAAGAAAACACATACAGATAAGTCTTAATCCATTGAAAACTCTTCTTAAAGAGTATTATAAAGATGAAATTTGGTGGAGATTTCAGCCAAAAGATACAGTTCCTTGGTTATGTTTTTGGTCAAGAAAATTAGCTAATGAGCCAGCAAAAGGGATTTATCTTATGTTCTATTCTTATTTTGGAAAACAAAATGGAATAGATGTGAAATACATTGTTTTAGCATTTGGAAAAAGTGTAAAAAATGAATCTGAGGTTAAATGGGATAGTAGATTACCATTAAAGACTATTAATGATTTTTTTAATGAATTAAATGTAGAAGAGCTTCCTTCTTATAAAAATGAAATTAATTATGGTTCTTCTATGGTTTATAAAGCATATTTAATTAATCAAGAAAAATTTAATGATGAGTTATTTCATAACCAAATTTTCAATGATTTTAAAACACTTTTAGATTACTATGTTGCTTATGCAAAATATATAACTTATGAAAAAAATTATAATAGAATAAGTGAAAGTAAAGAAGAATTAGAAAAAGCTTATGAAAATGAATTTAATAAGATTATGAAGACATTAGATAATCCTCAAAATAATTTAAAAATTGAAGCAAATAACACAGATAATGTTAATCAAATTAAAGATGAATTTAATTTTCCTTTAAATACTATATTATATGGACCACCAGGAACAGGAAAGACATACAACTCTATTTTCTATTCAGTTGGAATTATAGAGAAAAATAGAATTATTTTTAAAATAAAAAATAATAACGAAGATATCTTAAAAAAATTTAAAGAGTATAAAGATAAAAACCTAATAAAATTTATTACATTTCATCAATCTTATGGATACGAAGATTTTATTGAGAGTATAAGACCAGATTTAGATAATGAAAGTAAAGATTTAAAATATATTATCCATTCAGGGGTATTTAAAGATATTTGTAATAAGGCTAAAAACGATAGAAAAAATAATTATGTTCTAATTATAGATGAAATAAATAGAGGAAATATTTCAAAAATTTTTGGTGAATTAATCTCTTTAATTGAGCCTTCTAAAAGAGAAGGAGAAAAAGAAGAATTAGAAGTAACTTTACCTTATTCAAAAGAACTTTTCACTATCCCAAAAAATATTTATATCATAGGAACGATGAATACAGCAGATAGATCTATTGCTTTATTAGATATAGCACTTCGTAGAAGATTTAATTTTATTGAGATAATGCCTCAATATGATATTTTAAAAAATGAGAAAATAGAAAATATTGAATTAGATTTATTGTTATCAACTATAAATGAAAGAATTGAATTTTTACTAGATAGAGAGCATATAATAGGACATTCATATTTTTTAAATATAAATACTTTTGAAGATTTAATTCAAGTATTTAGAAATTCTATTATACCTTTATTGCAAGAATATTTTTATGATGACTTTGAAAAAATAAAATCTGTTTTAGGAGATAATAATTTTATATCTTCAAAAAATATTTCTATAAATTTAAAAGGAAATAATCAAAAAAAATATATTTATAAAATAGATGAGGAAGCATTAAAAGTTCCTGAAAACTATCAAAAAATATATTCTTCTAATGAAGATGAGGAATAGTGATAGTGTGATATGGAAGAAAAAATATTTATATTTAGAGAATTTCAAAAAATAACTTATAATAAAAATAAAAAAATATTCTTTAAGTTAAAAAAATATATTAAAGATAATAATTTAGAAGATAACTATGAGTTTTTTAAAATTACAAAAGATGTTATTGTTCCACAAAATTTTGTAGGAACAATACTTCTTGATGATATTCAAATAGATATATTGCCTAAAATCCCTTTGGTAGAAAATAATATTGAAGCGGAAAAAATCAGATTCTTAGAGATATTACAAAATATTGATTATTTCAAAGAGAAGATTTTTAGTAACTCAAAAATTAAAATAATAGATACATCAATTTTAGAATTATTTATACATCTTTTTATAGAAGAAGTTGAAAAAATAGTAAAAAAAGGTTTAATATATAAATATGTGGATAAAAATGAAAATCTTAATGTATTTAAAGGTAAGCTAGATATTAATAATCATATAAAATATAATTTTTCACATAAAGAAAGATTTTTTATGAAATTTGATGAATTCTCTGTTAATTCCTTAGAAAATATTATTATAAAATTAACTATTCAAAAACTAAAAAAAGTTTCTATTAACCCTAAAAATAAAGAAAATTTGAATAAAATTGGACATTATTTTGAGAATGTTATTATTTTAGAGAATTCTATTGAAAATTTAAAATATCTTACTTTTGACAGAATGAATGACTATTATAAAAATGCTATTCAATGGTCTAAAATATTTTTAGATAATCAATCTTCATCTATATTTTCTACAAATAATGGAGAAATACCAAGTATACTTTTTCCTATGGAAACAATTTTTGAAAATTATATAGCAAATAAATTAGTAAATATAATTCAAGAAAAATCTTACTGTGAACTTTTATTTAAAATACAAGATAGCTCTTGTTCAATATTTTCAAGTATAAGTTTGAATAATACCAAAATTGATAATAATATTTTGAGAATAAGACCAGATATTGTTATAAAAAATAAAAATACAAAGGAAATATTTATTTTAGATACTAAATGGAAAATTTTGAATAAATTAGATGATAAATTTAAAATTTCAACAGAGGATATTTATCAAATGTTAGCCTATGTAAAAACATATAATGATAGAAATAAAAATAATTATACTTGTAAAAAAGCATATTTAATTTATCCAGCTACCAATATGAGACAGAATACATTTTCTACAAAAGATAAACTTATATTCAAAACTGATGATTTTGAGTTAAATGTTTGTTTTGTTGATTTGAGTTCAGATGAAAATACTGAAAATAGTTTAATTAATGTGTTAGATAATTTTATAAAAGAGGGGAGAAGAATATGGAAAAATTAGGAAGGTTTAAAACAATAGGAGAAATTTTAAAAAATTTTGTTGAAATAACAGGATTTAATTTGGGGTTTGAACTTGAAAATACCACTAAAAAATCTTTGGACAGATTGGCTGATGAAAAAGATATAAAAATAGAGAATTTTTTTAGTTTATTTGAGGAGTTAAAAAGCATTAAAATAAATGAGGACTTATTTATTATTAATCCTTATTCAAAAGATAAAGGAATAAAGAAAATAGATTTTATAAGTATTTCTAAATCTATAAAAAATATGTTAGAAATTAGTTTAGAAACTTTTTTAGAAGATTATAAGTGTTTAGTAAATAATTGTACAGTTTATATTGAACAAACAGAATTAGATAAAATTTTAAATTCTTATTTATTTATTCCTTTTATAAAAGAAATATTCTCAACAATATATGAACAATTATCAATTGAGAAATTATTTGATAGTAATGAAAAATCCTTAATAAAGAAAATAGAAATCTTTAAAAGTAAACTAAGAGAGATTATAGGAGAAAAAAGTATATATGTTTTGGAAAACAAAAATGAAGGTATTTATAAATTTATTTCAAATTTAGATAAAAAAGATGAAAAAGATAAAAAATCTTCAAAAGTTAATACAATAATATCATTTATAGAGAAATTAAATTTATCACAAGCTAATGAAAATGAAGTATTTTTATTTTTAGTTTTATTTTCAATTGAAAAAAATTTCTATAAAAAATTTAAAATAAAAGATGAAACAAATGAAATTCAAGAATATAGTATCTATAAAGTAAAAAATATCATAGAAAATCAGGAAAAAAGAGAAGAATATTTAAAAGAAGAAGAACTTATTAATGAAATGAAAAATGTTGTAGGCAACTTGAATTCTAAAAATTATGAAATATCAAAGGAAAAAATAGAGAAAATATACAAGAAAGATACCTCTGGTTTACTTCAATATTTTAAGGATTACTATTATGGAAGATTCTTAGCAAGAAGTGGAGAAGAAAAAAAAGGACTAGATAAATATTTTGAATCTTTAAAAGAAGCAAAATATAGAACTGGAAAGTTTTTAGAAAATATTTTAATAGAAGGAATGATTTTAGCATTTAGAATAGATAGTAAAAAGTATAAGAATTTTTATAACTATACAAGATTTATGGGAATAATTACAAAGGAATATGAGGGAGATAATGATTGGATAAACAAGCATTATTTTCAATATTTTGATAAGTATTTTACTCCAATTTTTAAAAAAGACGAAAATATAGATGATAATAACTATGTAGTTCTTAGTACAGGACAAAAATTAGTAGAAGAAAAAGCTTTGAAGATAAAAGATTTAAGAAGTCCTAATGTAAAATATAAATTTGATATTAGAGAAGAAACTAGACTTTCTATATTTTCAAGATTACCTGCTAATATTGTAAATGGCTACACAGAAGAATATATACAGTTTTGCATGAGAAAATTATTAGAAGCAGAGGCAGATATAAATTATGTAAATTCCACTGGTGAAACAGCACTTATGGGAGCTATTGCATATAAACATTATGAAAGAGCTAGATTATTGTTAAAATATTCCCAAATAAAAGAAACTATTGATCAAAAGTCTTTAAGAAAGAAGAATACAGCATTATCATTAATTATAGAACAATTTGTAGTGTTTGGTGGATTTTTACCATTTGAAATGAAAGAGCTTTTATTAGAACTTTTTACAGAAATATTAAAATATAAACCTAACTTAAATCAAATAACAACAGTAAATGATGTAACATATATTAGACAAATTATGCAAGTTTTTAGTCAAAGAGAAAATTTTTATAGAAATGCATACAATAATATTGATGCCTGGAGAAGAGAATATCAAGATAATTTTGATAGTATGTTTACTGATAAAGAAGTTAAAGATTTTATAAGAAAACAAGAAGTATTATCAAGAAATTCAAGGTATATAGAAATAAAAAATAAAATATTTTCAGATAATAGAATTTTTTATCTTAAATTATTAGATATATTATTAAAAGCAGGAGCAGATGTTAATATTAAACAACAATTTGGAATAAGTGATTTAATGTTCGCAACAGAATTAGGTGATATTGAGTTATTTGAATTACTGGCTAAGTATAATCCTAATATAGAAACTATGACAGATAAAGGTAAAAATTTATTTACTAATGCCATGGATTATGGAAATTATGATTTAGCATTTTATTTATTAAAAGAATACCCATATTTTAGAAAAAATATAGATTATTGTTCAAGAGATATTCAAGAACCATCTAAGATAAGTAGTTTATTAGGAAAATTTTTAGAAAAATGTGATATTGAAAAAATAAAAGAAATGATAAAAATGGGAGCAAATATTAACTCAAAAACTGCAATGAAAGGTATAACAGCTTTAATTATAGCAATTGAAACAGAAGATGAAGATTTTATAAAGTTTGTTTTAAAGAAAGGGGCAGATGTAAACATAAAGATTCAAAATAAATATTTAGCAATCCCAGGTTATTTTGAATATCTAGCAAAGTATGGAAATTTTGTAGATACAGCTAATAATGGTATTACTCCATTAATGAAAGCATGTATAATTGAAAATTTTGGAATAGTAAAGCTTCTAATAGAAGATTATGGAGCTGAAATTAATGCTAAAAATGATATTCAAAAATGGACAGCATTAGATTTTGCAATGGTTACAAAAAATATAGAAATAATAGAATATTTAAAATCCAAAGGTGCAGTTTCAGGAATAAATTAATAATTTTTATAAAAACTGATTAGAATTTCTAGTTAGTTTTTTCTTTTCTTTTTTTTATTCTTTATGTTACAATATTAGTACGAATTATGTATTAAATAAGAATTTATAAAAAAATTTAAAGGGAGATATAATGAAAAAATTAACAACAAAAATCCAAGTGTTGTATGCACTGGGAGTAAGCTATGCCATTGTGGATCAAATATTTGCACAATGGATATTATATTTTTATTTAC
>ERZ772986.1001-NODE-1001-length-16486-cov-3.979794_pt1 | contig 16486 bp, 6 predicted proteins | sample MGYA00511898_ERZ772986 | MGnify/ENA primary metagenome ERZ772986 (study PRJEB29015, sample SAMEA2737934) | human oral metagenome | biome: human oral; feature: human-associated habitat; material: dental | place: China | collected 2148 ... | reverse complement strand
TGTTTTCATCTGACATAAAAATCGCCTCCTACAAAGTTTGCCTTGTTGGCAAAAAAGAACATTTCGCTTCTTGCTGTATTTTATCACAGTAATCTCAGATGGCACAACATATTGTGTCATGTAACAAATCCGTCACTTGATATAGTGGTATCACGATAGTATAATCAGGGTGTCTTGAGAGGTTTCGAGGTGCACTTAGGAGTTTCTCACGGGTGAGAAACTCGGTGCAGGAACGGCAAAAAACGCAGAATCATAAAAATGTGATTCTCACAAAAATTTAATGATTCTGTTCTGCCAATCGCCTACGCTCCTTGAACCTTCGGTTTTGCAAAAATGACGAGAATCCGTAACCTATATTCGCAGAATAACGAGAGGAGATGAGATCATGGCGTGCTATCACTTCCGTTTGAAGTCGGACAAGAAGCCGAATGGTATGCGTGTCTCATCGGCAGAACACATCTCGTATGTGAACCGCGAAGGAAAATATCAGGATGCAGACAGCAGATTTATCCTGCAAACAGGAAGTTATAAAAATACGATTTACGGCACTCATCCAATTCTGTCGCTGCCGAAAAAACCGATGCTGCTCTATAGCAGTCCCTTCGGAAATATCAAGCTCGACGCACACGGTATTCACGTCAGTCACGGGGCATCCATCGAGACACAGGCAATCGCACTCAGGACAGCGCAGAAAATTTTCGGCGATGAACTCGGTGTTCATGGAGATGAGGGTTTCACGCGCAATCTCCTGATCGCCGAAAGAGACCTTCAGCTGGGTGCGCATTTTTCGGATGCGGACTTGGAGCGTGCCAACGAAAAGATGCAGAAGGAGCGTGAAGAGATTGAATGGCAGCGAGGACTCGCTCAAGGATCTGCTATCAGTGCTCGACGATACACCGGAGCAGACAGCGATGGAGGAACATTTGGAAGAAGTGGGCTTGCCCGTATACGAGGAGACTGGAAGTCCGGAGCCGATGGATTCGACATCAGCGTATTCCAGTCAGACGCTCCTCAATCTACCATCGAAACTCTTACCCAAAAAGGACTTCACCTGCATGTTCTGCCCGGCGGCAATGTGGCTCACAAAAGGAGACGTACTCATCTGTTTTTGTCGGATGATGAAAAGCGTATGCTTTACCTCGACGGAGGAAGACGAGAGTCTAATCTTGCTATGCGATGGTCCCTTTCTCGTGGACGCAGAGGCGAAATAGAAAAAGCCGCAGATTCCATTCTCGGCGTTTTGCAGAAAAACGTCGATGGCGATTTTGCGTTTGCACATCTACAGTACATCAATCGCGAAGCCGCATTCACGAATCGCGGCGGCTGCGTCGCGACCGGTCATCACCTTCCGCAGTGGGCGAACGATTCCCCGCTGCGCTTTTTCCATGCAGCCGATCGATTCGAACGCTCAAATGGTGAGCGATATAAAGAAATCGTCTTTTCGCTCCCGCAGGAACTTACCACGGAACAAAACAGAGAGATCATCGACCGCTTTCTCGAAAAGCATCTAAAGGGGCACTATTACGCATGGGCGATTCACGAAAAGATCGGAGCAATGTCCGGCGGTGAGCGTCATCCGCATGTGCACATCATGTTCTCAACGCGCGAACTGGATGCCATCGAGCGGACAAAAGAGCGCACGCCCGAAACTTTTTTCAAGCGTGCCAATACGAACACGCCGGAACGCGGCGGATGTCCAAAAGCAGAAAAGTGGGTCGGCAAAGATCGACGGGAGTATCTTCTCACCATGCGCGAAGATTATGCACGCATTCAAAATGATGTGCTCGAAAAATATGATATTCCGGTGCGCGTCAGTCATCTCTGCCTCGAAGCCCAAAAGATGCAAGCGGAGATGCGCGGTGACTGGGTGCTTGCAGAGATTTTGGATCGTCTTCCGCAGACTTCCACATCGCCGATCTCCATCATCCGCGACGATGATGTCGTGCGCCGCCAAAAGCAGCTGCGCAAATTCAACGATCAACGAACGGATCAGATCATCCGTCGCGCTCTTGAAAACGATGCAGAGAAAGAAGAAGACGCGCAGCGGATGTTTTCTGCTGCGTACGAAACACATGATTTGCTGCGCAACGAACTTCTTTCCCAATACGAACAACACGATCAGGAGGAAATCGAAGCACAGAAAAATGAATTGGAAGACGCACAGAAAGAAGTAGAGGTCTTAGGTTCTCTCGTCATGTGGGGAAAGGATGCGCTCGAAGAAGCACGCCTCGACTTCCTCGGCGAAGAGGGCAGAGAGGTGTGGAGCACGGTCATGTCGTTACGCAAAGATTTGAACGAGGCGAAAGAGTTCAGTGCATCGTTTCAGCTTCCCCCGGATGCCTCAGAGGAAGAGGATGTCGCGATGGGCGAACTCGAGATCGCCATGCACAAGCGCATACAGAAACTCACACAGGAATACAAAGACGCGGCAAAGAAGTTGCAGCCCCATCTCAAAAAACTCAGTGCACGCAGCACACATAAAAACATTCAGCATCGCATAAACGACTACCTTTTCCGGAACGAACTTCCAAAGGCACGCTATCTAAAAGCTCTGAAAAAGTACGCTGATCTTGCAGAGAAAACAAGATGCAAGCTGGATAACGTGCGCTGCGCGTTCGCAGCGCAGAACAAGTATGATCTCATGCGAGACGATCTTTCGATGACGCTCGACGATGTAACATCGATTCTGCGCCATGCGAAGCAGCACGCCGATCATCAGGTGCGCAGCAAAGCAGCGGAGCTTGTTGCTGCACGCAAGGAAGTGCTCTCATACGAGCGCATCATACAGATTGCAGAAAACATCTATGAGCGCGGCGGTGTCAAACGGCTGCGCGAACGAGAACGCAAACTCGCAAAGAACGAAGAGTATCTTGCAAACGACAAGGAAGCACTCACAAATGACGAGCATGCTTTTATGGCAAAACCGATACCGAGCGGTCATGAACTTTTTGGCAGTCAAAAAGCGGCGTATGAAAACGATAAGCGAGAACTCGCCGATCGTCGAAAAGAACTTTCAGAGAGAGCTATGCGACTTGCAGATGAACGCAGAGAATGTGTCCGTCTGCGCAGCGAGATCGATGCACGTCGCGATACGCCGGAGGCAGAAAGAAAGATCCAGCAGATTGCCGTCGGCATTATGCGCAAGAACTGGTCTGCCGTCATGAACGTAAAAAAAATTGCCGCAGAGCTGGAAGCTCTACAGCAAAAATATGATACCGCCGATGCGCGTGTAAACGCAGTTGAAGCCGAACGCGACAAACGCGGCGGTGCTTCGCGTGTCGTCTCGAAGGGCGGTCGGAGCGGCGGCTCACCGATGGATGATGCACGCGCGATTGCAGATCAGCTGCGCGGCGTGCCGACCACTCAGCTGGTCGCAAAGGATCGTGATGACCGCATGGATGAAAACTGGACGCTGATGTCGGCGTTCGAGCGTGACGAGATCGCTGAAGAATCTGCACGAGGACGGTAACGTCACCGTGATTTTTCCTCGCGCTGCTCTTCCCTCTCCCGCACAGAATCCTTTGCAATATTCCTCGCCCCGCCTTTCTCCATCTCCTTGCGGTGCGGAGATTCGGCGTGCAATGTCTTTTCGATGGCATAGACACCGAATCCGGCTTTCGCCATGCGGCTTGCAACACGCCGTTCTGTTTCCATCGTGCCCTGCACCTTGCCGTCCTCTGTTTCCTGTTTCATGGCATCACGATAAAACTCCGTCGCCGATTGAACCTCATGTGATTTCTTGAGAATTTCGTCACGCCGTTGCGTTAGGGCGGTGATGCCTTTGTCGAATACGCCCGCAACGCTGTGAAGCACACCGTCAATCGCCTTGTGCGCCTTTTGCTTCAAATAGCTCTTGACCTTGGTCGGCGCAAGTTTCACGGAGTAGTAGGCTTCTTTTACAGATTCCCGCGATGCAGCAAACATCTCGGATGCAACAATGCGCGGCTGATTCTTTGCCTCTTTGCGCATTGCATCGATAGCAGCGAGGAACTCCGTTGATACGGCGATACAGCGGGCAAGCTCCTCGGGCGACTGCGCTTTCAATTCGCGTTCACGCTCCAGCTCCTCAATCCGCTGGCGAAGCCCTTCGATCTGCTCCTGATACTCCTTCTCCCGCTGAAGAATGAGTTCGCATCGCTCCTGCATGTAGGCAGCTCCCTCGCGCATGGATTCATGCGCATCGTGAAGTGCCCTGCTGCATTCCTCATCGGACTTGCCTTCGCTCTTTGCGTCTCCCGCCTGTTCGATTGTCCGAATGATATTTTCATGGCGTGGCACATAGCCGTCCCATGTCTCCTGATCTGCGCCGCAGTTCTGCTCTGCCTCCTCCACATTCTTCATGCTTGTATGAAGATCGTCGGCGATGCCGCGCAGCTCTTTTATGGCATTGTCGTCCAGAGCCTCCTCAGCCATCGTCAGGCTGTCGGAAATCTCCTGATGATAGTCACTAGAATATCTATCTTTTTCCGCTGTCATCAATAGCTCCTCCTCTTTTTCCTGTTTGAACTTGACAAGATCACTTTCTGTCTTTATACTGGAAGTAACAAGGTTACCCTTTCTAGCTGCCATGGGGAATTGGACCCCGGCGGGAGCTAGAAAGTTGGTAGCCTTTTTTGTGTGTGCATAAACCAAGTTGCCGTCAATAATATTACGAACATACCAGCGGTAATTGATGTGTCCACCATCTCCTTTGCCATAAACAGATGTCATCATGTTTACGCGCCCTTCATTGCGATCAACATTCAGCTCAAATGGAATGATGATGTTTACGCCACCAGCATCCTTCACATCTAAAACTGCCACTAGACGATCAGGAGACGTACTAGATTTCATAATCATCATTGGATCGGCAAGAGCTCTAGGTATCTGCCGATATACCTCTGTTGTGATTTCAGGGTGATCGTTTTTTATAGCTTTTAATTTAGAAACATCAACGTAAATCGGCAAATCATCCATTCCGGCAAACTGTAATGCCAACGGAGTCTGAGCTACCCGTATTGGCAAACTGCCTGAAGTCCGGTCTCCTGAAAACCACTCCTGTATTTCCTTGGTAAAATGATCTTCATCTTTTGTAATTTGAGCATCTTCAAGCTCCTTGATGTATCGCACCGCTCTTTCTCCTCTCTTCGATACATGCTATCTGATATACTGTGCAACGAGAGCAGGTTCTCTCACTTCCAGTTCATTCACCGACAAGAGCCGTTTGATTGACGGCTCTTTTTCTGCATTACGGACAATTTCTTTCCCGTAGGATCGATCCTGAGAAATGGCAGCGTAAGGGCTGTTGCGTTGGATTGTGTCAGCGATATTGCTGCGCAGACGGTCGAGCTCAAGATAGGCATCTGCATCATCAGCGAGCGAGGCTTTTATTTCTTCGACAGCAAACTCCATATCTGCCTTTTGCCATCCCCGCTCATCCATCGGCGTATAGCTGGAAATACCGCTTTGATATGCACGCTCACGAAATCCTTGCGCATAATCCCTGTCGCCATAGATACGCTCGTTTTCTTGTGGAACATCCGTCATCGCAAAGACACCGGGATGCGTGCGCATCGTTTCTTCTGTCTGCGCAGCACGATAAAACATCTCCCGAATTTTATCGCAGTACAGCCGATAGGTGTCTTCGCCAACACTTTCCTGTGCTGCGGAACTCAGCTGCTGCACGCGTTCATCCGCAAGCGGCGTAAGAACAAAATCCCCCTTATGTGCGTTCAGTTCCTGCTCGACAAATCCGACATCTGCCACGCGAAAGATGCGCCCATCTGTTTCGATGAGATCACCTTCCTCAAGAAAGCGTCCTTCCTGCGGCGGGCGCACAGCATAATGTGCAAGAATCTGATCGAGACCATGCTCGCGCATCATGTCAGTACGGACATAGTTCTCTTGCGCGGTGATTTCGTAGTCACGATTCAGGTACGGCAGCGATGCTGTTAGCGAGACACCTTCTTTATGCTGATAGATGGTAACGTGCATAGACTTGTTGGCGAAGTAGTTGTAGTCCGGGGTCATCTCGTAGGCGGCAGCCACGCTTGCAGGGAGCTGCTTTTCATAATATGCTGCTCCATAACGCGCAGACTTGTCATCCGGATCGACGAGATAGAGATTCTCCTTTGGGATTGCCCCTGCATCAGCTGGGCGCTCCGTCAAAAGGTATTTGTAAAACCGTGCCGTCCCACGTGCCAGTGCTTCCGGTGGAAGCGTCAATGTACGCAAATCGGTAACAGGGATAGGCATGGTATCACCGATCGAAGGGGTATCAGTCGTCACCGCTTTTTCCTCCGGTGCTTTGTCTTCTGCACTATCTATGATAACGTCCTCATTCGCCACAGTCAGATCTTCCATACGGAAACGCTCAGGCATGAATCCCTTGATATAGTCTGCAATCTTCCGTGCTTCTGCGGAGGCGCGGAAAATCTCCATCTTATCCTCTTTGAGATCCTGCACCCAGCTCTGGACATACGCTGCGTGATTGGTCGGATTCATGGGCAGCCCGAAATCAAGTGCAAGATACGCAGAAGCAAGCTCTGCGCGCAGTTCTTCCTTTGCGTATTCAGGTGAGCCATGCTCGCCTGTCAGATTCCGATCGAGACGATCCTTGTGGCTCGTCCAATGCGCAAGCTCGTGCAGCGCAGTCGCATAGTATTCGCCGAGACTGGGAAACGCCTCCTTCGGTGGCAAATGAATATCATCCGTTGACGGTGAATAACATGGATGAGGTTTCGCCGCAGGAACATCATGCTTGATGACAGCGCCGCTTGCCTTTAGGATGCCCTCTGCAATCTCATATTGTTCCTCATGTGTATATCCCCGCTCTTTCGGAACGTATGGCTTGAGCGGATGCTCTTTATAGGTGCACTTACCATCTGCGTCAAGGATCGGATTCTCGTCTGCGTCCCGCAGGTATTCACGACGCACACAATCAGATGCGTGAAAGACGTTGCAGAACCGCTTCGCCCAGTATTGCTCATCCTCTGGCAGCGGATTCCCGTTCTTATCGTGCGTCTGCTTCCATGACATCTGAATGAGCACGGACTTTGCACCTTTTCTGACACCATATTGCCATTCGAGTTCAGGATTGACGGGATCACCCTGCTCCTTTAGTGCGGCGACGCGCTCCCGAAAGATACGATTCTGAGCGTTCAGCATTCCCATCGTAAAGAACCGAGGATCGTTGCTTTCCTTTTCTGCCATGATGAACGAGAGGTATACGCTGTTGATACGGGAGTACCGATGCCGGCTCTTTCCGTTGATCGGACAGACAAGTGCTGCACCGACGTTGTTGTCCCAGCCCTGTTGCCAAGGGAGTTTTCCGCTCTCCATCAGTGCAATGATTTTCTGCGTAGTCTGCTCGTACAGATCGGGTTTGGAGGCTTTGTTTTTTCGTCCTACATTTGCCATTTTCTGTTTCTCCTCCTTTATTAGCATTTGCTGCCTGATTTTCATTAGAATTACACCTAGTTTATTTTCTCCTTTTCCTTTGGAAACGCCCCAAAAGTGATCATTCCATGTATTTCCTTCCACTAGTTTGACATCTCTGGTTTTTAGCAAAACCGTCTTTAGATCAGCGTTTTGTGTAAATTTAGCAAGAATCAGTTCCTCCATGATATTTACTCTGACACTTTCCCAATCAGGACGCAACCTTACTGTGCGTCCCTTTCTTTTTGCCTCCTTTCCTGTCAGTCGAGAAAACTCCTTTGCTCTTGTTGGATCCTTTTGAGCTTGGAATGCTGCCTCTACATTGTTATATGTGTTCCCTTTATAAGAAATAGTGCACGGAAACATATTCGAGAGAAAGGCATACTCGTCACGAAAAGAAAATATACCGGAATCATCCATTGTCTCAATTATGGGATTCTTTTCTTCGGATGGCTGTTCCATGACTTCTTTAAGCCTCCTTCTCATCTCGCGTGCACAGTGTGTGTCTGACCTTCCTCGCGGTCGATCGGCTGAGTTCGCCGAGCACCGCGTGCGGCGATTGCTTCCTCGCTGCTCACTTCCATCTGTTTTGTAATCTCAATCAGCCGCGCCTTTTTCTCTGCCTCCTCTGCGGCATGTGGGAACGGTTTCTTGATCTCCTCCTCTGCATCTTTGACATCCGCAGCAATACGCGCACGCTCCTCCTGCACTTGACAGAGTTCCTTTACAATCCCGTCATAGAGGGAAGAAATGCGGCGCACCGTGACTTCCGGCTTATCCGAAAAACCGATGCGATGACTGCGTTTCCCCGTCAAAATGATATACGGCTGCATCGCTATCGGATCGATGCGTATTTGAAGTTTTAATCCCCGATACTCACCGCTAAAGTCTTTTGTCGCCGAGAAGCCCCCCTTTGCCGCCTTATGCAGAATATCGGCTGCCTTGCTGCGATCGGTGACGAGCTTTCCGCAGAGCGTCATCTGAAAGAGTTCTTCTCCTTGTTCATTCTGCAAGCAAGCACTATCCATACGGAGCTTGTCGTCCATTAACCCCGCAATTTTCGCATCCTGCTCCTTGATGCGTGCCGGACCATCAATCACTGTAAATTTTTGCAATTTTTGCCGCGTCGATTCATAGTCAATCTTTGCAATCTGGATGCGACCAAGACGGTTTTCCAACTCCATTTTCTCACGTAGGAACGGATTCCCTGTCGCAACGGCTTTGAGTTCGGCATACGAGAGAACGGTCTCGTCCATATCTTGCAACGTACGCAGTGGGCTTCGGCTCGTCATGACCTGAGCGATCTGCTTCTGCTTGTTCTCGACCGTCTGCCATAGGTAGGCATCGAATGTCCCCTCTGTTACATAGCGGAAAATCTTCACCTTGTCATAGCGATTGCCGGGGCGAACAATCCGCCCCATACGTTGCTCAAGATCAGCGGGTCGCCACGGAACAGAAAGATCATGCAGTGCGGCAAGTCTGTCCTGCACGTTCGTCCCAACGCCGAGCGTTCCTGTGGAGCCGATGAGGACACGAACCTCGCCGCTGCGCACTTTATCAAAGAGTTTTTGCTTATCCTTGTCCGAAACTTCCTGCACAACAGCAATTTCTTCACGCGGAATCCCGCTCTGAATGAGCTTTTCGCGAATGTCATCGTAGACGTTAAAGCCACCTTTTCCTGCGCCCGTAGATGTGGATTCATCGCAGAAAAGGATCTGCGTACCACGCTCTGAACTCGTCGCACGGTATGTTTCGAGCAGATTTTTCACACATCGGTTTACCTTGCTGTCCGGCGCATCTGCTGCCTCCGGAACGACAAGGCGCGGATCAAGGGACAATGCCCTACCGGCATGTGTAATGAGCAGCATGCTGTCCTTCGTCATCGTCCCATCAACTCGAAGAACATCCTGCGGTGTCTTTCTGCGAATATCATCAGCGCGTGTCACAAGATCACTGATGATCTCTTTTTGTTCCTCTGAGGCGGGGGCTTTATCGACGATAATATCGGCGGTTGGGACGATGACATCTTTGCCGAGCATATCGGCTGTCCGCACGTCGGCGAACGACTTAAAGCTCGTCATGAGTTCCGGTAGATTACGGAAATTCGAGAACCGCTCTTTGAGCTGATAGCCGCGTCCTTCCGGCTTCAGCTCCATACTGACGGTAATATCCGTAAAAGCCGCAGCCCATGCGTCAAAGCTCTCAAGCCCCAATTCTTTCAGGCGATCCGGAGCAAGATACCGCTGCATGGTATAAATTTCGGTCATAGCATTGGAAATCGGCGTTCCGGTCGCAAAGATTAGTCCTCTGCCCTGCGTGATCTCGTTGATGTACTGTGTCTTCATGTAGAGATCCCATGTCTTCTGCACATGGTCGGTCGTACCGACACCAGCAACGCGGGCATGACGGGTCATAACCTCAAGATTTTTGAACTCGTGCGCCTCATCGATAACGAGTTTGTCCACGCCAAGCTCCTCAAAGGTAATCACGTCATCCATCCCTTTGCGGTTGGACTGTTCGAGTTTTTTCAGACGGTTCTTTTGATTGGTGATGAGCTTTGTGATGTTGCGGACAGAGAAATCTTTGGCATGTGCCCCATTTGCCCGCAGCGAGAAGAGTTTATCCTCGAGTTCGTCAATGGCACGCTGCCGCATTGCCGTTTCACGCTCTGCGGACAGCTTAATCTTCTCGAAGGAAGATGCGCCGATGATGACCGCATCCCAGTTCTGCGTAGCGATGCGGGAGATAAACTCCTGCCGGTTCTTCTTCTCGAAGTCCTTCTTCTGTGCGACCAGAATCTTCGCCCGAGGGTAAAGTCGCTGAAACTCCTCGCCGGTCTGTGCGGTGAGGTGATTCGGAACGACCATGAGTGCCTTGTGTGAAAGCCCCATGCGTTTAGATTCCATAATGGAGGCGATCATCTCAAATGTCTTCCCAGCACCGACGCAGTGAGCAAAAAGCGTATTGCCGCCGAAAAGGCTGTGTGCAATCGCATCTTTCTGATGCGGCTTGAGGGAAATCGTATTCGTCATGCCGGGGAAGGTGAGTTTCGAGCCGTCAAACTCGCGCAACCGCACGCTGTTGAAACGGCGATTGTAGTATTCCTGAATCTCCTTGACGCGGGTAGGGTCGGACAACAGCCACGAACGGAACTTATCGCGCAGCTCCTGCTGTTTCATCTGCGCCTGTGTCGTAAGTTCCGGATCGACGACCGTTTGATCGGAACCTTCTGCGATCGGAACTCTCACCTGCGCGTTGCGCTGGTTGAGACATTGTTCGATGAGGTCGTATGCGGTCTTCCCACCCGCAGAATACTGCGTTTCTGCCGAGAGTTCATAGGATAGACGTTCCGTTTTCGTGACCTTCCACGAACTCGTTTCCTCTACATAGTCAACATGCACTTCCCGCAATCCGATAGACTGGATGAACTGCTCAACATATGCGGGCTTGAGCCACGATGTCCCAAGCCCTACACTGATCTCACCGATCTCAACATCTTGCGGAAGTACCGTCATGAGCGCATCCCGATTTTTCTGCGCACGCTCCAGCCTCATATCCCACAGCTCCGTTTGTTCGTCATGGTGTGCTGCCATGCGTATATTATGCTCCGAGGCTGCTTGCTCATACAGTTCCACTAACTCCGTGTGCTGCGGCTTCTCGCCTTTGGATTCACACGAAACAAGATACTGCTGTGCAGTATCTATCATGTGGAGCATCGAAAGCCTCCGCACAGGATCATGCAAATCCTCCATGAACGTGCGCCTATTTGCGCCGGAAGACTGTTCCGGATGCTGCGCCTGATATAAGTCAAAAGCATGTATCAGATCACCAAATCGCCAGTTACTTCGCTGCGAGAAAAAATTCGAATCACGGCGCAGAAGTTGAAAGCCGAGGGCACAGTCGGTTGCCAAAGAGTCTGGAATCCAATCGGAATACCGACCATAATTTCCATCCGCTTTATGCATGGCATAAAGCATATAGCGCGAAACACTCGTACGCCACTCCGGATATTTCGTTTGGTCGATGCTCTCCACATAAGCGCGAAAATCAGAGTGCAATCGGGAACGCCCCAACTGCGAAAACTGCTGCAACAGATCCCTCAGACCTTCTTCCATTTCGTTCTGCGGCTCCGGCAGTGTTTTGGGAAAGCCCTCCACAAGCTCAGCGTGCTGTTCGGGGTAATACGTCTGTGCAAGATAACTGTCGCGTTCCCCGCGAATCTGTGCCGTCAGTTCGTCAATGTCATCTATTTTGGTGCGAATATTGCCGGACAGATACTCATCTGCCTGTATGTAGGTTTTCGTACGGTCGTCAAAATACAGATGTGTAAATTCAAGCTCATCCGGAATCTCGCGTACAGGGATTCCGCAGAGTTCACTCATATACGCAAGATCGACTTCGCCTTTTTGTTGGATTGAGATCACGAGTGCATCTTCCGGCGTATCTGCGTGCTCCGGGCGTGCTTCCGGCAGGATTGTCCGCTCCGTAAAAATATCCGCTTTGGCGACAAAGTTCCCCTTGGCATCCTTAATCTCATACGCGCGTATGAAGTTGTACCCCGGATCGGCATAGAACACATTCGCAAGTGTCCGATCTCCCGCAATATGCCCGTAGCTCTTGACATGGCTCTCATAGAGATCATTCAGTGCCTTCTGCGCTTGTCGCAGCTCCTCATTTGATCCGTCACGCTGCTGCACCTCAAGGACGTTGTGCCCTGCGTCACGCAGATGGACTGCCGAAATCACCCGCGCTCTCGTTTTTTCATCCAGCTCCGGCGTGGATTCCGCGCCCTGCGTATCGATAAACACCAACTCGCCCGCAGCAATGTAAAATCCCATTGCCCGTGCATCCGGTACTTTTGCCTGTACGGGCAGCGGAAGTGCCGTCTCACTGGGAAGATATACACTGTTTTGGGGGATTTCCTTAAACACATCGACAATCTTCTCTTTGAGATTGTCCGTGCCCGAAACAACGGAAAGCTCTGTCCCGTAACGCCCGTTCCGCTCTTCCCATGTACCGAGCACATGATCCTGATAATGCTGAGAAAAATATTCGTTGACGGCATGACGTGTCTCAAGAGGAGTTCCCTTGAGACGCTCGACTTGCCGCGAAGATTTCCACCAATAAGCATCATTCACAACGCGCGTATGCGTTTCGATGGGGGTACGTTCGCCCCCTTTTTTCCGAAAAATGAGGATGTCCGACGTAACGAATGCGCCAGCTCCTTCAAAAGTTGTGCTGGGAAGACGCATTGCTGTGACAAGATCAGCACGTTCGGCGAGTTCCGCTCTCGTGCGCTCACTCAGCTTGTCCATCGTGCCGCTGGATGTAATGGCAGCAACAAGCCCGCCAGAACGGACTTCATCGATCATCTTCATGAGGAAGTAGTCATGCGGCAGAAGAGCCGCACCGCCGTATTTGGGATCACCCGTAATCGGTGTATCTCCGAACGGTACGTTCCCAACGGCAAGATCAAAGCTGCCATCCGCGAAGCGCGTTGTTTCAAAGCCCTGTGATGCCACGTTCACATCCGGATGCGCAGCGGCAACGATGCGAGCAGAAAGAGAATCCAGCTCTACCCCGCAAATATTGCTCTCTGACCGTATGTCATCCGGCATCGCAGAGAAGAATCTTCCCGCGCCGCATGACGGTTCAAGAATATTCCCGTGTGTAAAACCAATGTGCCGCAGCCCCTCGTAGATGGCTTCGGCAATCTCAGGCGGGGTATAATAGGCATCCAGAATACTGCTGCGTGCCGAACGATATTCTTCGTTCGTCAGATATTTTTGCAGCACATCATATTCGTTTGCCCAAGCCTTATTGGCAGGGTCAAACGCCTCAGAAAGCCCTCCAAACCCGCTGTAGGATTGGAGAAGACGCTGTTCCTCGGGGGTTGCTGCACGTCCCTCACGCTCCATGTTTTTGAGCGCCAAAATAGCGGCAAGATTACGCTGAAAGACTGCCCTCTTGCCGCTCGTCGTACTCATATCTGCTTCGTAGTCAATACTCGAAAGATCAATAGCGGGAGAATCGTTCCCCTCGTCTAGTTGGATAGGTCTGCCGTCAAGGTCTCTGTGATCTGTGCTTCGATCATCCGGCTGCGCCGAATCTCCTCCAATCCCTTGAGATCCTGTCCCAGAATCTGCCGCTCCTCCTCCTGTTGGTACATCGTCCGATAGCGCGTCTCCGTCTCCTGCTGTATCTGCTGCAGATGCTGCGCCGCTTCTCCCGTCTGCAACATCCGCAGCCACTCCTCCGGTCGATACGATTGGAGATACGTCCTCCGAATCTGCGCCCACCGTCCCGCTGTGAACGGTTTCTCGTCCGCCTGTGCCGCTTCCTCCATCTGTTCCTGCCGAATCGTCCGCTGCACTCCCGCGTCGATCGTCACCTGATTCAGCTGTTCGAACTGCGCTTCCGCCTCCGGAGACAGCCCCTCCACCTGATACAGGTACATCATCTCCCCATACTGCTCCATCAGGTTGAAGATCTCCGCGTTCTCCTGCTCGATCTTCTCGCGCAGATGCTGCTCCATCCGCAGATGCTCCGTCAGAAGCATCATCTCTCTCTCCGAAAATGCCCTCATATTCGCTTACCGTCCTTTCTTCATCCCGCTGTTCACGCGCACGGATTTCCTTTGCGAGCGGGTCAAGAACCGTCATTGCAGCTCTTTGAATATCTCCTAAAAGATGCTCTGCATCTACATTCTCATACGGTGCAAGGATGAGTGACAGTCCTATATGCTCCTCGGCATCCATCCCCAGACGCTCAAGAACCAGATACGTTGCCCCCAAAATCTCGAGTTCTCCAAAGCCCTGTTCTTTCAAACGAGACATTCCATCAACAACAATATCTTCTACAGGTTTCTCTGTTTCCCCACCGAAAACCTTTCGCAGCGCATCCGTGTCTTTCTCTGCGTCAAATGTCCAAACGAGACGCCGAAACTGCGGGCTTTCCGCATTCTGCACCTCGCTCAGATCATAGACGTAGGAAACACTTCTGCCGTCCTCATTCAGCACAGGAACGCCCTCTGCCCCCTCCTGTAGTTGTGCACCAAGACGCTGCCATAATGCCTCATCCGCGTATGCACGTCCCGCAGCGGGCGCGTGGAAAAAGAGTGCAATCTGCCGTTCAATCGGCTGCCTGTAATGTGCAGCCATTGAACCAAGAAAGTCACGAAAGCGGTTTTTGTTGTGGCGCAGCTCGTTTAAGAATCGTTCCTTCTCATCGATGAGTGTATGTACCATTACCATCTGCGTGCCTCCTGTCATACATTTGTCTCTATTGTAAAGTCATGCAGAATGAAAAAACTGCACATTTTTCTAAGTGCATGGATTTAGCACCGGACATCATGTATAATTTTGATAGATAGGATAGGCAGAGAAGGAGGACTTTCTATGCAGGTAAATAGCAATGTAATTCATGTGAATCCCGATCATCCGGAGCTTATCGGAGGCGAGGTTATCACGCAAGATCAGGCGGTCGATATGTTCGGGCATGACTTCGGATTTCCAAACACCTACGCAGCGCATGAGATTCCAAGCGACGACGAGATTGCGGAAATGATTGAAGAACAGGCGCAGCAATGGGCACCGGAGATCAAAGAAACGCACTGAAAAACACCTGCTTGCGGGAGATTCCCGTAAGCAGGTGTTTTTTGTGCTGTCTTGTTATATGTCAGCGTATTTGTCGGTGAGAAGAATCTTTTGAACAATCCCCTTCTGAACTTGCAGGACAAGGAAACGTATCCCTTCCTTTCCATTGGAAAGAGTAACACCAAATCCGTCAAGTGGTGATACATACTTTTTCTCACCAGATTTATCAGATGGTTGTTCCTTCAAGTTGTTAAATATCTGCTGCACATCCGCAATCTTCATGCCAACGTGGATGCCGGAGGGCATAACGAGTGCATCGTTCGTGCTCTCGATGGTCTGAACAAGAGGATTCCATGCACCATCTTCCATGATGTTGTAGGTGATGACAAATCCCTGCCCGTAATAATCAACCAGATATGCAGGGTGATTATAGTTGCCTATCCGTATTGTTTTTTCGCTGTCCGGCTCACCGTAGATGCTCCGCACATAGCTGAGATCATTGCCGGGAGCAACGCCGGCGATCGCAACATCATCCACGGTCATTGCACGCGGCGCAGCGAGAGCAGTCCCCATAAAGAGCACCATGACCAGAGCGGTCATACACAAAATGTTTCGATACAAGAAAATCCCTCCTATTCATTCTCTGTAAAACTACCGTGCTCCTCTGCCGCGCTCCTCCTTGGGAAAGAACTGTTCGTATGCGTGCAGCGTTTCCTCTACCCGAGCACGACTGACGTATGGTGCACAGTCGCGTACAATACGTTCGCGCTCATGATGTGTAAGATCACGCGAGAACTCTTCGCGAAAGAGTTCGGAAGGATCGCGAAATGGCGTTTTCTCCCGATCATAGAGGCATTCGCCAGCCCGATTGTAGACGCGAACCTGCGGGAACGCATCCTGCTCATAGAGCGTATGCAGATGATCGACGATGGAACGTGCCACGAGGTCATGATGCTCCTTCGGTGTCATGCGAGGCGTAAGCCCTATCTCCTTCATCTGCTGATACCGCTTCAGCGTTCCAAGATATGACACCTCCGGACGCACGAGGATTAGATTGAGTGATACGTCATATCCCCTGCTCCGCAGTAAATCTCGTGTCCGCAGCGGCACTTCCGTTGTCCGCAGCGTCCCCTCAATGATAAGATGATAGCCGGATGCGCTCAGATCATCAATGAGTGCCTCGGTCATCTTGCCCGCAAATTTCTGTGTATGAAGCACGGCATCATCCCCGTATGCTGCCTGTAATTCTCCATAGCGAGGATGATACTTTCGGTAGTCGTCACTCGAAATAAAGACGATGTCGCCGCTATGCTGCCGGGTGAATATATCTACAAGTTTTGTCTTGCCCGCCCCCGGCTGCCCGGCAAGAAGATATGCCTGTGGATTTTTTGATGGTGTGACCGCGCCTAATAAATCGGCTTTGATTTTTTCTTTTTGTTCATCAAGCTCCTTTGCGCTGTAGTTCTCCGGCATCT
>ERZ772986.1000-NODE-1000-length-16489-cov-3.673604_pt1 | contig 16489 bp, 14 predicted proteins | sample MGYA00511898_ERZ772986 | MGnify/ENA primary metagenome ERZ772986 (study PRJEB29015, sample SAMEA2737934) | human oral metagenome | biome: human oral; feature: human-associated habitat; material: dental | place: China | collected 2148 ... | reverse complement strand
CTCATCGAACATCCCTGCATAGATTGCTCGGTAGATCGTAGCGTAGCTGATGGATGCACCATGCTTTTCCAAACGCAAACGTCCTGCGATTTCTTCCGGCGACCATTGATGTTTGATGAATTTGTCTTTGACGAGAGCAAGCAGGTCAGGATTGTCCAGCTTTTTGTGTGGACGACATTTCTTGCGACGTGTACGATATCGTTTATGCGCGATTGCAGGAATATATAAGCATCCTTGCCGTTGCGTCGCAGTTCTCTTGAAATGGTTGCTTTGGAACGTCCGAGCTCTTTGGCTATTACCGAGAGATTTTTGCCCTGCGCACGAAAAAATATTATCTTTTCCCGCTCAATTAGTGTAAGATGCTGGTAGTGGCACATAGGATACTCCTTGATCAATGTGGTCTTTGCAAACACCATTGTATCAGTTTCCTATGTGTCATGTTTTCTTTTTTACTGCTTGTTGCACTTAGATTGTAAATTCAAGCAAGAGGGCTCAAGCATAAAGCGAAACAAAAGGAACAGTTTCCCAATGAGGAAGCCTTGGAACGTTTTGTCTGCTGTTATTACAGCGACTATAACCGTAAACACATGCCGGGCGGCATACCGGTCTTCTGGCAAGCCTTGTCGGAGCTGCTAGATATGCTCGACGAGGTATATAAGGCAGTACCCGCTAACAGCTAATTCACGCTCTGTCGCCTAACACGATAGCAGGAAAAAGTTTACACATAACTCTTGACACAACCTTAAAATTTCCCAAACCTATTTTTTTTATATAATCCATAGTGAAAGCGATAGACTATATTATCTCCAACCGGAACCTTCGGGCTAATATTCGCATTTGTTTTCTCTCTAAATGAAAAGTGAAAGTATAGTTTTTCACAGTAGCTTTCTATTGCCATTATCGTATTACTATCATATAGTAATTGCAACAATGTAAGAGGTTCCTCAATAAACACAGGAATTTCATCGGCGTTATCATGAATATAATCTATAAATTTATTATGATTCTCTTTATACTCCGTGTACGTAAACTCACTCATGCTAAACAAATCAAAAAAGTACAGAAAATGATTAAACTCTACAGCTGAATAGTAAAATGTTAGCTGATCTTTTAACGAGCTCATGAAATATTCTGAGTAATCATTCTGAAACTCATCACTCTTATATGCATTAACATCAAACTCCTTCGCAGTTCCATTACCATCCTTCTTCATTTTATTCTGTAAAAGTTTCATTATCACCAAAATATCACGTGGTCGGAAAAGCGATATTCTCAGGAAATTCATAAACGCACTGTCATATTCTCTATTTTGATTTGTAGGCGGCAATTTCCATTTGAAGTAATCTTCCCATATATCCATATTCTGGATATCACCATCTTGTTGATAAGATAATATTTTATTAGCAACCTTGTACAAATTTGAGTTAAGATATTCTAGGTAAGTTGTTCTCCAATCTAAGATAACAGCATTATCTAGAAGTTTGTTAGCCGAATTTTGAAGATTAAGCGCTGCATAAATATCCGGGCGTAATAGTAGCACAACTCTTAATCTTCCATTTTTTGAATCCCTAATGTTTGAAAACAACTCCGTATTTAATATCCATGTTGCATGTGCTAAGCCACGTATGCTTTCTAAGTAATCTGTATAAGGAATATTGTCAGGCCGAATATCAATGCCATCGATAAAGAGATTTATGTTTTTATTGAGTTTTACTTTTTTTAATGCATCAGAAAACTGTTTTTCAATATAAAAGAGATTTGTTTGGAATCTTGTTTCTGTAAATTCTATTTTAGAGTTAGTGGCGACGCCTATATTTATACCTTGTATAATTCTTGCAATGGCCTCGCTTTCATCAATGACCTTTAGAGCTGTAATAATTTCTGGGGAAAATGCATCTGCATAATATTTATTAATAGCCTCAACTATCGCCGAAATAGGGGTTCCCTCAAAGTTAAGGATTCCATGTTTTATGTCTTTCTTTTCAATACTTTTTCCAAGAAGAAGCAGCAATATAACTTTCCATATACCAGAATATCCCGTTAAATCGAGATTTTTAGTTTTTTTGAGATTATAAAACTTCTCATAATCCGTCGCAAATATGAACTTAACTATTGACTTATTATTCTTATACTCTTGATTACTCAAAAAAGTTGCATATGCTGTTTTCCCAGTCCCTTTTTCTCCAATCAAAAAATATATATGTGAGCGTAGCAAATCATCTAGATACGAATTCTTTACGAAAATCTCAGAGAATATGGATTTATTCGAGCGTTCCCCATAACTTTGCGCATCTGTAAATCCTAAATTTAAATCTTCTACAGCCTTCATAAAAACCTCCTAATTGAGAATATGTTATTGTTCAAAATATCAGCTAATCCACAAGCTAACCTTTCTCAACGTTGCCCAAAAGGTTCTTATAGATAGGTTGATTAAGAAGTGGGTGCGGCAGGAGCACTCTCGATATTATTTGCTTCCAAGTGACGGATCAATTCATCGCGCGAAAATGGAGCTTCCTTATGACGATCGGATACATCATAAAGGAGTGATCTACACAGGTCAAATATCCGGCATCTGCAAATATTTCTATGTTCCCTGCAAGCCCGCTGTCAAATAGCAGATATTTGCTTTACGCATATTTCAGATGGAATTACGAATCTCAGGCAACAAAGTCTAAGATTCACCACAACAACTTTTTCCCAATGAGCGCCGTCCTAATCTCCGCACCATATTGACACACTGTATCTCTTTTTGACTCCCATAGGATAAACATCCCTCTTTCTTTCACTTCAAGGCTCCGCTTTCTGTAAAAAATAACGATACAATTTCGTAAGTCCATCGCGCAATGAGATTTTATGTTCCCACCCCAACGCTCTTAACTTTTCCGTATCAAGAAGTTTCCGCGGTGTTCCATCCGGTTTCTCCGTATCAAACAGTAATCTTCCTTCAAAGCCAACGGTCTCTTTAACCAGCGCCGCAAGTTCTCGGATAGAAATCTCCTCGCCGCTACCTATGTTAATATGTTCCGGTTCATTATAATTTTCCATAAGGAAAATACATGCATCCGCTAAATCATCTACATATAGGAATTCGCGCAGAGGCGCACCCGTCCCCCACAATGTTACGGATTCATCTCCACGTACTTTTGCCTCATGGAATTTACGAATCATCGCCGGGATGACATGGGATCCTTGCAGGTCGAAGTTATCGTTCTCACCATAGATATTGGTCGGCATACAGCTAATAAACGGATCTCCATATTGCTTATGAAAGAACTTGACCATTTCCAGAGCTGCGATTTTCGCAACGGCATATCCTTCGTTTGTTGGTTCAAGCATACCGTCTAACAAGGCTGCTTCACGGATGGGCTGCTCTGCAAACTTCGGGTAAATACAAGAACTTCCCAGTGCTAAAAGCTTCTTCACGCCAACTTCATGGGCGGCATGGATGATGTTCGCATTGATCATGAGATTGACATACAAGAAATCTGCCGGATAGTCGTTATTCGCCTGAATCCCCCCAACCTTAGCGGCTCCAATAAAGACATAATCCGGTTTTTCTGACCGAAAAAAATCCAATGTCTTCTGTTGATTCGTAAGATCAAGCTCTCCATGTGTGCGGCTAACAACCCGCTCATATCCACGATCACGCAAGGCGCGGACAATTGCCGAGCCAACCATTCCTGTATGTCCAGCGACATAAATCTTATGATTCTTCTCCACAAAAATGCCTCCTAGATATTTATATACACATTGTATATATCTTTTTTACATCTTCTATTGATAATGTTTGATAGCCATTTAGTTTTCCGTTAAAACATACACTATTGGCCATAGCGCTAATATCATCTACACCTATATTTAACATAGATAGTTTTTCTTCTAGTTTTAACGTGTGATAAAAGAACTGTTCCAAATATTCGATGGTCTTTTCTGCTGCCTCCTGTGTACTCAAGCTTTTATCAATACTAAGCACATTGATACCAAGCTGTTGAAAATCCTTTGCTGTATCATCATTCAAAATATATCTCATCCATTTGGGGATTAATACAGCTATCCCCCATCCATGTGCTATATCATACATAGCGGACAGCTCATGTTCCATGTAGTGACATGTTGGAGCTATACTTCGATCGCGACCTAAAAAACCATTTAGAGCCCATGAGGAGGCCCATAGTAGATTAGCCCGTGCTTCGTAGTCACACGGTTTTTGTATAGCAATTGGAGCGTATTTAAATACGGTTTTTAGAACTCCCTCCATCATATTATTCAACATAAACATTTTTTCATTCCTAGTGAAATAGGCAACATCAAGTATATGTGAAATAATATCTACACACCCACAGGCTGTTTGAAAAGCACTCGTCGAATATGTATATTTTGGATTTAAAAAAGCAACTTTAGGCTGAATCAGTTCATGGCTAAAGCCAAATTTTTGTTTACTATCTAAATTACTTATTACACAGCTACAATTCATTTCAGAACCGGTAGCAGCCGTTGTCGGTATAGCAATGAGAGGCAAGCTTTCATGAATCAAAACTTTTTTTCTGATTAAATCCCAGCTGTCACCAACATATTTACTTGCAATTGCAATCCCTTTTGCACAATCTATAACAGAGCCCCCACCTACCGCTAAAACGACATCAACGCCTGTCTGTCGACATAGTTCAGCACCTTTATTAACCGTGGTATTATGAGGATTTGGTTCTACTCCCGAAAACTCAACTATCCGGATATTGCTCCTATCTAAAACAGACATAATTTCATCATAAATGCCATGTTCCTTTATGGAGCCTCCTCCCAAGACAAACATGACCTTGTCTCCATACTTCTTTATACTTTCAGCGAGTTCTCCTATCTGGTCATGCCCAAAAAATACTTGTGTCGTGTTACAAAAGGAAAAATCATTTAACATATTTCTCTAACTCCTTAATCAATACAAATAAGCTATTTGTTTCCGAATCCCCTCTACCGTTAATCCTAAAAATGCATCCTTATCCTGCTTCTTCCCATATTTACGATAAATCTCGCGCGGCATCCCGAGCGTTCGAAGCATAACGCTGCGCCTGCCCAACGCAGTATGTACCTCATATGCTAGAGCGCCTTCATAATGCGGTTCACACAGAAGAACTCTTCCCGACGGGCAATTGTCTGCAAGTGTTTCACAATCAAATGGCAGCAATGTTGTGTAATACAGCACCGTCACATCTTCATCCCTACACGCCTCCATAACTGCGTCGAGCATCGTTCCCACTGCAATGACTGTCGCTTTGGTTCCTTTTTGAATCACTGACGCTTTCCCAAAGGTAACAGGAATATCTTCGCGATTGCAATGGTCCGTCAACCGGTAATATGTCGGCTTTCCATCATTCCAAGCTATGTCAAAGAGCGCCGCAAACTCTCGCGGCGTCCCCGGCGCAATTAGTTCCATGCCAGGCAGCGTTTTCACAAGATCGACATCTTCTTGACAATAATGCGAATACCCGAGCGTTGAAAAATCATATGCCGCTCCGGTCGCAATGAAGTTTCCCCCAACACCTTGATAGCAAAAATCTAGCTTTAGCTGTTCATAGGCACGCCCCAAAATAAAGGGGGAAATTCCATAAACAAATGGTGTGATCCCGGAAAGCGCAAGCCCCGCCGCAACGCTAACCATGCCGTCTTCAAAAACACCTATATTAAAGGCGCGCTCCGGAAATTCCTTTAGAATGTCCCGAAACCCCCATACACCAATATCAACTAACAATAAGCTCGTATTTTCATGGGTGCGAAGGACCCCGGAGACCGAATCCATCATCTGCTTACGCAAACTCATCCACCTCCCTTAGCAATGTATTTAACTCCTCGGCGCTCGGTGCACAGTGAAACCATGCCGGATTTTCCATCAATGTTTTTGCTCCATAGCCGCGTATTGTTTTCGCTATAATACAGGCAGGCTTTTTCTTTTGACGCGCCTCATCTACCGCAAGTCTTATCGTATCTGTCAACGCCTCCGTATCGTGTCCATCGCATTCGTGAGTAACGAACTCAAACGCCTCTAATTTTTTCTGTAAGGAGCCGAAATCCAACATCGCTCCCAACGATTGATTGTCGTCTATAATAAGGCACAAATTGTCCAGATGGTGTGCCGCCGCCAACGCCGCAGCTTCCCACATGGTTCCCTCGTTCATCTCCCCGTCTCCGGCTAACACATATACATGAGCCGCAGATTGTTGTATCTTCCGTGCCATCGACATTCCTACGGCAATCGGGAATCCATGCCCAAGCGACCCTGCCGAGACTTCAATTCCACCTTCCGGAAATTTCGTTCGATCTGCCTGCATACTAAAGCGAGAGTCATATTGACAGAATCCCATAACTTCTTCTTTTGAGAATAGTCCTAGATGCATCAAAAGGACGTGCAGCGCCAAGGTAGATTGTCCTTTGCTCAGCACAAAGATATCTCGCCCCGGAACTGTCGCCCTTTTCACAGACCAGTTCATAATTCGATGATAAAGCGTCCATAAGATTTCAACAGACGAAAATGCACTTTGTAAATTGCCATCCTGCCCTGCATGTGATACGCGTAGACAGTCCTTACGCAGTTCCTTTAATTCCGCTCGCATCCTCTCACCTCTGCCTCATCGTATCAATCAACGAGTCTACAACAGTTTTTCGCAGTGTATAACGATCCTCATACGGAAGCGCACGCAAAATATCCCGTATGGACTGAAAATCGGTAATCCCCTTATTCTTTAAATACCAGATATAGGCAGAGTTCACCTCATATTTAGCTGCCAACGCATATTCCCATGTATATCCCCAATAATCTTTATTGTAGATACCCGAAAGTTCTTCCTGCCAGATTTGCAAAACCGATTCCATATCATATGTTGTATGATAATGTGTATTCAGATATTGCAGTAACAGTTCCAAATTCACATTACCGGCGCCGCGCCCCATCCCATAGATTGAGGCGTCTACACAAAGCAACCGGGACGTATCTTTTGCCGCGCCCATAAATGTAATTACGTTGCTGAGCGCTAACTGTTGATTATTATGCGCGTGAAATCCGAGCCCAATTTCCGGTACGAGAGCCTTGTGAATCAACGAAAACATATGTGCCACGTCATCTGCATACATAACGCCGAAACTATCGACCATGCAGAAAAAATACGGCCTCACTTCGTTGACCTTATGAATCATGCGCACAAGTTCTTCATCGGTATAGAGGAACGTTGCCATCGCCTGCAAAAAGACCAAATAACCCTTTGCTTGAAGCTCTCGTGCCATCTCCAAAGCGACGTCCATTTCCGGTTTGAAATAGGCGAGCCGAATTGCATCAACGCCTCCTTCCCATCGCTCGGAAATAGGAATATCCTTAGCCTCTCCATAGGTAACCATAACGGCAAAAAGAGATTTACTCCCTACCGTACGCGCAATCGACGGAATCACATCCATGCCGGAAAATTTTGTCTTAAAGCGCTCGTCGTTATGTTTTCCAATTAACCCTAACTCTATAAAATCTACATCCGTTTTCTGTAGACCTTCTACAATCCGGTCATAGGAAGCACGAGTAAAATTCCAATCGTTTACATAACCGCCGTCTCGGAGCGTACAGTCTAGGACTTTAATCATATATATCCTCGTTTCATAGTAAATACAAGCATCATTCTAGCTAAACTTTTCTAAATCCGCCTGCACCATCATTTGAACCAGCTCTCTGAAGCCGACTTTACGTTTCCAGCCTAGTTCCCGTTCAGCCTTCGACGAATCTCCCCAGAGCAATTCGACCTCTGCAGGGCGAAAAAGCTTTGGATCTACATCCACGAGCAATCTCCCCGTTTTCTTACAGTACCCCTTCTCATGAATGCCCGTGCCTTGCCATTCAATATCGATATCAACCGTGCCGAAGGCAAGCTCGACAAATTCACGTACGGTATGCGTTTCATTCGTCGCCAGCACGTAGTCTCCCGGTTTCTCCTGTTGGAGGATGCGCCACATACCCTCAACATAATCACCGGCAAACCCCCAGTCGCGTTTGGAATTAAGGTTGCCGAGGGAGAGTTTCTCCTGTTTGCCCGCCATCATTTTAGCAAGGGCAACGGTAATTTTCCGTGTGACAAACTCCTCACCACGACGCGGCGATTCATGGTTAAAGAGGATTCCGTTGCAGGCAAACATACCGTAGGACTCACGATAGTTTACCGTAATCCAATACGAGTAGAGCTTTGCCGCGCCATAGGGTGACTTCGGATAAAACGGAGTCTTCTCACTCTGCGGGGCAGTCTCCGGGATACCGCCAAAAAGTTCTGATGTAGAGGCTTGATAAAACTTACAGTGCAGACCGCTTTGCCGTATCGCCTCAAGGAAGCGCAGCGTCCCGACACCGGTCGCCTCAGCCGTATATTCCGGTACCTCAAATGACACCCCCACATGGGACTGTGCCGCGAGGTTATACACCTCATCGGGCATTGTCTGCGCAAGGAGGTTAAATAGCCCCGAGGAGTCCGTCAGATCCCCATAATGGATGGAAAGTCTCCCTTTATTTGACGGGGCGTTCAATAAATGGTCAATTCGCTCCGTACATATCGTGCTGTGACGCCGTACAACGCCGTGAACATCATAGCCTTTACCCAGCAAAAGCTCCGCCAAATAGGAGCCGTCCTGTCCCGTAATGCCCGTAATGAGTGCTTTTTTCATAGAGAGTCCTCCCTAAGTCGCGTATATTCCAAATTTTTTCCTTGCAGAAAAGTAATCCTCCGGAACCCCAATATCGATAAAATACCCTTCCGACGGATATGCTATCATTCGAATACCGTCTAGCTCTTTCTCCATATAGTCTTTTTCTAATGAAAAGACATCCAGGGGAAAGTGTGTAAAAATCTCTCGATTGATGCAATAGATACCGCCGTTAATCCACCCTTCTTTACAAAATTCTTTTTCACGGAATCCCTCGACACGCTTACCGTTCGTTACTACCGTTCCATAACGATCAAATTGATGCATTTTCTTTATCGCTATAGAAAAATCTGCCTTGGCTTTTATGTGTTGCTCTCGCATTCCTTGCAGATTTACGTCGAAAAACGTGTCGCCGTTCAGTACGAAGACGCTATCGCAGGTACACTGTAAGAGTGCCTTTTTGACTGCCCCCCCCGTGAGTAACGGAATCGTTTCCACAGAATAGATGAGCGACATATCATGATAAGAGTCCCCAAAGTATTGTTCTATACATGAGCTCAAATGCCCGGTCGCTAAAACAATCCTCCTCACCCCCTGTCGTTCAAGGAAGTCCATAAGAATGGATAAAAAAGGTAATCCGGAATCATTTATAGGCGCCATGGGCTTCGGCACATCCTTCACAATATGACTTAACCGCGTGCCAAAGCCCCCCGCAAGTACGATAGCTTCCATATGTCCCCCCTATGACGACTGTCCGGGGAGCTCATAATCTTCAGCTCTAAAATAGATTACCTGTGAGCCCTCTGTCTCAAACTCAAACGGCACATAGAGCAAATCATTCAGCGCGAGATGAACGGCAGCTTGCTTTCCCTTTTCAACGTAGAACAAGAGGAATCCGCCGCCGCCGGCTCCTAAGAGTTTACCGCCTAGTGCCCCCGCATTCTTTGCCTTATTATAAATATCATCCAGATAATCGTTAGAAATTCTATCCGAAAGGTTCCTCTTGAGCCTCCATGTGTGATCCAGCATTTCCCCAAATTCTCGCAGATCTCTTTTTGAAGTTAAAATATCTTCTGCGTCATCAACCATCATCTTCATATTGAGGAGCTCTTTCGTCTTCTTGTCAATGTTCTCCTCTGTTTTCTGTTGTACATCTGAAGAAAATCGAGAAAACCCTGAAAAAAAGAGCATCAAACTTTCGTTTAGCATCTCCTTTCTCTGGCGCGAGATCACAACGGGGCGAACAACATACCCGTTGGCATCCATATCGATACGATTGAGCCCACCGTATGCCGCGGCAATCTGATCTTGAATTCCTCCCGCTTCTTCACACAAAACGCGCTCTACATATATCGCTTCATCAGCAAGGCGATGTTTATCGACACGCTTTCCTTTTAAGGCATAGAACGCATTGAGCATCCCCACGGCGAATGAAGAGGAGGTTCCCAGACCTGTCCGCGCCGGTAAATCTGCCTCATAGGATAGACGAATTTCGTGCATATCCTTGAATTTCATCATGTTGCGGATGAGCGGATGCCGAATCCCGTCAACATCTTTGACACGCTCAATATCCGCATAGGCAAACTCACTCGTATAATCAAAAAACCGTGGCAGATGCCGCGCCGTCACATAGCAATATTTATCAAATGTTGTAGAGAGCACACTACCGCCATGGTTTTCATAAAAAGAGGATATATCCGTGCCGCCGCCAAAAAAGGACATCCGAAACGGCGTTTTCGTGATAACCAATTTTACACCTCAATCCACAGTTCAAACGCTATTAATTTCGGTTACTCCTCAGAATATAATGTACCGCTTCAAGCAAATTATTACAATGATAGTCCGCCCCCGAGTATTCTTCTCCAAGAGAAATCGTATGCACGCCATAGCGTTTTCCCGCTTCAATATCCGACCGGCTATCTCCCACCATGAACGAGCCATGGTGATCTATCGGAGCAAGCTTCTCTTCCGCCTGTAAAAACATCCCTATCTCCGGCTTTCGACATGAGCAAGTTCCTATTTCGTGAGGGCAAACAAGCACCATATCTAAAAATGCCCCCTGTGCTGCCAATACACTGCACATCTTAGCATGTATTTGTTCAACCATCGCCATGGTCATGATTCCACGTGCCACCCCACGTTGGTTGGTAACAACAACAATCCTATAATTTGCCTTATTTAGTAAAGCGATTGCCTCTACAACACAAGGCAAAAGCAAAAACGCTTCCCAGTCCGTAACATATTGCCCTTCCGGCGCTTTTTTATTGATAACGCCATCACGGTCTAAGAACACGATACGGTTCATTCCGACAGCCTCCACAACGCCTTCCTCAGATTCAACACCTATCTTTTCTCGCTCTAAATTTATTCCGAATGATATTTTTTATCTCTCCGGCGTATATGTAAACAGCTTGAAGTTCCTCACTTCGACGGAATATAATTAACTGCATTCCTGCCATTAAAACAGCTGCTAACACACATTTTCCAATCAAGCCCATATATGTTGTCGAGAACATCGGTGATCTTAACAAAAAGTCAATGAGCCATATTTCAGCAACAACCACAAGACTCCACCATGCGTGGCTACACCAATAGGCAACCATACTACGCCGAAATATCACGCGGAATACGAACTGCACACGTCCGTAGACAATAAATCCCAATCCGGCAATCGTACCAATCATAATACCAACAACGCCCCAGTAGTGCACAAGTACAATCGATAGGACGAGATTCACCGCTGCAGACAGCATCATATAGCCGCGATCATTTTCAAAAACACCATGTGTACTACGAAAGTTATAGGCATTTTCAAACTGCATTCCAAGAAAAACATTCATTGCCAATGCAGTTACATACGGGCGCTCCAACAAGAAGTCATTCCCAAAAAACAGCGCCATAAACGGCTGCAACACCGTAAAGTAAATACAGGCAACGTACCCTCCCAGCAAAAAATACATAAAATCAAGCATCCGATAGACACGGTAGCTTTTCTCTCTATCGTCCATATAGACTAGATTCGCGACGGTAGGAATAATTCCCTGCAAGAGTTTATATAGGAGCTTATACACGCCGTCACAAATCAGCACATAATTCGATACCAATCCGGCAATCCGCAGGCCTAGCACAGACGAAATGATAATGGCATCCGTGCCGCTATAAATAATATAAGATAGTTTATGTATGAGAAAGTTCTTCATATCCACAAAAAACTTCCTCTGCCGCATATCCCGGATCGTCACCTTGACCGTATGCAAAAAAGGATACTCTTTGCCAAGTCGACGCGAAATGATAATATTTGCCAGGATATTGAAGCCTAACGCAGTCAGTGCATACATCGTATAGCTTTGCCAAACGACAATCGCCGCAAACTTCAAAAGATTTGCTACCAAGGAGCAAATGAGGTCAATTCGTATACAAATAAAATCCTTTTGATCCGCCGTAAACAGTGTACGCCGATATGCCAAAAAATAAGTACTAAGAACCGTACAAATCTGAATGACATATACGAGTTGGACATAATGCCATTCTATACTATTATCCCGCACAATCCACGGGAGGAAAAAGAAGAGTATAGAGCCAACAAGCGCAACAAACGCCCCTATTATAAGGTAGATATAGCGATAGATGCTCATCAGCATATTAACTTCAGCTTCATTCTTATTCGCAATTTCGCGGTAAAGCCCATAGCTGATGACCGTACTGACACCAAGCTCTGCTAATGACAGCAACGATATAACGTTTGTGAACAGACCTTCGAGCCCCAATAGCTCAACCGGAAGATGTTGGGTAAATGCCTGTCGAATGAGGACGCCAAGAACGGCAAGGACGACATAAAGAGTCATGGAATACGCGCTGTTGCGAAGCAGATTCGCTACTCTCATAATACTAGCCTTTATATATCCCTTTGTCTAAGACTTTAAGGAACTCATACGGTGTTCCCTGACTAAGGCGTATAATACGCGCAATAAAGGACACCTGTGAGAGTCCGCAAATCAAGCCGTTGCAGCTTGCTAGCGTATACATATCGCGAATCACCTCTAACCCGTTTAAATAGTGATTCAAGGGACGGTTGTTTTTTTCTTCAGCAACACTAACTTTTCCTGAACTACGGTGAACATCCTTATAATATAAGAGCTTATTACCATATCGCTCCCGCAAAGTCTTTAGACGGGTCGCATCGTCGGTTGCTAAAAAAATATAGTCAAAACCATATTGCTGCAATACATTATCTATTGTTGTTATAAACTCATCTACCGATACCATATTGGGGTGATTTTTCCAATTTAAACTATAATCCGTACCGCGAATATGAACTCCCAAGATTTTAGAAGACCTACCCTCCAAGCCCCCTAGCACACTTACCCCATCTAGTACAAAGTTTTCCGTACTTTTATTTAGTCGAATATATCGTTTCATTAACCTCGCTAGATTATGTAAATACGCCTCATTCACATCATAACCGCCGGCTCTATCTGCTTTGGTATTTCCTAAATCATGTTCCACACGTAACTCATGTGCAGATTCAAATAGAAATACCCTTTTACTTTGATATGTTTCTCGCACCGACACTTCTGCAACCTGCTCAAAATAGTATTCAAACGGATTCGACACCCCATTGATTGGCTCATGTTCTGCATATACACAGCTTTCCGTCAAATATTGAACAACGGGGGTAAATCCTAACCTTTCGGCATCTGCTAGTCCATAGAACGTTCGTCTCAAATAGCCTCCGAGCCCCATTTCCCCCCCAAGGGCAATTAAGTGTATATTTTTGTCTAGGTTTTTTTCGCCAAAAGACTTCATCCGCAAGAGATTTGGATCGCGATACATATGCATAACATAATCAACAAAATCACTATCATGACGATATTTCCATGCTGTCCGCAAATAATTTATCTTAGGATGTTTCAATAATTCTCTACCTATATAATCTTTTATGTTTTGCTTGTAAAGAGAAACAGCCATACCAATCTCCCATATATCTACTAGAAAAAGTAATCAATAGTACAACTTCATTACAGAGATCGCCTCATCCAATATCGCCTTTGCCGTCCTAGTCCAATCAAACCGCCTCAAATTCTCATATCCACGTTCAATCTGATGCATCCTCAATTCCGAATTGTAGATAACCTGCTCTATCTTTTCCCTCATACTATCCACACTATGACAGTCCACATACAATGCGGCATCTCCACAAATCTCCGGTACCGCCTCACAAGTGGAAGCGATCACAGGGCATCCGACGGACATAGCTTCCAGTGGAGGTGCGCCAAAGCCTTCCACAAAAGACGGAAACGCTAAGCAAAGAGCATTCTTATAAAGCGCTGCTAGTTCCTCATCCGTCACTCTTCCAATGCAACGTGTTTTTGAACATGAGTTCAGTTTTGCACGCACAGACTCCGGTGAATGCCCCGCAACAACGAAGACCATTTCATTGTCTCGCAACTGTTCTACTGCATATGCCGTAAGAATATTATTCTTTGTGCTCCCGCCCCCTACCGCCAATATAAACTTATGGGGGTGAAGATCATGTCGTCGGAGTATATCCACATCTTCAGATACGTTACTCAAATCGTAGCGACCGTTCAAAATCACCTTGATTTTTTCATAAGGAATGCCATACCCCTCATGTATATCCTGTGCGGCATAGTTAGAGATTGCAATGATGCGCGGTAATCTCCGTCCTAACACGCGCCCCAAAAAAACATACCATCTTCGAGCTAATTCAGACGCATCAGATTTTTCGCGATGTACTACTTTAGCATCATGCATAACGAGTAACTGTCTCTGCTGCATCAACGGTGCAACTGAATGCAAGCTTAATAAGAATTTTCCTCTGCAATAAAATGGCAGTTCTATCTGTTCCCAAAAATGCCCTTTTCCACGACCAATCTTTTGTATGCCAATTCGTTTGAGCTGCACGTCACAATGTCCTGCCGGCGGCAACAATAGAACCGCATCAACATCTGCATATGCAGCCTCTTCCACAAGCAGCCGATCCATTGCTTTTAGAACGGACAATGTATATCGCTCCACGCCGGTTAGCATGCGCTCTAAACACTGTCCGTTAATATATATCGTCATTCATAACCCCTTCTGATGTTTCTTTTCAGAATGCCCCACAATCGTCCCGGAAGAATATAAAGATAAAAGCAAGCGCTGTTAACAATGTACATAGCCTTCATCCATATTTTACTATGTGGGTAATGATACTTTTTTTTGAACCACCAATGATGTCTATCTATCAACTTCATTGTGTTAAGAATATCATAGAACCCATGCCGCCACATTGATCGAAGTGTTCTCGTCCTGTTAATCATCGAAAACGGATAATTGATTTGTACTCCGCGAGAGTCAAGGAACATTTTTGCTCCCCGTTCACCACATCGCAAAAAGAAGTCTGTTTCTTCTCTATATGCATTCCCCTCATAAGAAACGTCAATCAAGTTTTCTTTTGCTATTTGCGATTTAATAAGTGCACACGCCTGGGCAAAGGGAACCTCTACGGGATCTTTTACACGATAACAAAAATTTGCTTTCTCTAAGTGAAAGAAATCGATCATTACGTCCCCCTCTTGAAATAACGGGGCTTCACGCGATATCAACTCCTGCGGATTAGTTATATCCCGCTCTCTTTTAGCATATACAGCGAGCGCGCTAACAATATCAGCCTTTTTTTTATTCATCGTATCCATCAAAAAAGCGATGGTTCCCGGGAGAATAAAAGAGTCGTCATCACCAAAATAAATATACGGATATTTTGCAACCTCAATCCCACGATTTGTAGCAGCGGGCTGTTTCATGTTTTTTTCTAAACGAATATATTTTATAATAGGAAATTTCTCTTGTAACCGCTTAACCACAGTAGGGGTATCATCTGTAGAGGCGTCATCCACCAATATTAATTCCGCCACTTCATCTTGAAGATAGGACGGTATTGTCTTTTCCAATATATAGCCACGATTATAGGACGGGATAACTACCGACACTTTTTTTTCCATACTACCTCGCCTCCACATCAAATCAAATTTCTGCTAACAGTTTCTTTGCTAAATTCCCCCATGTAAATTGTTCCATATAAGTATGCGCACACTGAATTTTTTCTCTGAACTGCTCATAATTGTTTACAGCATCTAACATAGCGGAAACGAGTGCCGGAACATTCTGCGGAGGAAGCAGTACGCCAAATTCACCGTTTCCAAGTTGTTCCGGCAACGCCCCTACTTCCGTTGCAATGATCAACGACCTATGCATAGCAGCAATATTAACAATACCGGACTGTGATGCATTTCTATACGGCAAAACGGTAACAATTCTCGATCCCAGAAAAAGTGACGAAACCTCCTCATCTTTGATGTTACGATTGATAAGCGTCGCCGTATGTAATTGCTTAAATCGATTATAATAGCTTGAAAAGTCACCATCCCCCGCGATTACCAACTGTGTATTCTCTACAGTATTCTCAACTTGTCGATAGGCTTCTAGCAGTGTATCTATTCCCTTATATGCTTCGATACGTCCAAAGAACAGGAACGTCGTTTGCCCGCTTCGTTTCTCAAACAGCGCCGGCAAGCTCGTATCCGCCTTCTTGTCATAATCAAATATGCCATGAGGAATAACAACAATATCTTCCGAGGATTTACCATACCTCTTTTGAACCTCATTTCGAAAGGTTTCCGTTAGAAGCACAACCTTCTTTGACCGACGAACTTCTGCAGCAGTGTTATATCCCAATAGATATTTATTCAATAGAGACTCGCCTTCATGAGGAGTAGGATCACGATAATTCCGTTTTTTTCCGTTGGATGTTGATTCCATTCGATTCCAT
>ERZ772986.998-NODE-998-length-16499-cov-12.122355_pt1 | contig 16499 bp, 6 predicted proteins | sample MGYA00511898_ERZ772986 | MGnify/ENA primary metagenome ERZ772986 (study PRJEB29015, sample SAMEA2737934) | human oral metagenome | biome: human oral; feature: human-associated habitat; material: dental | place: China | collected 2148 ... | reverse complement strand
GGGTGACGACGTGCGGCAGGGGGTAGATCGTGTCGGGGCGATTGAGGTCTTTGGCGAGCCGCGTGAAGAGCTCGGGCAAGTGCGGGTCGTCGGCCATGACGACGAACAGGGAGGCCCTGCTGGCGGGGACGAAGAGCGGCAGCGAATCGCGGTTGGCCTTGCTCAGGGATTCGCTGACCGTCAGTGCCATCTCCACGTCCATGAACCACGAGCTCTGGTAATTGGCCGGCCCGGTGAAATCGAAGACGTTCGCCCCGCCTATCTGCTGGGGGTAGACCTGGACGCTCGGCTGGCCGTCGACGGTGTCGAAGGTGCGCAGGCGGGTCAGCGCGTGTTGGAACAGCGGGACGATGTCGCTGGGAAGCCCTGTGTTCTCCAGGTCCGAGAAGAACAGGGGGGTGATCGTGTGCGCGCTGTCGACGGCGATGCCCGTTCCGATGAAGGGGGTCATGGGGACGTAGACCATCGAGTCGTCGCGCGCGTGGTCGTGGGATCGCACGAAGTAGTCGGCGCTCCTGACGATCGGCATGAGGTGTTCGCCCGATGCCGCTTCGGCTTCGTCGGAGGAGTCGAGCTCCTCGAAGGGGAGGTCGAGGCCGTCGACGAGGGAGCCGACGTCGTCGAAGGGGTCTGTCGGGGAGGATGTGCCTGATGCGGAGGGGCCTGGACCGGAAGGCCCGGTTGGTGTGGGGGGATCGGATTCGACTGGAGTCGGGGGCCCGGCCTGCCGGGAGGGGCCGCGATGGGAGGTGTCGGCGCGGTTGGCGGCGGAGGGATCGTCCGGGGATGCGCCCGGTGCTGAGGGGCCGGCCTCGCCGGCGGCTGCGCGGTCCTCTCCGCCGCCCGACGGCGGGCCTGAGGGCCGTCCGTGAGAACGGTCGCCGTGGGAGGCGCTCGTCCAGGCCCCGGGGGCCTCGCCCGTGCCCTGCGTCGGCTCCGAATCGCCCGATCCGCGGGCGTCGGCGTCCGCCGGGGAGAGGGCGGCCGAGCCCGAGCCGTCGGCGTCCGGAGCGCCTGCGAACCGGTCGGCGCCGGGCCTGTCGGGATCGGCGGGGGATTCGGCGTCGGATCCGTCCATCAGGGACTCGGGCCCCTTCGTGCCGGGCGAGGACTCCCTCGCCCCGGGTCCGGGCCCGTTCGCTCCCGACTCAGGCCCGTCGGGGCCGGGCGCCGCCTCCGCACGGGAGACGCCGATGGAGATGAGCCGGGTGAGCAGTTCTCGGCGGACGGCTTCCGGCTTGGAGGCGTCCATAAGCTGCGCGGGGCGGAAGCGGAACGTCCGGCCGTCGGCCAGGAGGATGTCCAGCCATTCGCCGTCGGCGTTGATGAAAGCGCCCTTGAGTTCGGGGTGCGCCGCTGCGACCTCGACCGCCCAGTCCATGAAAGCCATGTGTTCATTGTCTCCCGAAAAGCCTGCGTTCCGGACGTCCGTTCATCGACGGCGTGACGGATGTCGTGCCGATCGTCCCCGTTCGCATTGGCACTGCCGGTGCCGGCGCAATATATTGGGCGGGGAGAGATGCTCACGCGATCTCTTGCAACGCAGGGTCCCATGACCCGGCGACGGGCACGAGTTCACGCACACGCCACCGCATTCCGAAGGAGGTCCCGATGTCTTTGCCGCGCTTGCGCAGCAGGGGACGTAAAGACCCATCGCGTTTGAGGAAGGGCGTGTCCAAGCGCACCCAACGGTTCGTGTCCATCGGCGCGACGGCGGCCATCCTGGCCGGATACGTGATTGCCGTCACGTCTGCTGAGGGCATCGATCGCGCCGAGCTGTCGCTCAACGACGGCGGCGTGTGGGTGACCAATCAGGCCTCGCGCATGGTCGGGCATCTGAACCACCCCTCCAAGACGATCGACGCGGGGGTGCGCGCCGACTCGAACGAGTTCGACATCTACCAGGAGGGCGACACCGTCCTCGTGCGCGACCGGCAGGCGGGAACCCTCACCCAGGTCGACCCGGCGAAGGTCTCGATGGGCACGCCCAAGTCCCTGGGCGACGCCGACCTCGTCGCCTTCGGCGGCGGCACTGTCGCGATGCTCGACATCCAGAGCGGCAAGCTGTGGACGACCCCCGCCAAGGGCCTTCCCTCCTTCGACACGTCGGCCAAGCCGGACATGTCGGGATTTGCCGGGGGAGTCGTGACGGTCGGCAAGGACGGGTCCGTGCACGCCGCCTCCGCCCAGGCCAAGGCATGGAAGTCGATGGTCGTCGAAGGATCGACCTTCCGCGAGGAGGGGCACTCCCTGCCCAAGGAGTTCGCCGGGTCCAAGAACCTCCAGATCGCCGCGGTCGGCTCCCGCTCCGTGGTGCTCGACGCCGAGTCGGGAAAGCTCGCCCTGCCCGGTGGGAAGGTCGTCGAACTGGGGGAGACGAAGAACCTCCAGCTCCAGCAGTCCGGGCCCGCGGCCGACGACGTGCTGGTCACCTCGGCCACGACCCTGTACAAGGTCTCCCTGGCCGACGGCGCCATCACGGCCAAGCCCGCCAACCCGCAGGCGCGCAACGCCCAGGGCAACCCCGCCCGCCCCGTCTTCCACGAAGGCTGCGCCTACGCGGCGTGGACGGGAACGGGCCGCTCCCTGCGGGACTGCCCGGGGAGCAAGGACGACGAATCCCTGGCCAGCGAGAAGCTCGCCGAGAGCAAGTCGGCGGAGTTCCGGACCAACCGCAGGGTCATCGTGCTCAACGACGCCGCCACCGGCAACGTCTGGCTGCCCGACAAGGACATGGTCCTGGTCAACGATTGGAACGAGGTCAACAACAGCAACCAGGTCGAGAGCGACGAGCACGACGACAGCACCGACCTGACCACGCAGCGCAAGGACCCCGACCGCCAGCAGGAGAACCATCCGCCCACCGTGGAGAACGACAAGTTCGGGGTGCGGCCCGGGCGCACGACGAGCCTGCCGGTCACCAACAACGACTCCGACCAGGACGGCGACGTCCTGACCGTCAAGCCGACATCCACGCCCGCCTTCGGGACCGTGCGCCCCAGCCGCAAGGGCCAGGCGCTGCAGATCGAGGTCCCCGAGACGGCGTCGGGCACGACCACGTTCACCTACGAGGCCGACGACGGCCGGGGCGGGAAGGCCACCGGCAGCGTCACCGTGGACGTGCACCCCTTCAACGTCAACGAGGCCCCGGTCCAGCAGATCAAGACGAGCGCGAAGCTCGCCTCCGCCGGCGAGACGACGCTCCAGCTCCTGGGGGACTGGATCGACCCCGACGGCGACCCCATCTACCTCAAGGGGGCGACGCCCAGCAAGGGGCTGACCGCGTCCTTCCAGGAGACCGGCAGCGTCAAGGTCAAGGACCTCAACCAGGGGCCCGCCACGCGCGAGGTCGCCCTGACCGTCTCGGACGGCAGCAAGTCGGCCGAGGGGAAGATGACCGTCGACGTCGCCGAGGGGGTCAACCTGCCGCCCCGCGCGAACGCCGACTACGTCAGGGTGCCCGTCGGCGAGGCGGCGACCGTCTCCCCGATGGCCAACGATCTCGACCCCAACGGCAGGCAGATGCGCTTGGTGGGCACCGGGCCCGCCCCCGACGGCCTGGCCGTCAAGACCTCGCCGAACCTCGGGAGCGTGACGGTCTCGGCCGACCGGCCCGGAACCCGGTACCTCAGCTACTTCGTCTCCGACGGGCCGACGACCTCCACGGGGGTCATCCGCGTCGACGCGGTCGAGTCCAACAAGCAGGACCCGCCCGTCGTCGAGAACGACATCGCCCTGCTGCCCAAGGGCGGCCAAACCCTCGTCGACGTCCTGGGCAACGACTCCGACCCGGCCGGCGGCGTCCTGACCCTGCAGTCGGTCGAATCCCCGCCGGGCGGCCAGATCACCGCCGCGCCCGTCAACCACGAGCACGTCCGCCTCACCGCGCCCGCGGGCTTGAGCGGGCCCACGACGCTCAACTACACCGTGTCCAACGGCACGGCCTCGGCGACGGGGCGGATACTCGTCATCCCCGTCGACACCCCCGACTCCAACGCGCCGCCGCAAGTCGCCGAGGACCAGTTGACGGTCCGGGCCGGAGACGTCGGGTCGGTCAACGTGCTGGCCAACGACCGCTCGCCGGGCAAGCTGAGCATGACCGTCCTGCCCGAGCTCCAGCACAGCGTCGACCCCGAGATGGGCCAGCCCTTCGTCTCCGACAACCTCGTGCGCTTCCGGGCGGGGAAGAAGGCGGGCACCACCCGGGTGAGCTACACCGTGCGCGACTCGCTCGGGAACGTGGCCTCGGGGACGGTCAATATCACCGTCACCCCGGTCAACGAGGACGCCAACACCGCGCCTAACCCGGTGAACATCACCGCCCGGGCGATCGTCGGCCAGCCCGTGAAGATCCCCGTGCAGCTCGACGGGGTGGACACCGAGGGCGACTCGGTCGAACTGGCCGGCCTGGGCGACTCCCCCAAGCTCGGAGTGGCGGAGGCCGGCAGCTCGACGATCTCCTACACCGGGAGCAAGCCGGGCACCGACAGCTTCACCTACACGGTCAGGGACGCCTACGGCAAGACGGCCACGGCGCGCGTGCGCATCGGCGTGGCGCCCAAGGCGACGCAGAACCAGGCGCCGGTGGCCAACCGGGACCAGATGCTCGTCAAACCGGGGCGCAAGGTCGTCGCGCAGGTCACCGAGAACGACATCGACCCCGACGGCGACCCGATCTCCCTCGTCAAGGGCTCGGCCACCAGCGCCTCCCCGGAGCTGAAGGTCGAGGAGCGCGACAAAGGCAAGCAGGGCAAGGGGATCGTCGTCTCCACCCCCGCCAAGGAGGGCTCCTACCCGGTGACCTACAGGATCCAGGACGGACGCGGCGGCACCGCCGAGGGGCTCCTGATGGTCAACGTGCAGAAGGACGCGCCCAGCCTCGCGCCGGTCGCGCGGGACGACGTGGTCGACCGGGAGCGGACGCTGGGCAAGAAGACCGTCAAGGTGAACGTCCTGGGCAACGACGTCGACAAGGACGGCGACATCCTGGAGGACACGGTCACCTCCGACGATCCGGGCGTCAAGGTCAACTCGGACAAGACCCTGACCGTCACGACGTCCCAGAAGCCGCGGATCATCCTGTACACGGTCAAGGACCCCGACGGCATGAAGGCCTCGGCGATCGTGCGCGTGCCCGGCAACACCCAGACCGAGCCGACCGTCGATCTCAAGAAGGTGCCGATCGTCGTCGACGCCGGCAAGCCGTTCAAGATCCCGATCAACGACTACATCCTCACGCGGCCGGGCAGGTCCGTGTCCATCACCGACCCGAAGCACGTCAAGGCCTCCGTCGGATGGGACAACAGCCCGCTGGTCGTCGACGAGAAGACGCTGAGCTTCACGGCCAAGCGGGAGTTCTCCGGATCGACCTCCGTCACGTTGGAAGTCACGGACGGCAAGGACCGCAACGACTCCTCCGGCGTCGTCAGGACCCTGACGCTGCCCATCGAAGTGCGGGCGTCCGGCAACCGCCCGCCCGTCTTCACCCCCACACCGGTCTCCCTGGAGGCGGGCGGCGACAAGGCCCGGGTCAACCTCGCCACCATGACGACCGACCCCGACGCCAAGGACGACCCGAACGACTTCACCTACAAGATCACCAGCAAGGTCAACGGCGTGGACGCGAAGATCTCCGGCTCGGTGATGACCTTGACGGCCGACCCGGGCGCGCTTCCCGGCCCCCTCGGGTCGATCGGCGTGACCGTCAGCGACGGGCAGGCCGAGACGAGCGGGAGCCTTCCCGTGCAGATCGTCAAGACGAAGAAGCCGCTCGTCCAGGTCGGCGAGATCACGCAGACCGTCAACGCGGGCAGCACGACGAAGATCGACGTCGCCGCCCACGCGACCAACCCGTTCCCGAACAAGCCGCTGTCCATCCACGGCGCGCCCACGGTGGTCTCCGGCAACGCGACCGCCACCGCCGCCGGCAGCGCTGTCACGGTGACGACCTCGCCCGACGCGCACGGCGAAGTCGTCGTGCGCTTCCAGGTCATCGACGGCTCGGGGGATCCCAGCCGCGCCGTGACCGGCACGATGAGGCTGGCCGTGCGGTCCCGCCCGGACAAGGTCTCCAACGTGACCGCCGAGGTCCTCAACAGGAACAGCGCGGTCGTCAAATGGACGAACGGCTCGCCCAACGGCTCGCCCTTCACCAAGTTCACGGTCCGCGACCTGACCCAGGGCGACTCGACCGACTGCCCGGTGGGCTCCCAGTGCGTCATCTCCGGGCGCAGGCTCGGCGTCGAGCACACCTTCGAGGTGATCGCCCACAACGAGGCGGGGGCCTCCGATCCGGCGTCGTCCGGTCCCGTCATGATGGACATCGTGCCTAACCAGCCGGGAGCGCCTTCCGCGACGGCCGGCGACAGGACGATCGGCTTCTCGTGGTCCCCGGCGACCTCCGACGGCTCGGGCATCACCCACTACATGGTCAACGTGGCCGGCCTCGGCTCCTTCAAGGTGGCGGGCACGAGCCTGACGCTCAACGAGGGCAACGGAGTCCGCAACGGGGTCGCGTACTCGGCGACCGTCACGGCCGTCAACCGGCAGGGTCCGTCCCCCGCCTCGCCGTCCTCGAACCAGGTGATCCCCTACGGCAGGCCCGGATCCTTCACGGTCAAGGCCGAGAACACGACGATAGGGCAGGCCGGGCCGTCGGGATCGGTGAGGGTGAGCTGGTCCAAGCCCGACGGCAACGGCAGGCCCATCCAGTTCTACACCGTTGCGTCGAGCACCGGCGTCGCCGCGAGGGTCTCCGGAAACGAGACGAGCCACGTCTTCGCGAACCTGCCGTTCTCCCAGGTGTCCTTCACCGTGACCGCCGTCAACGACTCGGCCACCGGCTCCTCGTCCGCCAGCTCGGCGTCCGTCCAGGTCCGCGGCCTGCCCGCGGCGCCGTCGGGCGGCTCGGCCAAGGCCACCGGCCGGTCGGGGGAGCTCGCCGTCGGCCCGCCGAGCGGAGGGGCCGCCAACGGCTGGAGCCAGGGCGAGATCTCCTACGAGATGTCCACGAACGGCGGCGGGTCCTGGCAGAGCGTCGGCAACCTGAGCGGCCTGCCCGACGGCCAGGAGGTCACGATCGTCTTCCGGGCGGTCGGCAGCGCCAACGGAGCCCGCTACCCCGGCCCTGCGTCGGCGCCGGTCAAGGCGACCCCCGCCGGGCCCAGGAAGTACTTCTTCACCCTCACGGGCACCTCCTACCCGTGCACGGTCGGGGACTGCAAGCCCATAGGCTCCGGCAACGGCATCAACGTCAGGTTCGAGGGCTACACCCCGAACCAGGAGGTGACGTGCCGCCCCAAGGGATCCACCCAGTACAAGGGCACGTACAAGATGGACTCCAGCGGCAACCGCCCCGACGAACTCCTCAAAGTGGGCTACCCCAACGGCAACCCGGCGGTCGCGCAGCCGGGGACGCCGGCCAGCGAGCTCTACAAGGTCTGGGAGTGCGACGGCAATCCCGGAGGATAGCCGGCCCGGCCGGGCGCCCGACGCCCGGCCGGGCGAAACCCGCCGGCGAGAGGCGCTCGGCGCATCGGCGGGACCGGAGAGGGCGAAGCGGCCAGGGGCCGACCGGGCCGCCAACTGAGATAAATCACGCTTATCTTTAAGGAAGAGGAAATGTCACGATCAGAACAGGTGACCGAGGAGAACGCGCGGTGGTTCGAGGGGTCCTTCACCCGGATCGCCGCCAACGTCGGCAAGGCCGTCCTCGGCAAGGAGGACGTCGTGCGGCTCGCGCTCACGTGCATGTTCGCCGGGGGCCACCTGCTCCTGGAGGACGCGCCCGGCACGGGCAAGACGGCGCTCGCCAGGGCCATCGCGGCCACGGTCCAGGGCACCCATTCGCGCATCCAGTTCACGCCCGACCTGCTTCCCTCCGACATCACCGGCGTGACGATCTACGACCAGAAGACCGGCGAGTGGAACTTCCACAAGGGCCCGATCTTCGCCTCCATCGTCCTGGCCGACGAGATCAACCGGGCCTCGCCCAAGACCCAGTCCGCCCTCCTGGAGGTCATGGAGGAGTCGCGGGTCACCGTGGACGGCGTCACCCACGAGGCCGGCCGGCCCTTCATGGTCATCGCCACCCAGAACCCGATCGAGCAGGCGGGGACCTACGCCCTGCCGGAGGCCCAACTCGACCGCTTCCTCATCAAGTCCTCGATCGGCTACCCCGAGAGCGCCGCCGGCATCGAGATCCTCAAGGGCTCGGCCACCCCCGACCGGTCCAAGACCCTGCCCGCCGTCATCTCGACATCCGCCGTCGAGGAGATGACCGAGATGGCCTCCTTCACCTACGCCGACGAGTCGGTGCTCGGCTACGTCCAGGACCTCGTCGAGTCCACGCGCTCCTCGAAGGACGTGCGGATCGGCGTCTCGACCCGCGGCGCCATCGCGATGGTCCGCGCCGCCCGCGTGTGGGCGCTGTCCAGAGGCCGCCACTACATGCTGCCCGACGACGTCAAGACCCTCGCCCTGCCCGTGTGGGCGCACCGCATCGTCCTGGACCCCGACGCCGAATTCGGCGGGGCCACCCGCGAAGCGGTCGTCATACGGGCCCTGGAAGAGGTCTCGGCGCCCATTTTCCGCAAGTGACACGGCCCGGCGAGTGACGATGCCCTCCCCGTACCCGAAGAGACCCGCTGCGAGGAAAGCCCCCGACCGCCCGAAGAGCGGGATGGCGGCCTCCGCCTGGAAGAAGGCCGCCGCCTGGACGAGGCGGACCCGCGTCAGGACGGCCGACCGGCTCGAAGGCCTGCCCGTGGTGGGCCCGGCGGTGAAGGCCCTGCGCATCATCACCGTCTTCGGGTGGATGGTCCTCCTCCTGGCGGTCGGGTCCTGGTACGTCGGGCTCCGGTGGCAGTGGTTGGAGGTCACCGGGCTGGCCATCCTCTTGACGTTCGTGTGGATCGTCGCGATCATCTGGACGATCGGGATGGTGCGCTACGTGGTCAAACTGAAGCTGGCCGGCCAGCGCGTGGTCGTCGAGGAGTCCGCGGTCGGCGAGCTGTCCGTGGTCAACACGTCGAACCGGCCCTGCGCGTCCTCGGTCATCGAGGTGCCGGTCGGGGCCGCCCTCGCCCAGTTCGCTGTGCCCATCCTGACGGGCCGGTCCGAATTCACCGAGATCTTCACCGTGCCGACCCGGCGCCGCGGCATCATCACCATCGGGCCCGTCCGGTCCGTGCGCGGCGACGGCCTCGGCCTGCTGCGCAGGGAGCAGAACTGGGTCGAGGCCCAGGAGCTATACGTCCACCCCAGGACCGTCAACGTCGCCTCGAACGCGATCGGGTTCATCCGCGACATCGAGGGGGCCACCACCCACGACCTGTCCTCCAGCGACGTCGCCTTCCACGCGCTGCGCGAGTACCTGCCCGGCGACGACCGCCGCAACGTCCACTGGAGGACCACGGCCCGCACCGGCCGGCTCATGGTCCGCCAGTTCGAGGAGTCGCGGCGGGCGCATCTGCTCATCGTCTTCGACGACGACGCCCGCTCCTGGCACAACTACCGCGAATACGAGCTGGGGGTGAGCGTGGCGGCCTCGATAGGGGCGGCCGTCATCCGCGAGCGCCGCGACCTGAGCTTCACCAGCCAGCTCGGCCCCGTCCCGACGTCCTCGCCCAACGCCTTCCTCGACGGGCTGACGAAGATCGAGCCGAAGGCCGGCGTGGAACGGCTGGGCGACCTGGCCAGGATCGCCACGGACCGCGAGCCCCAGGCGTCGGTGGTCGCGGTGGTGACGGGCTCGCGTCCCGAAGCCTCCGAGCTCCACCGGGCCCACGCCGCCCTGCCGGTCAACGCCCGGTCGTTCGCTCTGCGCATCCACGAGGCGGAGAGGGTGTCGCGGGCGCTCGTGGGCGGCTTCCCGATCGTGACGATCCCGTCCCTGGATTCGCTTCCCCTCGCGCTGCGGAAGGCGGTGAGCTGAATGTCCCCTCTGCTGCGTTCGGTCACGAGGTCGCGGCGCACAGTGCCGCCGCTGAAGAGGCAGACGCTCTCCTCGCAGGTCGAGGCGCAGGCTTCCGGCGGCCTGCCGGATCCGCGCAGGTCGGCGTTCGCCGACGCCCGGATGGCGGACCTGGCCGTCGTCGCGGCCCTCTTGCTGGCCGCCTCGGCGACGTGGGGTCCCGTGTTCGGGGACATGCAGGGCTACGTCGCGGGCGCCGGAGGGGTGCTCCTGGGCTTGGGCATCGCCGCGCTGGGGGTGTGGCTGCGCCTGACGCCGTGGCTGACGGCCGTCCTGGGGATGCTCGGCTACCTCGCCTTCGGCGGCCTCATAGCGCTCAGGGAGACGGCGACGGGCGGCGTCCTGCCGACCTCCCGGACGTTTCAGATGCTCATGGTCCAGTCCTTCAAGGGCTGGAAGGACCTGCTGACCCTCACGCCGCCCGCGAGCGCTTTCCTGGGGCCGACCGTCCTGCCGTATCTCGTGTGCACGGTCGCCGGACTGGTGGCCGGGTCCGTCGTCCTGCGGACGCGACGGGGGGAGTGGGCGATGCTGCCGGTGGCCGGCGTCCTCGTCTCGGGGATCCTCTTCGGCTCCCAGCACGCGCCCCTGGCCCGGTGGATCGGCGTCTTCATCGGCATGACGGGCCTGGCGTGGTGGTCGCGCACGGTCGAGCGGCGGCGCGTCGTCCGGACGGGCCGCGCCCAGACGTTGGGCGCGATGGCCGCGCGGCGGCGCCGCAACGGAGCCGTCGCGCTGGTCGCGGCGGGGGCCGTCGTCGCCTTCGTGACCGCCCCGCTCCTGACCGATTCGCGGGCGCGGTATGCGATCCGGCAGGACGTCGTCCCGCCGCTGGACCTTCGCGAGTATCCCTCGCCGCTGACCCAGTTCCGCTCCTTCATCGACCAGCGCGAGGACGAGACGCTCATGACGGTCAAGGGCCTGCCGGACAAAGGGCGGGTCCGCCTGGCCACTCTCGACGTGTACGACGGCATCGTCTACAACGTGACGAACCCGGCGACCCAGGGCTTCAGGAGGGTCGGGCCGAAGGTGACCGACAGGCAGCCGGCCAAGGGGACGGGCACTCAGACCCTCGAGGTGAAGATCGGCGATTACAGCGGCGTGTGGCTTCCCGGGTCGGGGGAGCTGCGCCGCGTCGACTTCACCGGCAAGCGCGCCGGCGATCTGCGCGAGTCCCTCTACTACTCGCCCACCCAGGAGACGGCCCTGACCGTCACCCCCGTCGGCAGCGGCGACGAGTACACCACGACGACCGTCACCTACCGGCGGTACTCCGACAAGCAGCTGGAGGGGCGCCCCTTCGGCGTGGTGGACATGCAGGACAACACGAACGTCCCCGTCGCCGTCCAGGCCAAGGCCCAGGAGATCATCACCGGCGAGACGAGCCCGATCAAGCAGGCTCGGGCCTTGGAGAACCATCTGAAGACGAAGGGCTACTACGCCGACGGCAAGGAGGGCTCGCCGTCGCGTCCCGGGCATCGCAACCAGCGCATCCAGAGCCTCCTGGAATCGGAGTACATGCAGGGAGACGACGAGCAGTACGCCGTGGCCATGGCCCTCATGGCCCGCTCGCAGGGGATGCCGGCCCGCGTCGTCATGGGTTTCTACCCCGAGTCCTACTCCAAGAAGGGCACCCAGACCATCAAGGGGCGCGACGCCCACGTGTGGGTGGAGATCAACTTCGACGGCGCGGGATGGGTCGCCTTCGACCCGACTCCGCCCAGGGACCAGCGGCTGACCACCCAGATCCCCAAGCCGAAGCCCAATCCGCGCCCCCAGGTCGTCCAGCCGCCGGAGCCTCCGGACAAGCCGATCGAGCTGCCGCCGCTGTCCGCCGACGATCCGAAGAAGGCCCCCGACGCGCGGTCGGGCACGGCCGCGTGGGTCAGGTACGCGCTGTACGGCGTCTCGGGGGTTCTCCTGTTCATTCTGCCCTTCGCGACGATCCTCGGCCTGAAGGCGCTGCGCTCGCGCAGACGGCGGCTTCGCGGCCGCCCGGACGTCCGCGCGGCGGGCGCGTGGGAGGACGTGCTCGACGTGGCGCGCGACGGCAGGATCGCCGTCGACCCCCGCAGGACCAGGAGCGAGCAGGCGAAGGCTCTGGCGGGTGCGGTGGCCTTGCGCCGGGAAGCCGCCGACGTCGCTCCGATCTCGCGGACGGCGTCCATCGCCGACTTCACCGTCTTCTCCGGGAGGGACATCGACCAGGTGCGGTTGGACGAGGCGTGGGCGAGCGCGGACGAGGCGAAGACCGCCATCCGCCAGGTCAGCCCCCGCCGTTCGCGGTTTTCGCTGCGTTCGTTCGCCAGACGGAACGCCTGGCGTGCGTGGCGCGGAAGGAGGGCTGGCGAGTGATGCCCAGGCGCACAGCGGGCACCTGACGGTGGGTAAGGTATATCCTCCCAAAGGGAAGAACGACATTGTCGAGGTAGGTCATGACTAGCCAACCTGTGTACTTTCATCAAGCCAGCGCAGGCCGGCGCAATCTCGCGCGCGTATACGGCATGCTGGTGGTCGTCGCCGAGATCGCAGCCTCCCTCCTGCCCATCGCCGATGCCGGTTTCGCCTCTCCCGGCCAGGCGCTCGCCCCCTACGTCGTCGCGGTCGCGATCCTCCTGCTGTTCTGTGCGTTCAACTGCCTCGCCGCCTACCGGACCGGGACCCTGCCGGGGCTGAAGTCCTTCGGGGTCAAGGCCGTCCTCGTCGAGGACGGCGGCCCGGCCGAGTGGGCCGCCGTCAAGAAGTACGCCGTGGAGGGCTTCGTCGGCCTGTTCACCTTGGTCGGCGGCCTGCTCCTCATCCTCAAGTACACCACCGACGAGCTGGGTCGGACCTGGTTCGACCGGCTGACGGGGATCATCTACGTCGACGCGCACCGTCCCATCGAGGAGGAGTCCGAGGAATGGGACGACGAGGACGACCTGGAGGAGGCCGGGCCGGCGCCCGAGGACGCCGAGCCCGCAGTCGCCGACTCGGCGTTCGCGCCGCGCCCCTCCGAGGTCGCCGACGCGGCCGACGAGGATGCCGTGCAGAGCGAGGCGGACCGGATCGGAGCGAGCATGACCGGCGGATTCGAGCCCGCCGGCCGCGTCGCCCGCGGCGAAGGCGCGGCGATCGGCGAAGGCGGATCCGGCGAAGCCGAGGCTTCTCGCGAGGCCGAGGAGGCTTGGCTGGGGCCCGGGCGCTCCGCGCGCGCGGACGGCCGCGGCGAACGCCGGTCCACCGGGGCGTGGGGCCGCAATCTCAGCCTCTCAGGCGGCGCGGAGGACTCCCAGCAGCCCACCGCGGCCTTCCCGACGCCCGGTCGCTCACCGGACCCGTCCCGATCCTTCGCCCCGCCCCAGCCTTCCGCGCCGGCTCCCGAGCCCGCCTCGCCCCCGGAGCCCGGCGGCTCCTCCGAGCGCGGCGACCGCCTCCCGTCCGGCCACGACGGCCCCTCCCAGCCCGGCAGCCCCTTCCCCTCTCCTCGCCAGTGGCGTCGGGAACAGTCGATCCGGGGATCCCGCAGCGCCCGAGAGCTCCGCGCCGACCGCGCCGACCGCGCCGACCGGGAGGCGGGCGCCCCCCGGGAGCCCCGCGGCTTCGCCCCGCCCTACGGCTCTCCGGCCCCCGCGGCGTCCAGCGCCCCGGCCGCCCCGTCGGCTCCGGGCTCGCCCGGAATGGGCGGAGCCCGGCCCGGCCCGGCCCGCGGCTCCCATTCGGCCCCTTCCGCGCCCCGGTCTCCCGCCGTCGGCGCGCCGGCCCCCCGGGGCGCGCACGCGCGCATGCCCGTCGTCCGCCTCGTCTTCGACGACGGCGTCTCCCGCGACCTGTCGGGAACCCTCGTCGTGGGCAGGAACCCCTCCGTCGACCCCGCTCACCGCGGCGCTGAGCTCATGCCCATCGCCGACCGGCAGAAGTCCGTCTCCAAGACGCACGCGGCCCTCACCGCCACCCCTCAGGGTCTGCTGGTCGAAGACCTTCGATCGACTAACGGCACCGTCGTCATTTCGGCCGATGGCAACCCGGTGCCGGTCGCGCCGGGCTTCCCCATTTGGGCGACCGACGGCGCGAGCGTTCTGTTCGGAGGCCGAAGGGTGAAGGTGGTGATTCGATGACGCTGCGAGTCGTGGCCCGCACGGGTTTTGCGACCGACATCGGCATGCGTGCGCTCAACGAGGACAGCGCCCTGGCGGGCAGGTCCGTTTTCGTCGTGGCCGACGGCATGGGCGGGCATCTGGCGGGCGAGATCGCCTCGCGGACGGTGGTCGACGTGTTCTCGAGGCTGGACGGCAAGGAGTTCGTCAGCGCCTACGAGCTGGAGGGGGCGATCGCGCAGGCCGCCAGGCGCGTGGCCGGCCTGGCCAGCGAGAAGAGCCTGCCGGGCACGACCGTCACGGGGCTGGTCTTCGCCGACGAGGGAGGCTACCCCTGCGCGCGGGTCTTCAACATCGGCGATTCGCGCACGTACCACGTCTCGGGCAGGGCCTTCACCCAGGTGACGAGGGACCACTCCGAGGTGCAGGAGCTTCTCGACGCGGGGATCATCACCGAAGAGCAGTCTCTGACGTGGGAACGACGCAACGTCATCACCCGGGCGCTGGGAGGCTATTCGGGACCGGTCGTCGGGGCGGACGTCCATCTGGTCCCCCTTAATGCGGGAGACCGCTTCCTCCTGTGCTCCGACGGGCTGAGCGGCGTCGTGTCGGACACCGAGATTGGCGAGGTCGCCCGATACATGGAAGACTCGAACGAGACCGCTCAGACCCTCGTTCAGAAGGCGCTCGGAGCCGGGGGCTCCGACAACGTCACGGTGCTCGTGGTCGACATCGTCGATTGCAGCCCCCGATGGCCCGCGCTGGAGGTCGAGGGGGAGACGGCAACTTGCGATCGTCGGAACGTCGGCGACGACACGGTACCCAGGAAGGGCGATTAGGCGCATGTACATCGTTTCTGCTCGTGCAAGACCGGGTCGGCTTCTGGCCGCCGTCACGCCTCGCGGGGCGTTGACCGTGGCGGGCATGAACGCCGAGCGAGTGGAGTGGCTGTGGGGCGCCCTGCGCTCCGGCGCGTCCTTCGACCAGATGGTCGAAGGACTGGGCTACGGGGCCCCGCCGCCTCAGGGCATGCCCGAGTTCGCGCTGCTCTTGTGCGAGGACGACTGCGTCCGGGCGGCCTTGCGCGGGCGGTTCCGCCTCCGCGACGTGGCGGGGAACATGATCGCCGCCGGCGCGAACGCGCCGACGTGGAACGAGATGCGCCTGACGAGCGTGCACGAGATCGTCGTCGACGCGGGGCCCGGCCCCGGCGACCAGTACGCCGAGGGCCTGCCCCTCGGCGACGGGATGCTCGGCCTGTCCTCCATACGCATCTCCTGCCTTCCGGGCCGCCCGGAGCCCCTTCCTCGCGCTGCGCAGGACGCGGGCGCCCTCGCCTCGCAGGCGGAGAGCGCCCCGGTCGGGTCCGCGCCCGCAGCGGGCTCCCTGGCCGGCGTCGCCGTCGGAGACGCCTCGATCGCCGATCCGATCCGGCGCGCCGCGGCGCATTCCGATTCCCCCGGACCGCAGACGCATGGTCGCCCGGGGTCCGGCGAAGGCCGGGCCGCCGCGGCCGATGCGCCCGTCGGGGACGCAGCCTACGCGCACGCTCCGGCCGCCCAGGAGCGCCGATCCCACAGGGAGCTCCCCCTGCCCGCCGGAATCCTCCAGCCGGCCGGCGCCCTTCCGCACACCGACGCCGCGCGGTCGGATCGGGAGCCCGCCGGGCCGACCGGGAATCGCGAAGGCGCCTCCGTGCCCGAAGGTCCCCAGCCCGAGGCGCATGAGCCCGAGGCCCGCGAGCCCGCCGAAACCGGCCCCGCCCCACAAGCGCAGGAGTCCGCGTCCGATGCCGTCGACCGGCAGGAGCCCAGCCAGCCGGACGGCGACGGCCGGGCCGCGGAAGGCGACGATCCCGCCGACGACCTCGAGCTCACCCGTCAGCCCTACGACGACTCCTTCCTCGACGCGGTGAACGTCCCCCGCCTCGAGAAGGTCGACACGGGTTCGACGGCCGCGGACTCTGATTTCTTCATCGACTCCGTCCCCAGCAGCCTGCGCGTGTCCCACGCCGCCGACCTGCCGGCCGAGCAGGAGGCATCCCGGGACGGCTCATCCCACAGCGAACCCCGGGAAGACGGCGATCCGCAGGACCGGGAAGACGGCGCACAGGGTCGAGAAGGCGATCCGCGCGGCGATGAAGAGGCCTCGCGCGAGCGCGGGAAGCGAGAGGACGGCTCATCCCCGGAGGCCTCGGGCTCTGCTCCGGCTCCGTCGGCGTCCGGGAAGGGGCCCGAAGCCTCGCAGCATCCGTCGCCGGAGCCCGTTCAGGCCTCCTCCCCGCGCTCCGAGCCACCCGCGCCCGCGGAGCCGGCCGAGCAAGCCCCCGAAGAGCCCGAGGAACGGGAGGACGCCGCCGACGAACGGAAGCCTCTCGCCGCCGACGGCCCCGCCTCTCCGCCGGCGAACGATCCCGCGGTCGCTGAAAGCCCCGCGACCGCCGAGAGCCC
>ERZ772986.992-NODE-992-length-16570-cov-4.374750_pt1 | contig 16570 bp, 14 predicted proteins | sample MGYA00511898_ERZ772986 | MGnify/ENA primary metagenome ERZ772986 (study PRJEB29015, sample SAMEA2737934) | human oral metagenome | biome: human oral; feature: human-associated habitat; material: dental | place: China | collected 2148 ... | reverse complement strand
GCTCGCACTGCCTTTCGGCTGAGCACCTCCACTATTATATACCTGATCGCTACGATGAGGGCTATGGGATCACGCCCACAGGGGTCGATCACGCCGCTAGCCTAGGCGTAAGTCTCATTATCTCTGTCGATACAGGTATCAAGGCCATCCAGGAGATCGCCTACGCTCAAGAGCGTGGGATAGACTTCATCGTCTGCGATCACCACACGCCAGACGAGACACTCCCTTCCGCGCTGGCCATCCTCAACCCCAAGCGCAGAGACAATCGATATCCCTTCACCGAGCTATCGGGCTGTGGAGTGGCCTTCAAGCTCGTGCAGGGACTAGCTCAGCATCGAGGACTCCCCTTTGAGACGCTCCTTCCTCTGCTGGAACTCCTCGTGCTAAGTATCGCACAGGACCGAGTATCCATACTTGGGGAGAACCGCATCTTCACCTACCACGGACTCCAGCAAATCAATACATGCCCCTCGGTCGCTATCACCTATCTGATGCGTCTAGGGAAGATCCAGCCAGGTCGTGTCGATATGGCTAGTATCTACTATGAGCTGGGACCAAGGATCAATGCAGCAGGGCGTATGGCCCATGGCGCTGAGTCGGTCAAGCTCTTGATCGCAGAGGACCATGAGACTGCAGAGGCACAGAGCCAGATCCTCGATGACTACAACCGACAGCGTCAGGATCTCGACCAGCTAGTGACCCGCCAAGCGATCGAACTTATCGAGCAAGAGCAAGGCCTCCTACAGCAACCCATCCTCATCCTCTATCGTCCCGAGTGGAACAAGGGCGTGATGGGCATCGTGGCTGCACGTCTAGCCGACCGATATCATCGCCCCGTCATCATTCTCTCTCGTAGTGGGAACTTCCTCGCTGGCTCTGGTCGCTCCTCTGGTGGCTTTGATCTCTATCAGGCAATACAGTCATGTAGCGACTGCCTAGAGAATTTCGGGGGGCACATCTTCGCAGCAGGCTTGACGATCCGAGAAGATCGTCTCGAGGAATTCCGTAGTCGTATGGAGGCCTATGCTACGGGGGCGGAGCACGGACCACAGCGTACCTCTCCCGTACTGACGATAGATGCCGAGCTGAGACCCTCTGATATCTCCCGAGCGCTACTGAGACAGATCGAACTCCTTTACCCATTTGGTACAGACAATGAGCGTCCACTCTTCCTCGTCAGAGGAATGAGAGATGCTGGAGGAAGCCGTCCCGTGGGGAAGGCTCAGCAGCACCTGAGTCTTCGCATGACTGATAGCTACCAGCGGATACGCCCTATCCATGGCTTTGCTCTCGGCTTAGCTCGCTATGCACCAGATATCACGAGGCACTGTGCCTTCGCACTCTGCTTCGAACTTGAAGAGAATAATTTCTATCCTCAGAGCTTCCTTCAGCTCCGAGTCAAGGATCTCTGCCTGGAGTCTGAGCTCGCCGAGCGCCTCGAGGATAAGTAATGATCGCCCATGCTCCCTTCAGATACCGAAGCAGAAGATATAGAAAGCCTCCTCGATCCGCCTCTTCTCGGAGATGATGACGGCTTCCTCGAGTATCACCAGCATTGGCCAGAGGGTCTCTTTGACCAATCAGTAGCCTCACTTCCACCGCTACATCCAGGGCGTGATCCGCATCCTGGCGTCCCTGATCAAGAACTTACACCCGAAGAAGTACTGCTACGCTACTGGGGCTACGAGTCATTCCGTCCGCTACAGAGTGAGATCGTCCATGCCGCCCTGAGTGGTAGGGATACTCTTGGGCTGATGCCGACGGGTGGTGGTAAGAGTATCACCTTCCAGGTACCAGGACTCATGCTCCCCGGTATCACGCTAGTCATCACGCCACTAATCTCCCTGATGAAGGACCAAGTGGATCATCTCCGGGCTCGTGGCATCAGAGCCACAGCCATTCATTCGGGGATGTCGCAGGAGAAGATGCAGATTGCTCTGGACAATTGCCTCTATGGGCGGTACAAGTTCCTATACATCTCCCCCGAGCGTGTCGGTAGTGAGCGCTTCCAGACGTGGCTACGTGAGCTCTCGGTCTCGCTGATCGTCATCGACGAATGCCACTGTGTCTGCCAGTGGGGCTATGACTTCCGTCCCTCTTATCTAGAGCTTCCCAAGCTCCGTGAACTTCTACCCGAGGTGCCCATCCTTGCACTCACGGCTACTGCTACGGTAGAGGTGGTAGCAGATATCGTACGTGTCCTCAGCTTTCGTCCTGACTACGCCTTCTATCAGACGAGTTTCCTCCGCCCCAATATCTCCTATTCGATCCGTCGCAGTGATGACAAGCCTGCGATGATGCTTCATATTCTGGAGCGAGTACCGGGGCCTGCTATTATTTATTGCAGGAATAGACTTCTGACACAGACCGTAGCTGAGGAACTATTGGCAAAAGGAATCAGCGCTACTTACTACCATGCAGCGCTGACCTATACGGAGCGTGAGATGCGACAAGCTCGCTGGATGCGGGGCGAAGTACGTGTGATGGTCGCCACGAATGCCTTCGGGATGGGGATCGATAAGGCTGATGTGCGCCTCGTCATCCATCTCACGATGCCCTCTTCTCTGGAAGAATACTTCCAAGAAGCGGGACGTGCGGGGCGTGATGGTGAGCGTGCCTACGCTGTGGCGATCATCAATGGGCAAGACTCTACGACACTACAGCGCCGACTACAGGATACCTTCCCCGAGAAGGAGTATATTCGCCTCGTCTATGACCAGATCTGCAACTTCCTCTCTATCGGTGAAGGCGAAGGACTAGGTCGTACCTACGACTTTGATCTCGAGCTATTCATCCGTCGCTTCCATATGCGCCCCATCCAGACACGGCATGCCATCGACATCATGCAGCTATCTGGCTGGCTGGAGTACCGTGATGACGACAGTCGCTCCGTGCTACGCTTCCTCATCCCCAGCAGAGATCTCTACCAGCCACATATAGGACCAGATCGACTTATCCGTGCGCTACTGCGAAGTTACACAGGACTCTTCTCCGACTACACGACCATCAGCGAGCATGATCTTGCACTTCTCTCGGGCTATACAGAAGATGAGGTCTACGGCTTCCTCACAGCTCTCTCCCGCCAAGGGATCATCCACTACATTCCTAAGAAAGCGCTCCCCCGACTTCACTCCCTCATCCGCAGAGAGGACAGCCAACTTCTTCGTATCCCCTATGCAGCCTACCAGGAGCGTAGGGATAAGATGAGCGATCGTATCTCGGCCGTCCGCTCCTATATAGAGGAAGAAGAGGTCTGTCGATCGCGTATGCTCCTGGCCTACTTCGGTGAAGTGGAGAGCCATCCCTGTGGACTCTGCGACGTATGTCTGAGGAAGCACCCTACCGGTCTCAATCAATATCTGATCGATGCGGTTGGCGAAGAGCTCGAGCGTACCTTCCTCTCCACCGATCTGGAGAGCTATCCAGTGAGCCAACTGATCGATGCGCTCCCCTATGCTCCCCTTGATCTCATACAGGCACTACGCTATTGGGCAGGTGAACTGCAGGGGCAGTTCGAGCTCGATGGCCCCTATCTGCGCCGACATATCCATTAATTCCTCCCCCGATACTAAATCAACCAATCATATATGCTTAAGATCCAGCAATTCGTCTTCGGCCCCGTCCAAGAGAATACGTATATCCTCTACGATGAAGCAAGCCGTGAAGCGGCCATCGTAGATCCAGGATGCATGCGCCACTCCGAAGAAGATCGGGTGCGTGACTTCATCGAGGAGCATGGGCTGACTCCTGTGATGCTCCTCTGTACTCACCAGCACTTCGACCACGTCTGGGGTGCAGCCTTCGTCCTACGACAATGGCCTCATATCAAAGCCTATGGTAATCGGATTGACTTTGAGAAGCTACCTCTACCCTCAGAGCAATTGAAAGGCTACGGCATTCCCCTACCTCTGGAGGACGTCCCTATGGAGCGCTATACGTTAGTACAGCAAGATGACCTTATCAGACTGGGTGGTGAAGAGCTCAGAGTCCTGTTCGTCCCAGGGCATGCTCCTGGACACATCGCCTTCTATGCAGGAGAGTCAGACATTCTTCTCTCGGGAGATACGCTCCTACAGGGTACGATCGGGCGCACGGACTTCTGGTACGGCGACTATGATCAGCTGGTCGAAGCGATCAAGTCTCAGTATATGACGCTACCCGATGAGACGATCGTCTTCAGCGGTCACGGCCCCGAGACGACCATTGGCTTCGAGAGAAGGAAGAATCCATTCCTTCAGTAGCTCCCTTCCTACCTGATGCTAGCGAATCAGCTAGCACTCTTCCTTCCGTCATATAATAAGGGCTGGCACCACAAGTTGGTGCCAGCCCTTATCATTTGTCAAGCGATCAACGTCCGCCCTAGCGATAGTCGATGTAGAATGGATCACTAACTCCGAAGTACTCGTAGTGTCCACTATACCTATTAGCTTGAGGAAGCCATTTCTCACCCATGGAGCACGGGAGCGCTTGGTAGCGACCATCCTTGGTCTTTACGATCACTAACCCATTGACTACACGGTATGATTCTCCCTTCGATGAGGTACCATTAGACCAGTCATCACTGACGATCAGCATCTTGACGATATGATCCTTCGACCACACCCTCCGCATGATCCGCTCATAGTGTGCGAGCATATCGGGTCGATTCATCTTACCAGCCTTGCGCATAGGATAGACACGCTCACGTCGCTCACGTGCCTCGTCTTGGATCTTCTTGATCTGTGCATTAGTCCGTTGTTCCTGCTCATTCTTCATTTCTTCCAGTGTCCTTGGCTCGGGATATATGGATCGGTATTCCTGATCCATAGAGGCATAGATCTCCTTGAGGGAAGCCACGATCGTCTGTACCTGAGGATTGGAGTCCTGTAGGCTACCACTGACGAGGTCATTAGAGAGCTTCTTCACCGCTTGGAATAGATAGTACTTCTTCATGTTCGTGCTAAGGCCTGGAGTCTGCAGGTAGGTCAAGATCCTCCTAAGTTGCTCTTCTCCGCTCAGCAGCGAGCGGGTGACGGAGCCATTGAAGGGAGCCAGTAGTATCCGGTCGACTGCACCCGTCACCGTCTGATATTCCTGCGCCCACGCCTCAAAGCGAAAGCCCCGAACTTGCTCCCGTTTGGGATTATTCATTAGTTGAATGAGGTACAGCGCAGCTTTATTATCATCGGACCAAGCCATAGTCTCGAGGTCTCGCACTTCTACAGCCTTCTTCAGCCTCAGTAAGTAATAGGCAAACGTCTCAAACTGAGCTTGGGTATCCAGTGTCTGGTCAAGGGCACCACCATTATCCCGCTGTCGGGCTTGAGCATAAAAGCTATCGGGGGTCAACTCTCCGATCTGCACTTGCCTCATGATCGTCAGTGGATCGCCTCCATCAGGTGTAGGGGTCTGCTTCTGCGCTTGAGCTACTGCGCCCTTAGCCTGTGACGGGGTGCGATCTAGCTGATTCTTTACATCGTCAGACACTTCTTTGACGACCTTCTCAGCCTTAGATTTCACCGTCTTGACCAAGTTGCCCAGTTGGGCATGAGCTGGCATTAGACCGAGGGCTAGGGCAAAGCTAAGTGCACCCAGCCTTCTCATTAGTTTCGTTTCCATAGCAAATAGTAATTATGTTAGACATGTATTCATCATCTCTAGACGGCACAGAGCTGAGAGCGATCAGGTCGGTCAGCTCTCGAGTGCGAGCCAAGGAACTCCGTGCGACGCACATCTCCAGGCGGGTCACAAGGCATCTATCCCAGCTCTGTACCGAAAGAACCGAAGATACAGCTTGGAGAGAGGCGTTCGTCCACCTTCAGGTCGAAGGGAATTTAGCTTACACAAGCTAGGGCTTGGTGGGGTAACTAATCGGGAAGATATTAATTGCTTACAGCACAAAGCTATATTATTCCCCCGAGACATACCATACCACCCTCCAGCATCCTCTGAAATCGACCCCAAGGTAGGCGAAGAGGCACACCGATCTACTTGCCTATTCCCTCGAAGAATATTTACCCTGAGGTGACTCCGGCAGGGGTGCTCCGAGGGCACTATCCCGCTCGAAGGCGCATCATAAGCCGTCATCGGAGCGCTCATCACAGGTAAATTCGCAGAAGAATACCGGTAATTTTCTTCGTCCGCACAGCTACTCATCTAGCCTCGGATAGCACACCTATTCGGAGGCTTCAGATCACCTCCTTAGGCACTCATGCTCAGTGACCTTACTATCTCAAGTGATCGATCTTCTCTCTACGGAATACTCCTTCCTCGAGAGGGCTTGTCTCGGGGATTTTTGTGTGCCAGCATCCCGCCGATATTTGGAGAATCAGAATAAATGCTTACCTTTGCAGTGTCAAAAACGACATGAATCTTTAGCTCAGTTGGTTTAGAGCACTACCTTGACAGGGTAGGGGTCGGCGGTTCGAGTCCGCCAAGGTTCACCGAAATTGTCTCATGGTGTAATGGTAGCACAACAGATTCTGGTCCTGTTTGTTAAGGTTCGAGTCCTTATGAGACAACAAGAAGGAGCGCTAGTCGCTCCTTTTTTTATGCCCTTTTGTCCGTAATGAGCGTTCTAGGATAGCGATAGTTCTCCAGCTTTTACTACGAGATACAGCGACGAGACTCCGCAAGAATACCTGCCTCTCCGAGAGGAAACCATGGTATGAAAATAAGGGTTAACTTTGTGGATAGGGACATCGAGAGTTGGCCCTCAGGTAGGAGACGTCTTCATCATACGCCCCCCACCCCATCTTCCACTGAATAGGTAGCTGAGCCTTAGCGCTCCAGCTCATAGAATTACGGTTATGTCTGACACTAAGAAGGCGATAAGCCAAGATCGCAAGCGAACGAATATCCTCCACGATCAAGAGATCGCCCTCATCGCTTATCTAGTAGAGCGAATCCCTCGATGGGTGACTTCGAATATGCTCACCTCTCTTGGGCTTGCGGGTAACCTGCTAGTTGCGCTCCTCATGTGTGTCGCCTCGGTCTACGGATCATGGTGGCTACTGCTCACTCCCCTAGCATTCTTCATCAACTGGTTCGGAGACTCGCTGGACGGACGCCTAGCATACTACCGGAAGAAACCACGCAAATGGTTCGGATTTTGCCTAGATATCGTCGTCGACTGGATAGGAATCATCGCCATTGGACTGGGATACTATACCTACGTTCTGCCAGAGTGGAAGATCATTGGCTTCATCTTCGTTGTGCTTTACGGAGCAGAGATGATCATCTCACAGCTACGCTACAAGGTGACAGATAAGTACTCCATCGACTCGGGCCTACTCGGACCCACGGAAGTACGTATCATCCTGGCCATCCTCTTCTGCATGGACTTCTTCATCCCAGGGAGCATCCACTGGATCGGTCTTGCAGTATCGATCGTACTGCTCTTCTCTTTCATCTCCGACTTCCGTCAGCTCCTAGCTCTTGCTGATGAGCGTGACATAGCACTACGCGACCAGCAGCAGCAAGCTTCCTAGAGCACCCATGTCCTTGCTCCAGCGTCTTCGCCGGCTCATCCTCAACTTCTCCCAAGCCCAGATATCGGCTGGGGCTGGATCCGTAGTAGACTACGGTCTGATGGTCCTCTCAGTCGAGGTCTTCCACTGGGATCTCTTCTGGGCTGTAGCCTGTGGCGGGGTCGTCGGTGCCATCATCAACTTCTCGCTTAATCGCTACTGGACCTTCCGAGATAAGCAGCATGCCTATCGCCATGGACTGAAGATGCAGCTCCTGAAGTTCGCAGCGACCGTCACAGGTAGCATCTTACTCAAGTACCTTGGCACGTATGCCCTAGAGCACTGCCTCGGTATCGACTACAAGATCGGCAAGCTCATCAGCGATCTCTTCGTGTCCGTCCTTTTCAACTATACCCTACAGCGCTTCTGGGTCTTCCGCAAGGCCAAATCCTAACGACTACTCATCTCCCCATCACCCTCATGATAGCTCGCCCTACCCTATACCGCACGCTCCTCGGACTCATGCTCAGCTGTGGTCTCACCTTCGATGCCTACACCTCGCTCCAAGCAAAGATCACGACACCGAGGGCTAAGCAAGCCGACGAACTCATCGTATTCAGGGGGATCGACCAAACCGAGATGAACCGCTGGGTGGATAGCGTCTACCAGTCGCTTGACCTAGAGGCTCGGGTCGGACAGCTCATCATGCCGATCATCTACCCTAAGCCCGAGGACAAGACTGCCCTCATTCGGCGCATGAAGCAGGAGCAATGGGGTGGCATACTCTTCCAGAAGGGACTGCTCGCTGACCAACGAGAGCTGACGATCAGCCTACAGCAGGAGAGCCAAGTACCTCTACTCATCGCTCTAGATGGCGAATGGGGACTCTACATGAGACTGAAGGACGCTCCCCGCTATCCACGAAATAAGGGGCTGGGTAACTACCAAGATCTAGACCTCATCAAGGCGTATGGCGCTGAAGTAGCACGCCAATGCCAGCTGATGGGCATACACGTCAACTTCGCTCCTGTCGTAGACGTCAACATCAATCCTAAGAATCCCGTCATTGGTACCCGTAGCTTCGGCGATACTCCTCAGCGTGTCGCCGAGTGCGCTGTGGCCTATGGCGAGGGGCTTGAGCTGGGAGGCGTGCTCTCCGTAGCGAAGCATTTCCCTGGTCATGGCGATACTTCCGAGGATTCGCATAAGACACTGCCGACCGTATCCGCAACAAGAGAACGGATGGATCGTGTCGAGCTCTACCCCTTCCGAAGCTATAGAGATGCCGGACTTGGCGGTGTGATGACAGCGCATCTACGTGTACCCGCCTACGACGCTACAGGTAAAGCAGCCTCGCTCAGCGAACGAATCACGACGGATCTTCTTCGCCGTGAGCTCGGATTCCGTGGACTCGTCTTCACCGATGCCCTAGAGATGCGAGGTGCTCAAGTGAGCGGAGGAAGTTCCGTGGCCGTCGAAGCACTCAAGGCCGGCAATGATGTACTCCTCGGTCCATCGCAACCGCAGCAGGCTCGTAAGGACATCCTCCAAGCTATCCAGCGTGGTGAGGTCAGCCTGGCTTCGGTAGAGGAGAAGTGCCGTCGTATACTTGCCTTCAAGTTCGCCCTGATCATCAAGAAGAAGGCCAAAGAAGCCAGCCCCGCTGACGTGAAGGAGCTGATCTGGACTAAGGAAGAAGAAGCTCTACGCACACGACTCTGGCAGGTCTCTACGGCCACTGGCGAAGGTGCTGACCCGACAGCTAGGACCACGGCTATACAGACCACCAAGCCATCTAAGGCTCGTCGCTAATCTCCTCTCGTCCATGCGCTCCCGTAGTCTCGTTACACTCCTCGTCTCACTTATCCTCGGTCAGCTATCCGTCAGGGCACAGCTCCAGCCCGATAGCCTCCAGCAAGAGGAGATCCAGACGCCTGTCCCCCACCTACTATCGCCAGACTCGATCCCCAAGTCAGCGCTCCTTCGGATCGATAGTCTCGCTAAATGGGGCATCACACAAGGTGCTTACCCTGGGTGTCAGCTATTTGCCTTCTACCGAGGAGAGGTCATCTACGACAAAGCTTTCGGGACACTCACCTCGCTCACAGGCGCTAAGAGCGAACCCGTGACGACACATACCCTCTACGATCTAGCCTCTATCACCAAGGCCGCTGCGACCACTCCCGCCCTGATGCTCCTAGTAGCTGAGGGCAAGGTGAAGCTCAACGCTCCCCTACTTAGCTATCTCCCCGAGACGAAGGAGTCTCTTCTGGGGATGGTGACACTGAGACAGCTCCTGCACCATCAGTCGGGTCTACCCGCTGGGATCAATTTCTACACCGACCTCATCGACGAATCGAGCTACGAGGGTTCATTGATCCGCTACAAGTACTTCGCTGGTGGCGTCCCCCTTGTCGGGAAAGCTTGGGGCAATCCGAACTTCAGCTTTCGTGAGGAATATATCTCGGACAAGCCCACCGAACAGCATACCCTGCGCTTCGGACAGAAGAAATACCTCGCTCCTTCCTTCAAAGATCGGATGATGGAGCGCATACTCCTAGCTCGAATCTCGTCAGACAAGGCCTACCGCTATAGTGATCTCAACTTCATCCTCCTACAGCAGGTCATCGAGCGTGTCACAGGAGAGCCCCTCGATCGCTATGTCCAGGAGCACATCTACAAGCCCATACGGGCTCGCCTCTACTTCAATCCCCTCGAGCATGGCGTGAAGCTCCATGCTATTGCCCCTTCCCAGCAGGACAATTTCCTCCGGCGTGAGATCCTACGTGGTACCGTCGACGACGAGGCAGCAGCCTGTCTCGGTGGTGTCTCTGGTAATGCCGGGCTCTTCGGATCCGCAGGCGAGCTGGCTAAGGTCTGTCAGCTCCTCCTCCAGCACGGAGCATGGGGCGAGAAGCAAGTAATACCTACCGCTACCGTTCGCCTCTTCACCGAGACCAATGGCGCTGGAGGCATCAGAGCATTAGGCTTCGACAAGCCCCGCTCTACAGGTGGTCCGACCGGGATCTACGCATCATCCCGCACCTACGGTCATCTTGGCTTCACCGGGACTTGCTTCTGGGTAGACCCCGAGTACGACCTCGTCTTCGTCTTCCTCTCCAATCGCACCTATCCCACTCGTCAGAATACGACCCTCATCCGTGAGCGACTCCGCCAGCGTCTTCAGGACCTCGTCTACGAAGCTATCGGAGCGACCACGCCTAGATAACCACAAGCATTCATCCATCAAGCTACAGCAATGAGTCAAGCAAATAGCACATCCACGACGATCATCGGAGTAGCTGGAGGCTCAGCCTCTGGTAAGTCCACGCTCGTCCGCAAGCTCCAAGAAGCATTTGTAGAAGAGCACGTCACGACCCTCTGTCACGACTTCTACTACAAGGCGCATGATGAGCTCAGTCTAGAAGAACGTGCCAAGCTCAACTACGACCATCCGCACTCGTTCGACACCGATATGATGATCGAGCATATCCGTCAGCTCAAGCAGGGGAAGACCATTCAGCGCCCCGTCTATTCCTTCACCGACCACAATCGTCTCCCGCAGACCGTGCTCGTTCATCCTGCCAAGGTGATCATCCTCGATGGTATCTTGATCCTCGAGAACAAGGAACTTCGTGAACTCATGGACGTAAAGGTCTTCGTCGATACGGATGATGACGTGCGTCTAGCCCGTCGTCTCGTGCGTGATGTCCAGGAGCGTGGAAGAGATATGAGCTCCGTACTGAAGCAATATTTCTCTACCGTCAAGCCGATGCATCGTGACTTCGTCGAGCCCTCGAAGCGCTACGCCGACATCATCATTCCAGAGGGTGGGATGAATCCTGTTGCCCTCTCGCTCCTTGTAGAAAACATCCATTCGATCTTACGGTAATTTCCTTCGCCTTCTCCCGCAATCAGCCTCATCGCTTCAATACCATTCATGCAACATATCCCGTACAGTAGCGACACGATATGTGCCGTAGCCACAGCTCCCGGTAGTGGAGGCATCGCCGTCATCCGTGTATCGGGGAGCGAAGCTATCGGCATCGTCGATCAGATCTTCCACTCTCGAGAGCTTCGTACCCTAGAGCGAGCCAAGGATAGGACGGCTTATTTTGGGCGCTTTCAGCATGAGGGGAAGGTCATCGACGAAGGACTGGTCACCTGCTTCCGCTCTCCTCGCTCCTACACAGGCGAAGATGTCGTCGAGCTCTCCTGTCACGGCTCGCTCTTCATCCAGCAAGCTCTGCTGGAGGCACTCACGGATCAGGGCTGTCGTATGGCTGCTCCAGGCGAATATACCCGTCGGGCCTACCTCAATGGTAAGATGGATCTCAGCCGAGCAGAGGCTGTGGCCGACCTCATCGCCTCAGAGTCCGAGGCCCAGCACCGCATGGCACTCACGCAGATGAAGGGGGGATATAGTGCTGAATTCCGTTCGCTTCGGGAGCGTCTCATTCACCTCACCTCGCTCATGGAGCTAGAGCTGGACTTCAGTGAAGAAGATGTGAACTTCGCCGACCGCACACAGCTACTCGGCTTACTTGACGAACTGACCAGCAAGATCGAACGACTCACCGACAGCTTCCGTCTTGGTAATGCGATCAAGAAGGGAATCCCCGTAGCGATTGCAGGAGCGACCAATGTCGGTAAGAGTACCCTACTTAATGCTCTTCTTGGCGAAGAGCGTGCGATCGTAAGTGATGTCCATGGGACGACCCGTGATACCATCGAGGATGTACTCAATATTGAGGGGATACTCTTCCGCTTCATCGACACCGCTGGACTACGCACGACCTCAGATACTATCGAAGCGCTGGGCATCGAACGAAGCTACAGCAAGATCGCTTCTGCCCACATCGTACTCCTCGTGGTCGATGTGACTCGCCTCAGAGAGGGCAGTTACCTCGCTTCTCTCAGCGAAGTACTCCCTCATCTAGCGGAGAAGCCCCTGCTCGTTCTGCTGAACAAGACCGACCTCCTCGAGGAAGGAGCTCTTGACACACTCGTCACGAGCTCTCCATTCTTCAAGTCACTACCTGCCGACACACCGCTCCTTCCCATCTCGGCACGGGCACAGACGGGGCTCGAAGCCTTGCGCAAGGCGCTTATTGATTCGCTATCCCTCCCCCACCTCACGCCATCTGACCTCGTCGTCAGCAATGCTCGTCACCACGCTCTCTTGAAGGAAGCGCTCACGGGGCTGCGACTTGTGCGCCAGGGTCTAATGGATGGTCTCTCCACGGACCTCTTGACGCCCGATCTTCGTCGGGCGATCACGTCGATCGGAGAAGTCACCGGCAACGAGATCACCAGCGACTCCATCCTCCACAATATCTTCGCCCACTTCTGCATCGGCAAGTAAGTCTCGATTATCGTTGATAATCAAAAATTATCCCAAATGACAAAGGCTCTCATAATGAGAGCCTTTGTATTTTACCCTTTCTATTCGGTACTCGCCATTCCCTGTCTTTCTTTTGCTTATTCTTATACCACAGCTGCTTACGCCTCTCTATTCCCGTCACGTATACACCTAGAAGCCGGACAGTTGAGTCATGGCGCAACACCAATAGACAGTATGTAGCAACTAAAATGCTGAAATACCTTAATAAACGAATCATACACCAATACACAGATCTCGACTCTCCTCAATCCTAGAGCAAAGTATCTCTCTGTAGTTCGATATATATTCGTTCATTGACAAGCATGGATACTTTATTCTATAATAATGCTATTGCCGATGTTACGAGTGGCGAAACTTGATTGGCTATTACTCCAGAAACAATGCCAGATGCTATGCCATTAATGGCTTGAAGGGCTCTTTTTATGACATTCCGAGAAGGGTCATCCTTTTTCATTTCAGTTTTCAACTCTTCTGATATCTCTTTATAATCATCCGAATTAAGAGATTTCATTATTTCTTCAATGCGCAATAAGATACATCTCAACTCTTGAATATTCTCTTTATTTATGCTGATATTGCTACCAGATACTATAGCTACATCATTTGTTATTACGCTACCCGAGCCAGTATTTATGATTCCTGCGGTTATCTTCATTATTGGTATTTCTTTTTTTATGAGTGAGAGGAAAGAAAGCGAGTCATTCTTGTCTATTTTGAGAAAATAATCTATCAATAAAGACTTTACCTTTACCATAATTTGTTTGAGAGAGGCGACTGTAGCGATTTGATATGCTCGTTGGATATCGCCATTGATGCAGTGTCTCATGTGATGATACCATATATTTACTGGTATATCGAGATGTATGGTTCCTCCATCAGACTTTGTACAGAGTTCTTCAACTTCTGATATTGACGCATGGATAGGCAGATGCAACAGGCGTTCTCTGGTTTTCTCTTCTTCTACCATATCCACAGGGTAATTATAGCCCAGCACTTCTTGATATCCACGGTGTATGTCCACCTTTACCCCAGCATCTAGTAATCTATATTTCGGAAGATTTTCCTCATATCCATCCAATTCATGCTCTATCCAAGACTGCAAATCCTTATCATCCTTTTTGACTGCAAAAACCTTAGCTTTCAGCATAGCGTTTGCTATCGGTGTATCTTGAGTGAGATCTGTGAGGATACTCTCTGCTAATTGCCGTAAATCTTCATTCATAATTACTGCACATCTTCTCTTTGAGTTGACATGAACAATGTCTTAGAGTATATACATGAAACATCCTTTCTAACAGCTCTTCCATGAACATGCACACAAAACACCTCTTTTGACTCAATACCCAGGGCGCATCACTGTACATTGCACACTACTTCAAAGCCGTAACATACCTTATCAACGACAAATATAAGGAATAGTGCTCTATCAATCTCCATCTTTGAGGCAGAAGGGATTATTGGAGATAAAAGGAAGAATTATACCCAAGTAAAGGATTGTGGCATTTGCATTGTTTTACTTAGCTTAAGCTAATAAACATAATTAACAAATAAAGGCATTCGTAATGAACGCCTTATTTGTTGGCCATGCCCCACTAGATACCATTCTTCGCCTTGCAGAGGGTGGAATTGTACCCTCCTACTCTCTCTTTCCTATGATGCTCTTGATTCTCTTGATCATGGCAGAGGCATACTGCATCATACCATAGTCCGAAGGATGCACATAGTCTATCCAAGCATCTGGAGTCAAGCCTAGCTCCTCTCTGGAGAGGTAGAAGAGATTCTTCACTCCTCCCTCCTGGAGCTACAAATAAGCCTCTTGCTGCGCTTGATTGCAGCGTGCACTCTGCTCTCCTTGCGCTTGGTGGGTCAAGGCGTTGCTATTCCCAGCATGTTCTACGACAAGGATGGCAACATTCGGCACCTTGCTGATACGATGCACGGCATCCTTCATTCGCCTAATGATCTCGTCGCTATCAATAGCTACCACATTCGGCATACAGTCCAATATGACGATAGAGGGATACTGCTCACAAATGAGCTCTCTGATTTCGTACTCCAGCTTCCCATTACCCGAGAATCCGAGGTTGATCAAGGGTCGCTCCAGCTTCCGCCCCACGATGTTCGCCCAGGCCATAGCGGGTCGAGAAGCGCATGCCCCTTGAGCGATTGAGGTACCATATAGGACAATGGGACACCCCTTGACTGCGGGGACAAAGGAAAAGCTAGAGCCTTCTGGCACACCGATCTCAAAATGGGAGACCTCGTTGTAAAGTGGCAAATAGAGGATGTACTCGGTATCCTTCCCAACCTGTACTCCTCTATCAACTCTATACTTGTACAGAATAGTATCTCCAAAGCTATAAGTGCCAAAGCAAAATGCCATGTCTTCGTAGCGGTATAGGTCAACTCCCGACACTCCAGTGGATGGCATGCGGGGCATATTTAGAGATTGTGTGACCTCATAGCGCACGCTGATGTCCTGCGCATTGGTCTTAAAGCAAATAGACAAGCCTGCTGATTGACAGGAGAGTTCCCACACCTTCTGCCTCACCAGCTCCTTAACTCTGTTGGCAAATCTATGGTAGTTGCCCCCATCTTCATCCCATCCTTGATTTTGAATGTAGGTCGATCCGCTCGTTTGCATAGGGTCGTACCAAGCCGTTTGCCCGAAGCATTCGGTGAGCACCGTCAAGAGAATGACGGCAATAGTCCATAGCTGTTTCATCTTAATCTTCTTATTGCCCGCTGGAGGTAGAAATGGAAGGCATGCCCCTTGGAACACGGGAGCTCGTTGGGAATTTGCTAAATATGGGCAGATCAGTGATTTCATTCGGAGAAGCAGCCTCCTGAAGAGGCACTCTTTTACAGGTGGTTTCACCAAGATAGCTACCGCAATGGCAAAAAGAGCTTCTTTGTTACCTACCTCCAAAGAATGAAAGCATCCTTGATAGAGCTCAAACTTAAATGAAACAGCTCTGCTAACCAAATGGGAAGGTTCTTCCCGAGACGGAGATTCCAGCATAACCTAATGAGAAGTATAACATAGCTCTTACCGCTAAGCAGACTAACAAGCAGCCTAAATGGAGGGAACAGTCGAAGCGCTCAATCTCACTGCAATGCGAGAGAATATCCTATCCCCCTCTGTCTTATTTGATGCAGTCCTCCTAGAGGAGTTTATGGGGAGCTATACCAAGAAGATGCTCCTCTACGATCGATAGGACTACATTCGAGCATTAACATCAAGAGAATACCCCTTTAGCAGTAAGCACATCCCCTTTCAATAGAGACTTTGGAATGGTTTAGAAGTGGAGTTATGGTAGGTTGCTAGCAACCCCTATCATGGGTTCCGTTTGCGACCCATCATGGGTTCCTCCTATTACCCATGATGGGTAACTTCTACGACCTATGATGGATCAGCACAGATCTATCGAGCGTCTCTTTGACTCTCCGACTAAGAGGATTCATATGAAAGCACCTGAGATCAGAAAATCTGAATATAATATGCAAAGAATCTATCCCTCCCAACTTGACACATTGAGCAAAAAGTACTACCTTTGCACCAGCTTCAGACAAGGGCATAGTCCTCCGAATCAAGCTAGACCAACGGAGAGATGGCAGAGTGGTCGAATGTGGCGGTCTCGAAATCCGTTGTACCGCAAGGTACCGGGGGTTCGAATCCCTCTCTCTCCGCAAAGAGGCTTCAAAGTGACTGCAAAAT
>ERZ772986.985-NODE-985-length-16655-cov-4.928916_pt1 | contig 16655 bp, 10 predicted proteins | sample MGYA00511898_ERZ772986 | MGnify/ENA primary metagenome ERZ772986 (study PRJEB29015, sample SAMEA2737934) | human oral metagenome | biome: human oral; feature: human-associated habitat; material: dental | place: China | collected 2148 ... | reverse complement strand
CTTGAACCCTCAAAAGGACCAAGGACGAGAAATTGCGGAGAAGATGGCTTTAGCCAGCCAGTTTGCGCAGGCTGATCCTTACCGAGCGGCTACTCACAATAAAGGGATATTTAATGGTATCGATGCCATTTTAATCGCCACGGGTAATGACTGGCGTGCCATCGAAGCTGGGGCTCATGCCTTTGCCAGTCGAGATGGACGCTATCAGGGCCTTAGTCAATGGAAGCTGGACATGGAAAGAGAAGAATTGGTCGGTGAGATGACCCTACCTATGCCTGTAGCGACCAAGGGTGGCTCTATCGGTCTCAACCCTCGTGTAGCTCTCAGTCATGAATTATTAGGAAATCCTTCTGCCAAAGAATTAGCTCAAATTATCGTTTCTATCGGACTGGCACAAAACTTTGCGGCCCTCAAAGCCTTGGTAAGTACGGGCATCCAGCAAGGCCACATGAAATTGCAGGCCAAATCCTTGGCTCTCCTAGCTGGCGCTAGTGAATCCGAGGTTGCTCCCCTAGTCGAGCGCCTCATCGCAGAGAAAACCTTTAACTTAGAGACAGCCCGGCAATTTTTAAAAGTCTGGCGGTCTTAACCAGTTGAAACCGAGGTATTAGTCTCAAAAAATGAAACATAAGGAAAACAAGTTCATTGTCAATTGAAAAGTCTCACATATAACAATGAACAAGAGAGGATTACATTATTCTCTCTTTTTTTGATATTTGAATCACAGAGAATGTACCCATTATGATTATTGCTTTCCTTGTTATTATGCTTCATAACTAATATAGTCGTTTTTCAACAATACAATCCTTTATAGTTAATTCATGGGAAAAATCATTCATTTCTTACTTTAGGGTATGAAAGTGAAGTAGTTCTATGGTTAATGGTTTTATAGTAATAAAGATCATTCTAGTAATGTTTTAAAACTCCTCTAAAAAGGATTTTCCCATTCTTATGTTTACACTACTTTAGAAAATAGCATATGTTTGTAACCCCTTCCATGTTTGTTGTTGTATTTTAAAACTTTTAGGTATAAAATGGAAGTATATAAAATGAGATGAAGAGGGAATGAATCATGTCTAAGAAAAAGTCCGATACGCTTTGGGCTAAGAAAAAGGAAGAAAATGGTAGATTTTTTTGGTTACCCTTGTCTCAGCATCTAGAAGATACAAAAGATATAATTGGACTTCTCTGGGAGCATTGGTTAAGTGAAGGGCAAAAAAAACTGATTGAGGATTCTCTGGATTCAGCAACATATGATGGAGATTTAGGGAAACGACTTGCACAATTTTTAGCTGCTGTTCATGATATCGGGAAAGCAACTCCAGCCTTTCAAACTCAAAGAGGATTTGCAAATTCAGATGATTTGGATATTCAACTATTAGAAAAATTGGAGCAGTCAGGATTTACTAAAATTAGTTCACTTCAACTATCATCACCGAAAAAGAGTCATCATAGCCTTGCAGGTCAATATTTGCTATCTAGTTATGGTGTTCAAGAGGATATTTCGACTATTATTGGTGGACACCATGGACGACCGATTGATACGATTGAGGATGTAAAAAATCAAGGGAGCTATCTTTCAAACTATTTTCAAAATGAAAGTAAGGAGAGTGCTATCCATAAGAACTGGGATTTGGTTCAAAAAGAAATCTTCAACTGTGCTATAGATGAGTGTGGGTTTGACTCTGTGAAAGAGCTTCCTAAAATTAAACAGCCAGCTCAAGTTATCTTATCAGGATTGCTGATTATGGCTGACTGGATTGCTAGTAATGAGAACTACTTTCCTTTATTGAGTGTCAATGAAAAAGAGGGGGTAGATAAGTCAAGACGCCTTCAAGATGGATTTGAAAGGTGGAAAAAAACTAGTTTGTGGCAACCTAAATATATCTCAAAACCAGATAGTCTCTATAAGGAAAGATTTGGATTTGAACCTAATAATGTTCAATCAATCTTATCTCATGTTATTACTCAAATATCTAAACCTGGGATTGTAGTTCTAGAAGCACCAATGGGGTTAGGGAAGACAGAAGCTTCATTGATTACAGCGGAGCAGTTAGCTACTAAGACGGGAAGAAGCGGTCTTTTTTTTGGTTTACCAACTCAGGCGACATCGAATGGGATTTTTAATCGTATTGAAAAATGGGTTGAAAGTTTAAAAGATGATTCTGAAGACATACTATCTATTCAGTTGGTACACGGGAAAGCAGCTCTAAACGAAGATTTTTTAAAACTTAAAGCTAATACATTTAATTTTGACGATGTAGAAAATGGTAGTGTTATCATTAATGAATGGTTTTCTGGGAGAAAGACTTCGGCTTTAGATGATTTTGTAGTGGGGACTGTTGATCAGTTCTTAATGTTAGCATTGAAACAAAAACATTTAGCTTTACGTCATCTAGGTTTTAGTAAAAAGGTTGTTATTATTGATGAAGTTCACGCCTATGATGCTTATATGAGTCAATATTTGATGGAGGCGATAAAATGGATGGGAGCCTATGGCGTTCCAGTAGTCATTTTGTCAGCGACATTACCTTCTCAACAAAGAGAAAATATCCTTAAAAGCTATATGTCTGGGATGGGGCTCAAATGGCAAGATATTGAAAATACGGACCAATTAAAGACAGACGCTTACCCTTTAATCACTTATAATGATGGCTCAGAGATTCATCAAGTTACAACATTCAATAAGCAAAACATAAAAGACATTCACATCATTCGTTTACAAGAAGAGCAGTTATTGGGAACGGTTAAAGATGGCCTTGAGGGCGGTGGAGTAGTTGGAATCATTGTCAATACAGTGAGAAGATCCCAAGAGTTGGCAAGAAACTTTTCGGAAATTTTTGGAGATGATATGGTAGAATTGCTTCATTCCAGTTTTATTGCGACCGAAAGAATCCAAAAAGAGAAAGAATTATTACAACAAATCGGAAAAAATGTAGAACGTCCACATAAGAAAGTTATCATTGGAACTCAGGTGATTGAGCAATCCTTGGATATTGACTTCGATGTGATGATAAGTGATCTGGCACCTATGGACTTGCTAATACAACGTATTGGACGACTTCATCGACACCAAATAGAACGTCCTCAAAAGCATGAAATAGCTAGGTTTTACGTTTTAGGAACTTCCGAAGAGTTGGATTTTGAAGAAGGAAGTAGTTTTGTTTATGGTGATTATCTATTAGCCAGAACTCAGCACTTTTTACCAGATATCATGAGATTACCAGATGATATTTCACCATTAGTCCAGAAAGTTTATAGTCCAGATTTTACAATTGAGTTTTCAAGTCAGGAATTTCAGCAAAAATATTTAGATGCTAAGACGGAGCATGATGTCACGATTAAAAATAAGGAAACAAAGGCAAGAACATACCGTATCAATGATCCTGGCTTAAAAATATCGAGATATAGAAACAATAGTCTGATTGGTTGGTTGAAGAACCTGCATCCAAACGATAGTGAAGAAAAATCTAATGCTCAGGTTCGTGATGTTGAAGATACAATTGAAGTGATTGCTTTAAAGAAAATGTCTGATGGCTATAGCTTATTTATTGAAAATCAAGATATATCTCAGAATATTGATAATCCTTCGGTCGCTAAAAAAGTAGCACAAAATACTTTACGACTTCCAATTAGTTTATCCAAGGGCTATAATATCGATCAAACTATTGAAGAGCTTGAAAGGTATAACAACAGCTATTTAAGTCAATGGAGAAATTCATCGTGGTTAAAAGGAGCTCTCGGGATTATTTTTGATGAAAACAATGAGTTTATTCTCAATGGGTTTAAACTCTTATATGATAAAAAATATGGAATTACAACGGAGAGGTTGAATAAGAATGAGTCGATTTAATTTGCTAGATGAACCCTGGATTTCTGTCGTTTATGATGAAAAAGGAACAACAAAAGAAGTTTCCTTGCAGGAATTGTTTATAAATGCTCATCAGTACAAAGATTTAGCAGGAGATACAAAAACGCAAGATTTTGCTGTGCTACGAGTTTTGCTGGCTGTGTTACATACTGTTTTTTCACGCTTTGATGCAGATGGTAATGTCTATGAGTATCTGGCAGTAGATGAGCGGTTTAAACAAATTGAGCCTGTGGAAGAATCTGATATTGCTGACTATCAGGATGATTTATATGATACATGGATAGATCTTTGGGAAAGTGGTAAGTTCCCAGACATTGTTAATCATTACCTAGAAAAATGGCGGGATCGCTTTTACTTATTTGATGAGGAATATCCATTTTTTCAAGTTAGAAAAGAGGATATTGCAGCAGATAGAATCAGTAAAGCAAAAGCAAGCAGTATTTCTGGGAAAAATATCAATAGAACGATTTCAGAGAGTGGGAATAAGTTAGCCTTATTTTCCCCAAAGAATAGTAAAAATAAAGAACAACTGACTCCTTCCGAACTTACACGATGGCTTTTAACTTTTCAAGGGTACTCAGGATTATCCGATAAAGTTATTTTTGGAAAAGAAAAATATAAAGTGTCAAAAGGCTGGTTGTTTGATATCGGTGCAGTTTTTATACAGGGAACTTCTTTATTTGAAACGCTGTTACTAAATTGTATCTTGCCATTCTATGATCATGGTAATTTAGAAAGTATTCAATGTCCCTGTTGGGAATTGGCTAGTTCTGATAATATTAATCGCTATTTGTTTGGTAGTGAATGTACAGATTTAGCTAATCTGTATACGATTTGGAGCAGAGGGATTTATATTGATCCAGAATATGATTTAAATAAGCCTTTCTCTTTTGAGATTGTAAAATTACCCGATATCAATCATCAGGATAATTTTTTAGAGCCAATGACAACATGGAAGTATAATACTACAGGAGAAAATAAAGATAGCTATACTCCTAAGAAACATCTCTTGAATCAATCGTTGTGGCGGTCTTTTGGTTTGCTAGCAGTAGAAGATAGAACAGGGCACTTTAGAAGACCGGGAATTATTGATTGGCTAGGAGATATAGGTGACACAATAGGAAATAGATTATTTAATATTATTTCCATTAGTATGCAGGACGATGGAAATGCTACTTCATGGCTTCCAACTGATGAAGTTATTGACTCTATACTTATCAATGATTTAGTTTTGGCTGATTTTAATGAGAGTGGTTGGGTACCACGTATTAATGAGGTGGTGGAAGAAACAAAAACTGTCATTTCCAAAGTATATAAACGCTATATAGAGGAACTAAAAGAAATCAGGAATATCTCAAACAACAATTATACTAATCAGATGGTTGAAATGCTCTATTTCAAAATCGATCACCCTTTTCGTGAATGGTTATCCAGTATCCTACCAGATGATGAAAAGGATCCTAAAATCAAAGAATGGAGAGACTTACTGAAAAAAATGGTTAAAGCTGAAGCAAAGAGCATCTTAGGTCAAGGAGGAACGAGGGACTACCTCGGTATTGAAAAAGATGGTCGAATAAAAAATATTGCAACTGCCTATAATTCATTTGATTATTTGCTTCATCAACAATTAAAATAGGAGGTGTGTGTGTTGGAACAATCCAAACAGACAGTTGGATCTGTCACAAAAAGAATTATTAGACAATTAAGTTATGAGTTGGAGTCATCATCGAGTAAAGCTGCACTGGCAAAAATTAGAAAAACGTTGGGTAAACCCTTGAGCGATGCAACAGATATCTGGCCGATTTTATTTGAGCATTTACCAGAGGAGTTTGTCAATTCATACCAGCAGCCTAGCTATGAGGAGTTAGCAATTTATACAGCTATCCAATTTTACGCCTTACATCAACAAGGAACTTCAACTGGTGTGATGTTAGATGAGCCCGATACTTATCAAAATATCGGTTCTGCTCTTAGTCAACTTCGAAAAGGAGATGATACGACAGCCATTGACAGAAGGTTCAATGTTATGATTACATCATCAACTTTTGAAGAGTTGATCTACCATTTACGCCACATGATGATGTTACTCAAAACAAAGTCTCCTGCTACAAAGGTTGATTATGCTAAGTTAGCTGAGGACTTGTATTGGTTTTTAAAAAATGTACAAGAAAATCTTCGCCTAAATTGGGCAAGATCATATTATAAACAAATCAAAGGAGAAAAACACAATGACAACTAACCAACGCTTATTTTTAGATATTCATGCTATACAAACCTTGCCACCTTCAAATATGAATAGAGATGATACAGGTAGCCCAAAGACCGCTCAGTACGGGGGTGTAAAAAGATCGCGCGTGAGTTCTCAAGCTTGGAAGAGAGCTATAAGAGACTATTTTAATACTTATGGAGAACAGTCTAATGTCGGTGTCCGAACAAAAGACATTGTAAGATATGTTGCAGGTAAAATTGTAGAACTAGATAATTCTATCAGTTTTGAAGATGCACTAACCAAAGCAGATACAGTCTTGATAGCTACTGGAATTAAGAAAAAAGGTGAAGTCAAGGCGCTTTACTTTATGGGGGATAGACAAGCTGAGAAATTAGCTCAAGCGGCCTATGAAAATCTGACTGATAAAAAAGAACTTCAAAAACTAGCTAACTCAAATCCAGCCATTGATGTTGCTATGTTCGGTCGAATGGTAGCTGAAGATCCAGTTCTAAACGAGGATGCTTCCTCTCAAGTTGCCCATGCTATTTCAACACATGCTGTACAAACTGAATTTGATTTCTTTACTGCTATTGATGATTTAGCTCCAGAGGATAATGCAGGTGCAGGTATGCTGGGAACCATCGAATTTAACTCTTCTACGCTCTATCGTTATGCCAATGTTGCGATTCATGAATTATCAAAACAACTAGAGGATGAGAAATCCTTAAAGAACAGCTTGAATTTATTCATCGAAGCATTTGCAAATTCACTCCCGACAGGAAAAGTGAATACCTTTGCCAATCAAACTTTACCGCAGGCTCTAATCGTTTCTTTGCGTGATGATCGTCCTGTTAATCTTGTCAGTGCTTTTGAAGAACCAGTTAAATCAACAGATGGTTATGTGGCAAAATCTATTGAAAAACTGTCTAAAGAGTATACAAGAGTTGAAAAATTCGTGAATAAACCACTTTTGACTTTCTATGTGACTTTGGATGAGAATGAGAGTTTAAAACAAATAGGTGAGGAAAAATATTCAGTTTCAGAATTATTAAAAGATTTTTCGGAAACCTTAGGACAAGTTCTCAAAAAATAGGTGAATGGCATGAAGACTATTTTGTTGAAATTTGCTGGCCCTTTGCAATCTTGGGGGACAAGTTCACATTTCGAAACAAGACATACGGATTTTTATCCTTCTAAGAGTTCTGTTATTGGGTTGATTGCTTCAAGTCTAGGATATCGTCGAGACGATGATGAAAAAATTACTCGGTTAAACGAGCTGGATTTTGCAGTTCGAGTGGATCAACAAGGAAATTTACTCAGAGATTTTCATATTGCACAAAAGTATACAGAAAAAGGAAAGTTTGAACGAAATTATGTCACGAATCGTTATTATTTAGAAGATGCTGTTTTTGTAGTGGCTCTTTCTCATAATAATGAGCAGTTTTTGGAAATGATTTTACAAGCTTTGAGAAATCCCTATTTCCAACCATTTATGGGAAGAAGGGCTCTGCCGTTGACTGCAGATTTTATCTTAGGTGAGACTGAGATTGGAGCAGTTGAAAGTTTGAGAACTCTTGAGTGGCAAGCTTCACCATGGTTTATGAAGAGAAAGCTTATGGATGTCGTAACTTTAGAAATCTATTCTGATAGACATTTAACCGATAGAGGTATTTATCAATTGAGACAAGATGTTGTCAAGTCTTTTTCACAAAAGGGGAGAAGATTTGGCTATAGGTATGAAACTAGAGAACTGGTTCAAGTTCGGAATTCGTTTCGAGATAAAAATACGGCACATGATGTTTTTAAGAGTATAGGAGATTGATGGTATGTATATCTCAAGAGTAGAAATTGATCGGACCAATCGCCGAAAGATTAGGCGCTTAACACATATAGGCGCTTACCATGCTTGGGTAGAAGAGAGTTTTCCAGAAGAAATGGAACAATCTATTCGAACAAGGAAATTATGGCGTATAGATCGTATCCAAGATAAAGATTACCTGATTATTGTTAGTGAAAATAAACCTGATTTACAACGATTAGAAAAATACGGGGTTTCTGGTAGTGCTCAAACTAAGGATTATCAACAATTTTTAGATAATATCTATACTGGTAGCCGAATGAAATTTCGAGTGGTTCTTAATCCAGTTATTTCCTTAGTATCACCAGATAATCTTAAAAGAGGTATTGTAAAACCTCATGTTACGAGTGAATATCAGATGAATTATCTAATAGACCGCTCTGACAAAAATGGATTTTCACTGATAAAAGAAGATTTTTCAATCGTTGAACGTGGTTATGAGGTGTTTAAAAAAGCTGTTAAACCTATCCGATTGATAAAGGTTGTTTATGAAGGGATCTTAACAGTTAGTGATGCAGATCTTTTTAAGAAGCTTTTGACTGAAGGAATGGGAAAGAAAAAAGCATACGGTTTTGGTTTAATGACCGTTATTCCATTGGGAAACGAATCATGGTAAAAAAAAGTGGAACGAAGAAAACATCTCTGCGAGAACTTCCTAAAATAAGCGATCGTGTCAGCTTTATTTACGTAGAACACGCAAAGATAAATCGTGTGGATAGCGCTATTACAGTGCTTGATAGCAACGGAACAGTTAGAATACCTGTTGCTATGATTGGTGTATTATTGCTAGGGCCGGGTACTGATATTAGCCATCGTGCTGTAGAGTTGATAGGAGATGCTGGAACCAGTATGGTTTGGGTTGGTGAGCGAGGTGTTCGTCAGTATGCTCATGGAAGATCCTTAGCACATTCAACAAAATTCTTAGAGAGACAGGCTAAGCTGGTTTCAAATTCTCGGTCGCGTTTAGCTGTTGCCCGTAAAATGTATCAAATGCGATTTCCTGGTGAAGATGTCACCACATTAACAATGCAGCAACTACGGGGTCGTGAAGGAGCTAGGGTGAGAAAAGCATATAGGATGCAATCTGAAAAATTCAAGGTTCCTTGGGATAAAAGGGACTACAGACCTGATGATTTTGAAGGAGGGACGGTAGTGAATCAGGCGCTATCCGCAGCTAATGTAGCACTTTACGGTTTGGTGTACAGTATAGTGGTAGCGCTAGGTGTTTCTCCAGGTCTTGGTTTTGTACATACCGGCCATGATTTATCCTTTATTTATGATATTGCAGACTTATATAAAGCTGAATTGACTATTCCCTTAGCTTTTGAAATTGCAGCTAACTATACTGAGGATGATGATATTGGTAAGCTTGCTCGATTGAAAACAAGAGATTCCTTCGTAGATGGCAAGTTAATGGCTCGGATAGTTGCTGACATTCAATATCTATTTGAAATAGATGATGAAGAGGAGTTAGTGATTGATACGCTTTCTTTATGGGATGATAAGGATAAACTTGTTAAACATGGAGTTAGTTATACGGAGAATTGATAATATGCCACTGACTGTTTTAACTTTAAAAAATGTTCCGCCGTCTTTAAAAGGGGATTTAACCAAGTGGATGCAAGAAATTGCCACAGGGGTTTACGTTGGAAATATCAATACTAGGGTTCGTGAAAAGTTATGGGATCGTATTAAGGCGAACGATGGAAAAGGTGAAGCTACAATTAGTTACGCCTTTAGAAATGAAATTGGCTATCAATTTGATACCGTAAATGCTCAGCGGAGTGTACTAGACTATGATGGAATCCCATTAATTCTATTACCTAGCCAAACAGACAGCAATGGAAAAATATCCAGTTTTGGATACAGTGATGCTGCTAAGTTTAGACGGATCAAGCGTTTTGGCAGTCATTCAGAAGTTTCTTCAAAACCACAGAGTTCCTATATTGTGATTGATATTGAGACGGATGGTTTAGATGAGAATGAACATACCATTATAGAAATTGGGGCACTTAAGGTTACTCCATCCACTACAGAAGAGTTTAATGCTCTTATCAAATATGACGGAATCTTGCCTACGAAGATTTCTAAATTAACGGGAATTTCTCAGACTCTATTAGAACAAAATGGTCGAAATTTAAAAGAAGTACTTTCCGATTTTTTGCTTTTTATAGGTGAATCAGCTTTAGTTGGCTATGGTATCAATTTTGATGTTAAGTTTATTAACAATGAGCTTAACAAGTTGGGCTTGCCTTTATTATCAAATAAAACTCATGATTTAAAGAAATTTGTCAAGAGTGAAAAACTATTTCTGGCTAACTATCAATTACAGACAGCTCTTAAGGAATATGGAATTGAAGAGGTAGTTCCTCATAGAGCTTTACCGGACGCTAAGTTAATCTATCAGTTATCAACAAAAGTGAATAAATTTTTGGATAGAATCAATCGGGATTAGCGATTTCAATGGGATCTTTTAGTGTTTTTCCCGCACTCGCGGGGGTGATCCCAGTTGTCGGACTATATTCAGGTATTTCGGACAGTTTTTCCCGCACTCGCGGGGGTGATCCCAAGGCCCCTACAACCGCTAAAATACCAACAAAGTTTTTCCCGCACTCGCGGGGGTGATCCTGCACCAAGCTCTTGAAGCAGAATATGAAGTTAGTTTTTCCCGCACTCGCGGGGGTGATCCTCGCCTGTACGCCATTTTAAGAAAAAGAGGTACGTTTTTCCCGCACTCGCGGGGGTGATCCTATTCGACTAGCTGCGGCAAAATTATTGTATAAGTTTTTCCCGCACTCGCGGGGGTGATCCTAAACGTTCCTGCGTACTTAAAGGTTCAACCTAGTTTTTCCCGCACTCGCGGGGGTGATCCTAAGATTGACGTTTTGACGATAGTAGAGATTGGGTTTTTCCCGCACTCGCGGGGGTGATCCTAGTCAACCCCTAAACACGAAAAAACTGAACTTGTTTTTCCCGCACTCGCGGGGGTGATCCTGTGGTCCAAGGTAAGCAGAAGCCTAAGAAGTGGTTTTTCCCGCACTCGCGGGGGTGATCCCGCAGATGCCATGATTTCAAAAGCCGGAAAGACGTTTTTCCCGCACTCGCGGGGGTGATCCCAGAAGAACGGCAGCAGCAGATAGAGGACTTTGGTTTTTCCCGCACTCGCGGGGGTGATCCTGTATCTTTGAGCTTCGGTGGTTCAGGGAATGAGTTTTTCCCGCACTCGCGGGGGTGATCCCGGATAAAAATGTAACCATTGAAGTTACAGGACGTTTTTCCCGCACTCGCGGGGGTGATCCTCGGCATTAACGGACTCCTTCGCAAAATTTTAGGTTTTTCCCGCACTCGCGGGGGTGATCCTATACTCGTCAATCATAGGACTAATAAGAGTACGTTTTTCCCGCACTCGCGGGGGTGATCCCGACCTATATTCTTCCTTGACCATGATTTCCTCGTTTTTCCCGCACTCGCGGGGGTGATCCTGCTTGGGTGTTAGCAGAAATAAAAACAGATAAGTTTTTCCCGCACTCGCGGGGGTGATCCTCCAGCAGCTGACAGACTGTGGCCTTACATTGAGTTTTTCCCGCACTCGCGGGGGTGATCCTGATACTGGATGGTGGTATGAATACCCTGACGGGTTTTTCCCGCACTCGCGGGGGTGATCCTACCGTCAGAAATTTCCTGTCTTAGCAATCCAGGTTTTTCCCGCACTCGCGGGGGTGATCCTTGACCCAAAGAGCTGTTTTGTCCCAATTACCAGTTTTTCCCGCACTCGCGGGGGTGATCCCCCAACGTGTGAAGCGTGTCAGGCAACCGTTCCGTTTTTCCCGCACTCGCGGGGGTGATCCCTAGCAAATGAAGAGGTCGCAAACCTCTATCTGGTTTTTCCCGCACTCGCGGGGGTGATCCCTCACTTGCTACATACAGATAAAGGGCCTCAAAGTTTTTCCCGCACTCGCGGGGGTGATCCTGATATACCTATCACTTTGTCATCATCAGGGAGGTTTTTCCCGCACTCGCGGGGGTGATCCTAGTTTGTGTGCCCTTTGGCCATTTTGCATTGGGTTTTTCCCGCACTCGCGGGGGTGATCCCCCTTTAGCTTGTAAGCTCAGATTTGAGTTTTGGTTTTTCCCGCACTCGCGGGGGTGATCCCAGACGAGAAGAGCGTTTGATGACTCATCTTGAGTTTTTCCCGCACTCGCGGGGGTGATCCTAGGATCTTTGTTGAGGAGCATAAGATGTACCGGTTTTTCCCGCACTCGCGGGGGTGATCCCGGCTGGGTGTCGCAATCTGGCTACGATAGCGAGTTTTTCCCGCACTCGCGGGGGTGATCCCAGTCGCACCAACTTGGCAAGGAGGATTTTAAAGTTTTTCCCGCACTCGCGGGGGTGATCCCGTGTACGGGTTCTTCTGTCTTATAATTTGGTGGTTTTTCCCGCACTCGCGGGGGTGATCCCGCGTGGCGAACGATTGAACCATTATGACCAACGTTTTTCCCGCACTCGCGGGGGTGATCCTAATTCATAAGCATAACAACACATTTCTTCTAAGTTTTTCCCGCACTCGCGGGGGTGATCCCAAACGCCGGCCAGAGATAATATTCTGGATTTCGTTTTTCCCGCACTCGCGGGGGTGATCCTAGTTCGGGTGCCATTCTCTAACTTTCTGTACAGTTTTTCCCGCACTCGCGGGGGTGATCCTGACATAGCGGTCGATCTTGCATAGGTCGTGGAGTTTTTCCCGCACTCGCGGGGGTGATCCTGGTGTTAGATCTATAAGTCGCCTCTCCATTAACGTTTTTCCCGCACTCGCGGGGGTGATCCTATTTGATAGCTGCCCACACTGTAATAAGACAAGTTTTTCCCGCACTCGCGGGGGTGATCCCCGGAAGAATTGATTAAAGAAACTGAAACATCGGTTTTTCCCGCACTCGCGGGGGTGATCCTGATCACATCTTTAATTCTTACAATTTCAACTGGTTTTTCCCGCACTCGCGGGGGTGATCCTGGGAAGATTTCTCAGTCACTCAGCAACATCAAGTTTTTCCCGCACTCGCGGGGGTGATTCTAGCTTTGCAGCAAGCAGAACTATTCTCGCACCGTTTTTCCCGCACTCGCGGGGGTGATCCTAGCCTAACTGGAAGGGCAAAAGGAGTAGTACCGTTTTTCCCGCACTCGCGGGGGTGATCCTAGTCTGCAAGTAATTCGATTTTTCCTATCCGAGTTTTTCCCGCACTCGCGGGGGTGATCCTAGACGTAACGAAAAGGGCAACGGGTGCATATAGTTTTTCCCGCACTCGCGGGGGTGATCCTAGATAAATTGTTCTCCTTTGTCAATGAACCTTGTTTTTCCCGCACTCGCGGGGGTGATCCTAGTAGGTAGTATCCTCCATTATAAGGGACGAAGTTTTTCCCGCACTCGCGGGGGTGATCCTACTCATAACCTCATCATACTCTGACCCTTTCAGTTTTTCCCGCACTCGCGGGGGTGATCCTACGCAATCACAAATTGATGAGAAAGCCTTGTGGTTTTTCCCGCACTCGCGGGGGTGATCCCGAGATTGGCCATGTGGCATTTCGCAAGGTTGAGTTTTTCCCGCACTCGTGGGGGTGATCCCAGTTGGAGCTATACCTATGACGAGTTGGCAACGTTTTTCCCGCACTCGCGGGGGTGATCCTAAGCCCAAACAAAATTGCGACATAATCGCTTTGTTTTTCCCGCACTCGCGGGGGTGATCCTAAGGCCCAGCCTGTCGCAGTGGTTGAAATGTCGTTTTTCCCGCACTCGCGGGGGTGATCCTGCGCTGAAGTTCTAAAATTTATCGAGCAATCGGTTTTTCCCGCACTCGCGGGGGTGATCCCAGGCAAGGATAGGAAATGGCGAGAACGTAAATGTTTTTCCCGCACTCGCGGGGGTGATCCTACAAAAGTTCAAAAAAATTGAATATTTCTCTTGGTTTTTCCCGCACTCGCGGGGGTGATCCTAGCGCAGATGATGTGATTGAAGGCTTGTATGTGTTTTTCCCGCACTCGCGGGGGTGATCCCTCAACATCGTAAAATTGCCAATCAGTAGTCAAGTTTTTCCCGCACTCGCGGGGGTGATCCTTCCCTGAAGGCTTGTTAGCAGAGATTACGCAGGTTTTTCCCGCACTCGCGGGGGTGATCCCCCACAACGAAAAGAAATGAACCAACGGATCCTGTTTTTCCCGCACTCGCGGGGGTGATCCTGCACCGGTTATCACATCTGCTTTTAGCATTACGTTTTTCCCGCACTCGCGGGGGTGATCCTATGGGAACGGTTGGTATTTCATGAAAGAATCTGGTTTTTCCCGCACTCGCGGGGGTGATCCTAAGACAAACCACCGCCCAGCGTCAGAGCTTCCGTTTTTCCCGCACTCGCGGGGGTGATCCTAGACTATTATACGACTCAAAATCCCACAAGGTGTTTTTCCCGCACTCGCGGGGGTGATCCCAAGCATGGACAAAATGGCGCTTCTAACGGCAGGTTTTTCCCGCACTCGCGGGGGTGATCCCAGCATACAAATCTGACACCTCTTTGACTGCTCGTTTTTCCCGCACTCGCGGGGGTGATCCTGGCTTTCGCACCTTCCCAACCAATAAGATTGTGTTTTTCCCGCACTCGCGGGGGTGATCCCAAATCAAAAGTCACATTTTTGCCCTTGGAAACGTTTTTCCCGCACTCGCGGGGGTAATCCTAGGTTTGGCCACTTGGATTATCTGGTCCATCCGTTTTTCCCGCACTCGCGGGGGTGATCCCTAACCGCTTGTTCTGATGCACAGACCATACCAGTTTTTCCCGCACTCGCGGGGGTGATCCCAGGAACGGTTCGCAGCGAAAAAAGATTACTGCGTTTTTCCCGCACTCGCGGGGGTGATCCTAACTACGAAGTTTTCTCAAACACCGTTACGAAGTTTTTCCCGCACTCGCGGGGGTGATCCTACGGATGGGCAATTGACGGAACTTTCAAAATTGGTTTTTCCCGCACACGCGGGGGTGATCCTATCCAAGATGGTGTGAACACGTTTGTTTACATGTTTTTCCCGCACTCGCGGGGGTGATCCCGAAGTTATTCAGGGGCTTTGGGGTAACGGCGAGTTTTTCCCGCACTCGCGGGGGTGATCCTAGCTATTGCACTAACCATTGCTTTTCCTCTTTGTTTTTCCCGCACACGCGGGGGTGATCCTGGCCGTATGGTTTGAGGAGCTTGCTGAGTTCGGTTTTTCCCGCACACGCGGGGGTGATCCTAGGGAGCATAATGGCTAACGTACAAGAAAAAGGTTTTTCCCGCACACGCGGGGGTGATCCGTAGCAACTTCTTTCAATAAAGCATTGGCTTTGGTTTTTCCCGCACACGCGGGGGTGATCCCCAAAAAACCGCAAGCCTGAGCCTGCGGTTGGTGTTTTTCCCGCACTCGCGGGGGTGATCCCGGACGAATTTCAATGTTTAGCGCTGGTGTAGAGTTTTTCCCGCACTCGCGGGGGTGATCCTGTAAAACAGTAATGAAGCCTCAAAAGACAGTAGTTTTTCCCGCACACGCGGGGGTGATCCCGGATAAGGCATGGCAATGATGTCTCCGTTTGAGTTTTTCCCGCACACGCGGGGGTGATCCTCGTATTCCTTGAACTGGAATTGCTGGATATAAGTTTTTCCCGCACATGCGGGGGTGATCCCGGTCTCGAAGACCTGAAGAGAGCACGCAAGAAGTTTTTCCCGCATACGCGGGGGTGATCCTAAGTTTCAAGATAAGTTTAAGAAGATTGGTAGGTTTTTCCCGCACACGCGGGGGTGATCCTGATCCGACTGAGGGCTTTGTAGTCGCTCGTAAGCTTTTCCCGCACATGCGGGGGTGATCCTGGTGTAACTGTCCCAGCTAAACATGATACACTTGTTTTTCCCGCACATACGGGGGTGATCCCGCTGGTGCAAGTAGTTGGCTTGCTCAGGAAGCGTTTTTCCCGCACACGCGGGGGTGATCCTAAGGTTTTCGTTGAGGAGCATAAGATGTACCGGTTTTTCCCGCACACGCGGGGGATTGACTACATAAAATGAGATATAAGAAAAATATCCCTATTGAAAACTGATAAATTAGAGATAGGAGTGTTTTATTATAGGAAAAAAGCATATTTTGTGTAAATGAAGATATCTTAAATAACAAAGGAGAAGACAAGTAAATCGAATGAATTCATCATGGAGACATTTGGTAACAATAACATCAGTTGGGTAAAAAACTTTTAGAAGAGTATAAGGAAATTTGTCTTGTATCTGTTGTCTTAAAGTGTTTCAGAACTAAATGCTCAATATTTTTTGATTGGAAAAACGAGACTAAAATCCTTCTGCCAAATCCTTAGCTCTCCTAGCTGGTGCTAGTGAGTCTGAGGTTGCTCCTCTAGTTGAGCGCCTCATCGCAGAGAAAACTTTCAACTTAGAGACAGCCCGGCGCTATCTAGAAAACTTAAGATCATAAAAAACTCAGACGAATTGGTCTGAGTTTTTTGCAGTTAGATACTTTTTCCTGGTAAAAGAGTAACTGGTAAGAAGTAACCAGTTGTCGCGACTTCCTTGCCTTCAATTTTCTGCAGGAGAAGATCAACAGTGAGGCGGGCAATCTCTTTCATTGGCTGCTTAATCGTTGTCAAATGAGGATAGTAGTTCTCGATAAAGTAAGTCCCATCATAGCCGATGACCTTGAGCT
>ERZ772986.980-NODE-980-length-16728-cov-3.204402_pt1 | contig 16728 bp, 14 predicted proteins | sample MGYA00511898_ERZ772986 | MGnify/ENA primary metagenome ERZ772986 (study PRJEB29015, sample SAMEA2737934) | human oral metagenome | biome: human oral; feature: human-associated habitat; material: dental | place: China | collected 2148 ... | reverse complement strand
AGATTACAGCATTGATACCGTTTCGTTGTATGATTGTTATCTTCATATCTCTTCCTAACCACACAATTAACACACTAAGAATTAAAAAAAGAGGATTTGCTATAGCCGCTACAATTGATGCTATAAGATAAAAACACTTATATAAATTCAACTTCATAGCTATATTGACACCTGTTATGTCTTCATACAAAAGAGCCGGCACTTTATTCAAACGCTTAGGTCTCATATCAATAAAAAGCCTGTCATCCGAAAAAGTTACTCTACTTATTACTTTATCATTTAAAAATCCTATTAAGTTTGTTCCCCTTGCTGAGGATAAATCATAGGTTTTACCTATCACTGAATTATTATAAGTACTTTCATTTGAAACATTATCTGCATTATCCACTTGTTTTGTAAGTTGTACTCCTGCATCCACCGAACTATTTTCACTACTCATTATTATTTACTCCTAAATTATTCTTTAATATATGAGTCTTTAAGTAATCTCCCTTAAATGCTCTAGTCATTTTTAAATATTTTTTAAACACACTGAGATACTGCCTGAAAGCACATATCAACTTTATACTTTCCGACAATAATCTGTAACTGTAAAAATCAGCAACAAATCAGTTAAATACTAACTCCATTCTGCTGCCTTTAACACTTTTACATATCCCTTATCATCAAGTTCCAATATTACAAACTCCATAGTATGGTAATCCTTCCTTGATAAGTACTCTCCCATAGAGAAACTTTTTTGCACATAAGAATTTCCAACACTTATATTAGAAAGTATACTTACATCTTTTCTTATATATACACTTCCTGTATAGTAAGCTGTAGATTCCACGTCCAAATCATCACCGTATCTTACCCATCCTCCATTTGAGAGTCGAACTGTTTCAGAATAAGTGTAATTTGTACTTGGTCTTGAATAATATTGTGTATCTACATAAAGTGTTGTATTTTTTAATTCATAGTAATCTCCTCTATCTACCAGCTTATTGGTATCAAGATATAACGGTTGCCCGTAATAAGCAGGTTTTCCCGCAGTATTATCTTGTGTATATGCATAATGACTCATAAAATCTCTACTGAGCATATATACAAGATATTCCACTTTCGGATATGCCAACTCTCCTGTCCATGCCCCATCAACTCCAACCTTATAACCGTCAGGCGTATTGGCATTAGTTAACATTGATCCTGAATTTGACACATAATAATTACCTATCCATGTGTTATATGCCATATATCCGTCATTGTGAAAATAATACCAAGCTCCGTCTATATTTTGCCAAGTAGACTTAGGGAAACTCCCGTCATTGTTTTGATACCACCAACGTCCTCCTGTTTGTTGCCAAGAACTGGCAAAAGCACTTATAGCAAAAAAACTTGATAATGCAAATGATAATACCAACACTGAACTAATTTTTTTCATGATTTACTTCCTCGTATTTTTATAGTTTAAAATTTTAAGTTTAATAAATATATATATTTGCCATTAATAAACAGACTATCTTATCAAGTCTGCCAAAAACTTAACATTAGCTTTTTCGTATGCATTAAATACACTGTTTTCTATAGCATTAAATTCATCAGGTGTATATACAGGGGTGTACCATGGCTGAGAGTTGAAATACTCCTGTAAATTTGCATCATTAAATTTTCTTCCGTGTCTGGCATATATTTCATTTAAGCCCAATCTTACAGTATAAGCATCCATATCTTCTACATCTGCATAATCAAGATATCTCGCATTACTGTCTGGAAATATGTCGTAATATCCATCCGCTTTAATATTATAAAGTTCTTCATCATCTTCTGTTTCATATACTAAAGTAGTCGGCGGAATAGTGTTATTAACCTGAGGTGCTGTTGTTTCCGGTGTTGTTGTAGGAATATCATAATTACCGAAGATACTATCTATTTCCGCCTCAATTGCTGCTGCGTCATCCTCCATGTTGTGATTTTTCATGTAGTCACTGAAGGCTTTTGTTATTAATGTAACAGTTATTAATTTAGACTGTGGAACATCGTTAAAGGATAATGCACTTGCCTCAAAAGTATCATCATTATTTAATACAAATTGCAATCTTGCTTTTACTTCTTGTTCCATGTATGTGCAATACCCGGTAAATTCAACTATATCCCTATCCTCTGTAGATTTAAAATACTGCCATGTAGGATCTGCAAAAAATTCCTCAAAAACATCTCCGTATTTACAATCAGGGTAGTTTTCAGGATATCCGTTTTTTACACCCAACACATTTTCATTATCGGCATCTTTTTGATTCTCAATTTGATCAGAAACATGCTTTGCAACATTTTCAGCATTTTTTTCTAAATCCTTATACGATGCATCAGAAGAGCAAGCTGTCAGTAAGATAGCTGCTGTACATATTAATACCTTCTTATATCCAAATATTTTTCTCATAATTCCCCCTTTAATATTGTTGACATATTTTATTTTTTTTCTTTATATATGTACTTATATACAAGTACATATAATATTTATTTAATTTGATAATAAATATTTTGCATACTTATAACATTAGGAGCTACACTTCGACTATCCATTTACTTAATCCCATTTCCCACCATTTTCATGTAAATAATTTTCTACTCTTTCCAACAATTTTATGTTATCTTTTTCATATGAATTAAATACAGTATCTTCTATACTATCAAATTCTTCTTGTATATAAAGAGGTGCATACCATGACTTATCATTAAAATAATCCTTCAAATCTTTATCTTTAAATATCTTTCCACGCCTTGCATATATTTCATTTAGTCCTAACCTGACAGTTTTCTCATCCATTCCTCGCACATTATCTAATGTCAAATACACTCTTCCACTATAAGGAAATATGTCTCCAACAGCAGATGGCTTAACACTAATAGCACCATTGTCATCAATAGATACATCTACAGGTAAGGTATGTTTAGTAGAACTTTCTTCCGTAGTTGATATCTTATTATTGCTTATATTTGAAATACTCATAATAATTGCTATAAATACTATACATACAATAACAACAAATAAAACCCACATAAACTTTTTATTTTCTATATCTTGTTGATTAGTTGAATTTTCTACATCCTTATTTAATACTACATTTGTTTCTGTCTTAGAGCTTGTATCTATATTTTCTTCAGCTACGGCTACATCTTTTCCTTTATTTTCAGTTATTCTTTCTGTACTGTAATTGGATACAGCGGTTTTATTAACTGTATAAACTTCATTTGACTCAGAATTTTTTTGCGCAAATGATACCATAGCTGTTATCACATTAACCGCACCCCAAAAAGCCCATACATATAAATCAAGATATACAGTACCAGCCATTACAGCCCCTAGAACAGTTGCAATACCAAATAATAGAATTAAAGTAATATCTCCGTCTTTCCCTATATTTCTTGTTGATATTGATACAATTCCTCCTGCAAGCATTAAAATTGCCACTACTATTCCGGCTGAACCGCTAAACTCTCCTGTATTCAAAATTATGTTTACAAAACCTACTGCAAAAGATTGAAACATCATCCAAACAAATAATATAATTGATAATATTCCTGAAACCAGTTTCCAAGTTTTCATAAAACACTCCCTTCATTATCAAATCAGCCAAGAACTTAACATCAGTTTTTTTATATTCATTAAATACGCTATTTTCTATAACATCAACTTCATCAGGAGTATATCACAGCTTAACATTGAGCATGTTTATCCAAATTTTCAGCATTTTTTTCCAAATCCTTATATGATGCATCAGAAGAGCAAGCTGTTAGTAAGATGGCTGCTGCACATATTAATACCTTCTTATACCCAAACATTTTTTTCATAACCTCTCCCTATAATATCTCCAAAACTTTTGGGGCTACCACACAAGCAAATATAACTTATATGATAGCCTTATTTAGTTAATGATAATTTGTTGATTTTTTTGTTCCCCCTCAATTATTCATGCCATAGGTCAACCTTTCTTAATTTGTGTAACATAGCGACACAAGTTTTTTCTTTATATCAATATTAGATGATATAATCCAATATCTGCAAAATATGTTTCATGAATAATTCGGTTTTATAACTTACCACTCCGCCTTATTATTATCTACTGACTCCATCCCATGTTCCGTCAGCTCCAAGTAAGTAGTTACCTACCCTTGTGTTTACCATCATAGCTCCCGATTCGCTTAAGTAGTACCATTTACCATTCCATACTATCCAACCGGTTCTCATACTTCCCAAAGCAGCAGCATTCTGTGCTTCCATAAAGTACCAGTTGCCACCAAGCTCTATCCAACCGGTAGTCATATACCCCTCAGCATTAAAGTAGTACCACACTGAACCTATCTGTTTCCAAGTACTCTTAGGATATGAGTTATCGGCATTCTTTAACCACCAACCTCTTGAGTCCTGTACCCAAGTAAAAGATGTTGATGTATTGGGTGCTTGCTGATTTTGCCTGTTATTTCCTGTACCTTTAGCAGCTGAGCCGCCACCGGAACCTGAACCGCCTCCACGAGAGCCGCCGCCACCTCCGGAACCTGAACCGCCTCCACGAGAACTGCCACCTCCGGAACCTGAACCGCCTCCGGAGCCGCCACTTCCTGAGCCTGAACCGCCTCCATAGCTGCCACTTCCTGAATCTGAACCGGTATTTCCATTATTAGGAGCATTACTCTTAGGTATTGCTTCTTCTCCTGAATCGTCTAATTGGAAGTTTGTATATAGAGTATTAGCATGCCTTTCACTTAATTTGATATTAGAGTTATTAATTATGGTATTTTTTCCATTAACTCCCATTGAGTATTTATAAAAAGCTCCTGGTCCAATATCGGTTACTGTACTTGGTATAATTATATTATCTATATTATTATCATATGTATAATTTCTATTTGCTGAAAAAGCCTCACTTCCTATGGATTTTAACCCTTCAGGTAAATTTATATTTTTATCGTAAACTATACCCGAAAAAGCCTCATCACCTATCTTAATTAAATTGTTCGAAAAGATAATATCTCCACCTATAACTGTATCCCTAAAAGCCCCTTCTTCTATTTCTGTAACTGTATCAGGTATAATCAAGTCTCCTGCTATATTCATTCCTCTAAATGCATTTTTACCTATTTTAGTTATACCATTATGTATAATTAAGTTTGTTGGAACTGAATCAAGATTGTCTTCTTGAGGTTTATTTTCTGGTTTTCTACTTTCCCTAGCTTTTACCAACTTAATCCACGGACTTTCATTATTTGTAAAATTATAATCCCTAATAGCACCAACTCCGCTTATATTAAGTGTATAGAAATCTGTACTTTCTGAAGCATAAATATTTGTGCTTTCTAGCTTCCAAGTTATATTTCCCTCCGAATGTTCTAAACCTCTCATATTACCTACTGTAATAATCTTTTTAAATATTGGTGTGGTAACAGGATTTAATTCATCGCCTATAACTCCTAATACATAACAATAATATGTACTTCCTTCATCCCAATGATATCTGTACTTTGTGTAATACGCTCTCTCACCTACTATATAACTTTCACCATCTTCTACATAACTTTTATCACTACTAAATTGATTTATTTGTTTTTCTTTATCAAAGTTTCCATTAAATTCTTTGAAAGAATCTATACTAATCACTTCATTAGCATCTTCTGTTTGTATTAAATAATAACTTATCTCTGCATCATTTAGATTATATTTACTTTTTTTATAAGAAGAACTGAACTCTAAATATATGCTAGGATCTGTATTCGATAATCTCATGTTTTTTATATTTAAATCATTTATCTTAAAATCCTTTATGCTATAATCAACTTCTTTATTATTTTGCCTTACTTCAGTATAATAACTTGCATAATGTTCCTCACCACTTTCCACTTCACCTGTATCATACAATTTTACATTAGAGTTATTAATGATCACATTTCTCCTACCAATGTATGAATTCTTTACAAAAGCTAACGCTCCTATTTTTTCAACTGATTTTGGTACTGTAATATTCCCTAATTTATTAGATCCATAAAATGCTTTTTCACTAATTTCTTTTAGAGAAGAAGGCAATATAACACTCTGTAAATTATCCATATCAGCAAATGCTTTATCTATAAGCACACCTTCAACACCTTCATCAATAATGACTTTTGCAATATTATCTATATAGGGAAACCACGGCGTATCCAGCATAGCATCACTATAACCTTTTCCACTTATTCTAAGTGTCATATTGTTTCCGCTACCTGATACTACATATTCCAAAGTTTTTCCTATTCGCCCTTTGGTTTTAGACGCCTGTATTATAATATCTACTGTATGCAAACCTAAACTAGAATTATCTCTAACCCTTATTCTGCCTTTTCCTTCTTTCAATGCAGTTAATGTAAATGAATTAGAACTATCCTTTTCAATTTTGATGATAGCGCTATCTAATGATATCGCCTCTCTTATCCCTCCTGGAACAATTTTCCTTAATATATCTGCCAAGTTTACAGTTTCACCTAACTCAATAGTTGTAGTATCCGTTTCTTTTCTTTCTACATTTATAAAACTTATAACATACAGCGAAAAATGCTCTGCCGCCACTTCAAGGCTTGCTTCTTTAGCATCAAGTTTTATATCCTCTATTTTCTTAGCCTCGCTGCCCGCATCTTCCAGGTGGTATACTGCAAGCTCTTTATTTTCATCTAAAGCACTTAAATCAAGGCTTTCAAAGTTTACTTTCACTTCGCCTTTAGAAGTATCCGGTTGCAGTTCTTGTCCGTCCTTATCAAGTATCTTTATATCAAATACTATACTCTCATCCAAGCTTGCTTCTTCGTCCTTAAGTTGCTCATCTATAGCAACTTCTACCTTTTCTTTGTCCGCTTTCTTAAGTATCTTTTTTACACTTAATCTTGCAGTTTTAGGAAATACTCCGCTATCTGCATACACATTTACACTTATACCGTCAATGCTTACAGTCTTATCAAAAACCGCTTCCTCATAATCTTCATCTAAAGCCGGAGACTTATTTTCAGATACATCATACCTACCCTCAGTCTCTTGTCCGCCTTGATTTTCAAAGCGGCTTTCTTCTACCCCTTCTAAAACATTGCCCTCTAAATCATCCTTGTATACCGAAAGCAACTCAGAGTCCGGAAAATCCTTATCTTCACCGGTATTCTCTGTAGAAGTTGTAAAAACCTCTTGATTTACAATGCTTTCAGACTCGCTTGTTTCTGCATATGCAGGTGAATACGAGATAGATGAAAACATTAGTACTATTGATAAAGCTATAGCACATTTTTTTCTTAACATATTATCCTCCTATTTTTGTTTTGTGCTTATGACAGTGAATATCTGGCTCACTTTTTAATTGCTGATTTATTGTGCTGTGATTTATTAAACATTAATTACATTTTTTACTTTTGAAACACGAACTTTAACATTTACTTATTATATACTTAATTATTCTTTTAGGCAATAATAATTCTTATGGAATATAGAGATTTTTTTTAGTTTTTGTAAAATAATCTTAAAATGCATTTTACGAGGTGTTTAGTTGAAAGAGCTTAATTATGTTGAAATAGGACGAAGAATCAAGAAAGCCCGTGTTAATATGGGAATTTCTCAAGAGGTTGCTGCCGAAATTTGCGGCTTATCCCCTTCTTTTTACAGTAATATTGAAAGAGGGGTTAAAATTATGTCTCTTAATACCTTTATTTCAATATGCTCTGCCTTTTCTTTAAGTGCCGATTATTTACTTAAAGACTCCCTGCCAAGCTCTGATACCAATATACTCAACATTCTTTCTGAGGCAAAGAAATCAGGCAGGGTGCAATATGAAAAATACATAAAGGCTATAACAGCTCTTGCTGAAGTTGTAGATCAGCTTTAGCCATTATAGCCCTTATAAGTTTTATTTTGGTATGCTGCCAGCACACTATGAAGAAATATTTTCAATACTGATATAAAGAATAACATATCCTATAACAATATATACAAGAATAAGGAAAAATTTACGAATACCCTTATCTGAGTTCAATTTATATGCCACTTTACTAAAACTTCCTACAAAGTAGCCTAAACCCAAAGTTGCACCTAAAAATCCCAAAAAAGAAATTATTCCAAACATCCGTTTTTTAAGAATACCTGACATTCCAAAAACAAGATAAATATAAGTCATATACAAGTATTCTATTGTTGCCAATGTCATCTTTACCTTATTGCCTGATCTGAATCCCGGTATACTCTTTATTATTCGCCTTTTCAGTATACTTATATTGCTAATCTTATATCCCAGCAAATCAACTATCTCTTCTACTTCATAGCGTTCGGAAGGTTTCATCGAAGTACACCTTTGTATGATATCCATAAGCTTGGAATCACCTTTATAAAGCTTTTCATTAGGCATTTTACCGCTTAACATAACATTCATCAAAACTCCTATCGCATACACATCCGCTTTTCTGTCCGTTTGAATAAATCCGAACTGTTCAGGTGCGGCATAGCCATGAGTCCCCAGAATCCTTGTATCGGCATTTTTATCTTTATCATACATTCTGGCTATTCCGAAGTCTGTAATTTTAACCCTTCCGCTTTTATCTATGAGTATATTATTAGCCGACAAATCCCTATGTACTATTCCAAGATCATGTATGGTACTTACCCCCTTGGCTATTTGCAAAATTACACTTTTCATATCTCTTATGGAAAATATTCCGTTTTCAAGCATCTTTTCTTCCAAGGTTTTTGACGGAAAATACTCCATTACCACAAGTATTCCGTATTCATCCTTGGTAATGCCGTATACTGTTACTATATTTTCATGTTCTACATTAATAAGCTTTCTGTAAATGGGAAGAAGTGAAGAGTCTATTCTTTTACAAAGTAAGGTATTTCCTTCTTCATTCCTTACTAATTTCATTGCAGTTTTTTCATCTTCTCCTAAAAGCCCTATTTCCTTGTAGTACACACCGTTAAAAAGCATGCTGCCCCCTCTTAATACAATAATTCATAGTCCTTAGTTTAAACTTTAAACTATTTTTTGTAAATCATATTTAAAAAAATATTATGCTTATTGATATAAATATTGTTTTATTTTATAATTGTACTTTGAGCAAATTTATTCATGACATAGACAAATGTCAGTAACTTACTAATAAAATTCATAGAGAACAATATGAAAAAGAAGACTACGACTGAATTACTTAAAATACTTGCCAACGAAAAGAATATAAAAAATTATATCAAAGACAATACAGAGGAACTTGAGACTAAATCCTTACATGAGGAACTTGAAAGGCTTTTAGAAAAATACAAATTAACAAAGGCTGAGGTTATTAAAATCTCCAACCTACAATCAAGTTATGGATATCAGATATTTAACGGAACCAAAGAAAAACCTTCCAGAGACAAACTTCTGGCTCTTTGTGTTGCCATGAAAATAAATTTTGATGAAATACAAAAAGTGCTTACTCTAGCAAATTGCGGTATACTGTATCCAAGGCATATCAGAGACAGTGTTATAATAAATGCAGTCAATAAAGGTATAGGTTTACAAAAACTAAACCGGCTTTTATGTGATATGGATATGGATATACTGGAATAAAAGGCAGCAGTTATCACGCCGGTCTACTGCTGCCCTACTTTATTTTTTTATATATTTGATGCACTTTACACTTAGTTCTTTTATCCAATCTTCTAAAGTACCTTACTTAGGAAGTTTTTAAGTCTTTCACTCTTCGGATTTTCAAAGAACTCCTCAGGCGCAGCCTCCTCTACAAATTCGCCGCCGTCAAGGAACACTACCCTGTTGGCAACTTCCCTTGCAAATCCCATCTCATGGGTAACCACTACCATGGTCATGTTCTGCTGTGCCAAGTCCTTCATAACTGTAAGTACTTCTCCAACCATCTCAGGATCAAGTGCTGAGGTCGGCTCGTCAAAAAGCATTACATCAGGTTTCATACAAAGCGCCCTTACTATGGCTATACGCTGCTGCTGCCCTCCTGAAAGTTCCTGAGGATAGGCTAAGGCTCTGTCCTCAAGTCCCACTTTTTTAAGCAAGGACATGGCATACTCCTCCGCCTCTGGTCTCGTTTTCCATTGCAGTTGTATCGGGGCTATTATCATGTTTTTAAGCACCGTCATGTGTGGAAAGAGATTGAATTGCTGGAAAACCATTCCCATTTTTTGCCTGTGCAGGTCAATATCTGTCTTTTTGTCGCAAATGTCAACTCCCTCGAAGTATATCTTCCCTCCGCTGGGCTCTTCAAGTCTGTTTAAGCATCTTAAAAAGGTTGATTTTCCTGAGCCGGAAGGTCCTACAAGACAAATCACATCACCTTTATACACATTGAGGCTTATCTTTTTTAAGACCTCTTTATCTTCAAAATTTTTATATAGATTCTCAACTCTTATAAGCACATTTGCGTCATTAGATGCATTAGTTTCGTTATATAAATTTGCTCTATCTTGCACTTCTTCTAAGCCACCTTTCCAATAAATTTATCAGGTAAGTAAGCCCCATTACTATTACCAAATATATTAAAGCCACTGCCAAAAGCGGCATAAAAGCCGAGTAGGTTCTGCTTCTTATAATATCTCCCGCCTTGGTAATGTCCACCAAAGCTATGTATCCGGCTACGGAAGTCTCTTTTACAAGTACTATAAATTCATTGCCGAGTGCCGGTAAAATATTCTTAAATGCCTGAGGCATAATAATATTGCCCATGGTTTGATAGTAATTAAATCCAAGACTTCTGCCCGCCTCAAACTGCCCCTTCGGTACGGCATTGATTCCCGCACGAAATATCTCCGCCTGATAAGCCCCCGAATTAATGCCGAATGCAAGTATTGCTACGATGATTTTATTTACATTTCCGCTTGAAAATATTACATAATATATGATCATAAGCTGTACCAAAACCGGAGTACCTCTTATAACGGTAAGATATACTACTGACAAGGCATTCAGAAACTTAAGCTTTCCGGTATTTTGATAAGTACTTCTTATCATAGCAACTATAAAGCCCAAAAAAAGACCCATAAAAACGGCAAAAATGGTAATCAATAAAGTTACATAAAGACCTTCTGTAAGGTACTTCCATCTGTCATCTTTTATAAAGTTCAGTACAAATGCATCCCTAAAATTCTGTAACCACATAATTTTCCTTTCTTTATTAATAACTTCTGCAATATTTATATATATGATTGGAGCCTTCAGCGTTTTTCCAGATACGAGCCGGAGCATACTCCGCCGACTAATCTTTAAGTACCTTGCCTTACTAATAAATTCCGTATCATTTATATAAGTAATCGGAGCTTTCATCTTTTTTTCAGATGTTTCTTTGATTACTATTCAGATAAAAAGTAGCTTAAGATATACAAGGCTACAAGTCAAGCTCTGAATAGCCTTACAAGCAAATACAGAGTTATTTTTATTACATAATTATGGAGCTGTGGCACACTGTAGTTGATGCCACAACCCCATTTACTTAATAACTTATTCAGCCTTAATGTATTTTGCTATAATTTCGTCTATCTTACCCTCTGCCTTAAGTTCTTTAAGTGTTTCGTTGATCTTGGTCTGAAGTTCGGTATTGCCCTTTTTAAGAGCTATTGCATATTCTTCAACTGCAAATGCCTCATCAAGTATCTTAAGTCCGCTTACTTCCTTTTCATAAAACTTTGCAGGCTCATTATCTATAATAACCGCATCTATTTTTCCCTGAGAAAGTGCCTGAACTGCATCCATTCCCTTGTTGTATTGCTCTACCTTGGAATCCTTTACATCTGTTGCCATTATATCTCCGGTAGTTCCAAGCTGAACTCCTATGCTCTTTCCTTCCAAATCTGCCGCTGACTTTATCTCGGAACCTTCTTTTACTATGATAACCTGTGTACCGGTGGCATAGGAATCACTGAAATCAACATTTTGCTTACGCTCATCTGTTGCAGTCATACCTGCTATACCGACATCAGCCTTGCCTGATACAACTTCCGCTATTATGGCATCAAAAGCTCCGTCCTTTACCTCAAGCTCCAAGCCCATCTTGTCTGCTATTGCCTTGGCTATTTCTACATCTATGCCCACGATCTCATTGGCATCGTAATACTCGTATGGAGGAAACTCCGCATTGGTTGAAACTATAAGTTTTCCTGCTACCACAAGTTTAAGCTCACCTGCCGCTGCACTTCCTGCACTTTCACCTGCTGCCGTAGTTTGATCTGCCGCAGCCTCTGAGCTTACCGCTCCTGCATCTGCCGCCTGAGTTGCAGACTCATTACTTGAACCCGAACAAGCTGCCAATAAAAGCATGGAACTTAGTACAATAGCTGATATAATGTTTTTCTTCATAATACTCCTCCTTATAATTATGCATTTATTATGCATAAAAGTTGTAATCTTGTTATAATTATACATCTTTGCAAAGAAAAATCAAGTATAATTTTTATATTCCCCAAAACAGATCTAAAAACTGCAACCGACTGTATAAAATCAATATTGCCGAACTTTTAATAAATACAATCTGCGTTATAATAATTTAATACCGGTATAACATACACTAAAATTTTCATAAACAACTTACAGATTCAATAAACAGAGTATTTTACAATTTTAAGTTTTAAGACAGATCACAATCAAACAAGGCTTGTAAATAATTTTAATACCGTTATATAAAGTATTATCATACTCTTATTTAGTTTACAACTTATTGATTCCAATCACCTAAAGTTATTATAAATTGCCTTGTATACTTCGTCTTTCTCCTCTCCTATGCAGTCTTTAACATAGTTCCACCAAAAGTAGCCGCCTATATAGTTGTCTGTGTATTTTGGCATTTTATAATACTTGTCGATCATGCTTATCTTACTCTCATCATCCGCAGTACTTGCCGTATTTCCACACTCCCCTATACCAATCTTGGCATTTGGAAAAAGTTTTTCAAACTCTGCAAATACCTCCTTCCAATCAGGCTCATAGCCCTCATTATCATCTTCATAATAACTGATCAGGCTATAGTCTGTATTTTCCATTAGATCCTTAGGAACATACATCCTTATCCACTCAAACATATCTTTGTTATATTCAGGATTTTCATAGTAAAATGTTATCGCAACCTTTGCTTTATCACCATCTACCGCTTCATATGCCGCCTTTATTTTTTCAACTATAAATTCGCTGTCTTCCCTGATCCAATCAAGTCCATTTACCTCATTTCCTATCTCCCATATATCCACATAGTCTCCCAGGTATTTTTTAGACTCTTCAAATCTTTTCCTATAACTTTCTACATCCTTGTATAAATTCATCTCATAAGAGTCAACCGGCTCAGCCATAATATAGGCGACTTTGTGTAGCTTTTCAAATAAGTCCGCATACTCCCTCGGCTTGGTATCCGCCGACATCACCACCCTTACTGTAGGCTTTACTCTCAGCTTTTCCAAAGACAGGACTACCTCTTCTATTCTTACGGACTCATACCAGCTGTCATCTATAGTTAAGCCGTAGATTTGCTCGGTTTTTTTAACGCAGCCTGATATGCAAAGTATAATAAATAAGCAAATATATATTAGTACCGTTTTTAATGATTTCATTTTTTACTTTCCTTATCTTTTATCTCATGTTTGGAGAATAGCAATGAACTTTACAATTGCTGCAAAAAGAGCAGAAAATATAAGTAACATAGACTCCGCCCAATTTTAATATATGCAAGCACTAACTTATATATTAATGATATCATGCTTAGTATAGTCTAACAATATCGGTTTTTTATTTTCCGGTGCTCCACACTTAGGATTAATTATGTTTTCCACCCCATATCTAAAAAGATGTATTAAATAATTTATTAAAAATATACTTGTCTACTCCAAAACAGATAGCAAAGCAGGCTCTTATATCTATAAAAAAGGCTTTCTTATTTCCGGATACTCAAAAAAAGTAATAGAGCCACTTATCGTATCCATAAAAAAGAGACTTACATATTTCCAATTTCTATAAAAAAGATAATATAGATACCTATCGTTGAAAATCGTATGGCTTTTTGGTAGGTATTTGCCTAAAGCAAAAGGGCTATAATATGCCCGAGCGGCATACCATAGCTCCCATAAAGAAATATATTAGAAATCTCAAGATATGCTTTTTTATAATAAAACTGACGGTTTTTAGTAGTTACATATTCCGGCTGCGATCTTATAAAACAATTTCTATGTTTTATTTCCTACCTATATACTAACATATATTTATAGAAATAGTAAGTCTGAAAATAGTACTTTTAGTTGTTTTTTGTAGTACTTTTAGTTGTTTTTTGTGTTTTGAGTTTTATTATAAACAATCAACTACTCAGACTAAATAAAATCAGGCAGTCTATGAATACAAGTATCATTAATACCTTGATGATATGAGAGTGGGTATGTAGTTGATGTTAATTTCACTATAAATGCAAATATTATTAATACCTTGATGTGTTGTATATAGCAGGCAAACCGCAGGGGCTGTCCAATAAATACAGTTATCATTAATAGCCCTTTGTTATTATCTACTTGTATGAAAAAAGCTATAGTATGCTTGACTGGCGTACTATAGCTTTCACAAAGAAATATATTAGAAATTTCAAGATGTGCTTTTTTATGGTACAACTGATGATTTTTAGTAGTTACATATTCTAGCTGCGGTCTTATAAAACAATTTCTATGTTTTATTTCTTGCCTATATACTAACATATATTTATAGAAATAATAAGTCTAAAAATAGTACTTTTAGTTGTATTTTATGTATACTTTTAGTTGTATTTTAGTTTTTACGAGCTGGGGGTGCGGACAAAAACCTGGACACTTATTAGAGCTCTGAAAGGAGTCATTGATGTATTCAAAAGAACAAAAAGATATAGCATTACGCCTATATCATCAAACAGAATCTGTAACGAAAACTATCAGAATTTTAGGATATCCGACTAGAAGGAATCTTTATAAGTGGATAAGCGAAGAAAAACTTCCTCCTAAGATACGAAAAGAATACCCTACAGTTGATAATCCTTCGGAACATCCACGCAATCCACCTCTAGAAATAAAAATTGATGCTTTTCATCGTTGCTATGAACTCGGTGAAAATATAAAATATGTTTCAGAAGACATTGGATACAGCAGAGCTAGTATTTATCAGTAGCGAAAACGCTATTTAAAAGAAGGTACATTAGGTCTTATGAATAATAGAAATATTACACCCGGAAAACTAAAAGCAGGAACTACAGCTAATACTGATATTTCTTCTGAAGAAATTAAACAACTAAAGTCACAAATGCAGGATATGCAGCTTGAAATTGATTTATTAAAAGAAACCATCAACGTATTAAAAAAAGATCCGGACATCGATCAGAGTGCTCTAAGCAACAAGGAAAAGGCAGTGATAATCGATGTCTTGAAGAATAAGTATTCACTGCCGGCATTATTAGATAAGCTACAATTATCTAAGAGCAGCTATTATTACCAAGTGCATGCAATTAATAAAGAAGATAAATATGCCGAAGTAAGATATATAACCATAGAATTGTTTATTGAAAACAAAGAAAGATATGGTTATAGACGCATACATGCTTTATTAAAGCGGGAAGATATAATCATTTCAGAAAAGATTGTTCGTAGAATCATGAGAGAAGAACTACTTTTTGTAAAAATTAAAAAAACACGTAAATATAATTCTTATCAAGGTAAAATATCATCAGCCGTAGAAAATATCATAGATAGAAATTTCTCTGCATCAAAACCTAATGAGAAATGGTTAACTGATATAACAGAGTTTGCACTTCCTGCCGGGAAAGTATATTTGTCTCCAATAGTTGATTGCTTCGATGGTCTTTTAGTTACATGGAGTATAGGTACATCTCCTTATGCTTCTTTGGTTAATACAATGTTAGATAATGCTATTCAACTTTTGGCACCTGATGAGAAGCCCATAGTGCATTCTGACAGAGGTGCACACTATCGTTGGCCTGGTTGGATTAATCTAATAGAGTCAAATGGCTTGAGAAGATCTATGTCTAAAAAGGGTTGTTCTCCAGATAATTCCGCATGTGAAGGAGTATTTGGCCGATTAAAAAATGAGATGTTCTACAACACAGAATGGACTGGTGTGAGCATCTCAGAATTTATTGATATATTAAATAACTATCTTCTTTGGTATAATGAAAAAAGAATAAAAAAGTTATTAGAATATTTGAGTCCTATGGAGTACAGACATAGACTTGGATTAGTCGCATAGGCTGTCCAAGAAAATGTCCGCACCCCCAGCTCACAATTTCATCGTCTACAATCATTGATTTTGCTTACTTTAGAAAAATCTGTCTTCTACTCCCACTCTTCTTTTCCAAACGTCCGATATATCTCAAATCATTCAAAATACTAGGTTCTATTTTTTAGAGTATCACCAAATCCATCTAATTATAGGACATTTTCAAATTTTTAGTCCCGTCCCAGCCCCAGTACCAGAGAATTATAATTTGTAGATCTGTAATTATTAAATCTATCATATAGATTTTTTGGTTTGAAATCATTTTCTATTTTTTAAAAAAAAATTGTCCCATTTTCCTTTAATATTGAAACAGGTTCAAAATCATTGTTTTTCAATAGTAATTTTTCGTATTTTTTATTTAAAGATATTTATTTCTTGCTTATATTAAATGCATTAGGCTCAAACGTAAATATTTCATCATGTAAATATCAACCGAAAATGAGCCCAGAGTTATTATCGAAAA
>ERZ772986.971-NODE-971-length-16797-cov-26.953052_pt1 | contig 16797 bp, 16 predicted proteins | sample MGYA00511898_ERZ772986 | MGnify/ENA primary metagenome ERZ772986 (study PRJEB29015, sample SAMEA2737934) | human oral metagenome | biome: human oral; feature: human-associated habitat; material: dental | place: China | collected 2148 ... | reverse complement strand
CGCAATCCCAACCTAAACCCGGAACTTAAGCACCACGTTCGTGACCTATAGTCCGCTTTGTGCGCCCGTGGGCGGCGGCCCGCCCGCGAGATCGCCACACGCGAGCCTGCGGCTCGGAGTGGTCGATCTCGAAGCCCGGCCAGGCCCCGCCGCCGCCCACAGGCGCCGCAGCCAGGCCCTCCGGACCCTCCGCCGCCGCCCACGGGTATTGCGTCTGGGCCCTGTCGACCGGGCGGCCCGCTTGTCTGAAACCGCCGCCACCTTTGCGGGCGCAGGTCGAGCCTCAACTGAAACCGGTGTCGCCTTTGCGGGTGAGAAACGGGCGTTTTTGGCGCATTTTTCGGTGGCAGTGGTGATGCCGGTTTCAGCGGTTCCTTGTTGGGGGCGAGCAGTGGTGTTGTTGGTTTCAATGCCGCCGCGTTGTCGCTCCTGATGCGCGATATTCTTCGCCCTGCTGGTCTGATGGTGGGTGTGAGCGCGAAAAAGTTCGCCCTGCGCACGAAAAATGGCCCAAAATTGGCGTTTTGTGGCGTGCTGGGCGAGTTTTTTCGCGGAAATGCCGGTGGAGGGGAGGTGCTGGGCGAAGTTTTTCGCACCAACCGTTGCAGTGCCAAGGTCTTGTAGACGATGCGGCGCACTTCAGGCTGGCTGCGATGGGGGTTTTGCGCCATGCGAAGCCCTCTAACGGCGTGTCGCCGGCGTGTCGGAGCTTTGGATGGCGTCATTCCCTCCGATTGGTGGCGGTGAGCTAGCAGTTTGCGGTGGTGTTGTGGCCAAACTGCAGACCCATTGGGTGAAAAGACTCCAAAAACGGCTGGTTTTGCTGAATGGGTCTGCGATGCACCTCAATCTCTTGTTGCGCACAGCCCAGCATGTACAGGCATCAATCGCTTGACATCTTGTGAATCATGCTATATGACGGTTCTATCTAGCAATGAAGCTAAGTCTGGAAGGGACTGATCATGATGGATGGACTCATCTCATTTGGTCTAGGACTCTTAACGTTTGTTGCTGCTTTCTGCTTGTCTGGTCTAGCGCGAGCGATGCGAAATGACAAGCTGCCTCCGAATATGTGGGCAGGAATCAGGACGAAGGCAGCATCAGAGTCGGAGTCGTCCTGGTATCAGGTTCAACGAGCAGTTTCAGTGCCGCTCTTTTGCTTAGCCGTTGCTTATGCAGATTCAGGTTTATTCTTTATCCTTCAAGGAATCTACCACGAGATTTTTTCTATACTAATTCCGGTAATTGTGTTTAGTGTGCAAAGTCTAGTCGGAATTATATGGATGTACAGGGCGAGCCATAACTCCACTCCATTGCAAAACCAGAGTAGAGCCAGTGAGTTGTCCGAGAGAATCAAAGCAACATGAATGGGGTCATCGTATCTGCATCTCGCAATCGATGCTGACTTATTTTGTTTTAAGTGAAAGGATGCAGAAGCTGTGAAGCCGGTATTTACTGTTGCCCCAGTGAGGTCGCGCATTGATAGCCCCATTCATATAACAGCCGCAGGCCTCGTTCCTGGAGAACGGGTCACCATTCGAACGAAGGTTATGGACGGCGCGCTGAGGGAGTGGGAGTCCCTCGCTGTTGTCGACGCTGACGATGTCGGTGTGGTCGATCTGTCCCGGATGGCTCCTCTTGAAGGCTCGACATATCGGGGTGTTGATGGGGAGGGGCCGCTGTGGTCAATGCGGGGGCCTGATCAGTCGAAATTTTTCACACGCAACCTTCCTGTCGAGTTGGAGTATCACTCTGACATATGTCGCGGGGATAGTGTTATCGCTTCAACCCGCTTTCGCAGGCATTTCGGTGATGGCGTCATATGGGGGCAGGTGCATGAGCCTCCCGTTGTCGGCACATTTGCCCACCCCAACGATGGCTTGCCGCATCCAGGCGTCCTTGTGCTGCATGGTTCCGACTCTGTCGACCTGGCTAGCGCGGCCACACTACTCGCGTCTGAAGGCTATTCCGTTCTGGCCCTCAGGTGGTTTGGGATCGAGGACCGGCCTCCTCATATGGTCAACGTTGACCTGAATGATATTGATTGTGCCGTAACACGTATGATCAATGACGAATTTGTAGTAGGGGACGAAATTGCCGTGATTGGGCTGTCTCGCGGCGCTGAGCTGGCGCTCGAGGTGGCTGCGCATAACGCCAACGTGGGATTGACCATTGCGCTTTCGCCGTCGTCCATCAGGCAAGCTGGGATGGGTGAGAATTACTCGTTCAAGGATCCCGCATGGGTCCGAAATGGGGAGCCCCTCGAGTGGGTGCATGGTGGTAACGGATTCGGAATGATGCTGTTGTTCCTATCGTCCGTCATCCGACGAAAGCCCATGCGTCAGACGCGCGGCTTCCTGGGCGCTCTCAATAAGAACGTCGAGGCTGTCGAAAGATCAACTATTCAGGTGGAAAACTGCAAGGGTCCCATTACTCTGATTGTCGGGGATGATGATGGGCTGTGGCCGTCTCAAGAATATGCTGATCGCATTGCTGGCAGGCTGAAGGACCTCGATTGGCCGGGCACTGTGAGGGTTGAGTGTGTGCCTGGTGCAGGGCACTTTGTTGGGTTCCCCTATGCTCTTCCCACCTTGCCGCCAATGTGTATTCTCAAGCCCGCTTCAGCTCTCGCCTTCGATTTCGGTGGGTCAGTTGCGGCAAATGCCGACGCAGCCAGAAAGGTATGGCGCATCGTTCAGGAAGAGTTGTCTCAGTGGAGTGGCATTGTTAGCCACTGATAAGTGATACGAGAAGAAGTCAAGGGGTGTGGTCTGTCATGCTTGAGCAAGACTGGTCGGATGGGAACGGTTGCGCGTGATGGCCTCGACCTTCCCTGCACCTAACTCTGGAGAGCTGATTTAATCTGTGTCGCTTCGGGCCCCTCTGTTTTTCCGGGGTGGTGTGTGGTCGCGGCGCCTTCGTCGGGGCGTGTTGGCTGTGCTCGGACGTATGGGGTAACCACGGCCTCGTGGAAGATTGGTTAGGCGATCCTATTCGATAGGGCTAAGGTCCCGATGACGTAAAAACGCCCACAACCTGAGTCTTATTCCCGACCTTGACATAATCGTGAAACATTTGACTAAAGGGCTGTTAGCACTAGAAATTCCGGGACCAAAGGACCAAGATGGATGTGTCTGAAGGGCACAACCCCATAAGGGGGAGCCCCGTACCGAATACATATGCAGAGGAGAAACAACATGACCGTTGAGTCCACCGGCTTCAAGGCTTCCGACGTTCTCGCAGGCAACCTGCAGAAGGTCCTCACCGACGTGACTGCTCTGTCCCTCGTGGGCAAGCAGCTGCACTGGAACATCACCGGCGAGGGCTTCCGCTCGCTGCACCTCTACCTCGACGAGGTCGTGGACATCGCCCGCGAGGCCTCCGACGAGATCGCCGAGCGCATGCGCGCCCTCCAGGTCGTCCCCAACGGCCTGCCCGAGGTCGTCGCCCAGCGCAACACCCTCCCGACCGTCCCCGAGACGCTCATCAAGACCGATGACGCCGAGGAGCTCGCCGTCGCCGCTATCAACGCGACCGTCGGCACCATGCGCGATGTTCACGAGAAGGTCGACGCCGAGGATTCCGCCTCCGCCGACATCCTCAACGACTACATCCGTCGCTTCGAGCAGCAGGCGTGGTTCATCCGTTCGCAGAACGGCCAGGCCTGAGCCTGACTCCTCCGTGAGGAGAACGCGAGTCGCCTAGGCTCGCATCACACAACGTGGGGTGCCCCGCCTCTTGCAGGCGGGGCACCCTTGTGTGTGCGTGCAAGTATCGTGGTGGAGACATGCAAGGGGTGGGCGTCCAGTCGCCGGCGGAAGGTGGGCGGCGAACCTATCGCATGCTGGCGTGACCTGCGGCGCGTGGGTCGTACCGGGGATTGGAGGCCGCTGCAAGGCCTTGACGCTACCCGAAGCGAATTAGCCCGGGCCTTTGCGAGCAACGCGAACAGGTCTCGGGATGTGACACAGCGTCAGCGACATGGGAGAACGCGAACATTAGGCTGGTGGCGTGACGAACTCCCAGGACGTAGCAGCCACCACCTCGACCTCGATCCGCGCACAGAGCGGCGAAGCACACACCGGCGAAGCGCACACCGGTGAAGCCCGCCCCACCCTCGTCCTGGTGAACCTGGGGACGCCGACCGCGCCCGAACCCGGTGCCGTCCGTTCCTTCCTGCGCGAGTTCCTTTCCGACCGCCGCGTCATCGAGATGAGCCCGCTCCTGTGGAAACCCATCCTGGAGGGCATCATTCTGCGCGTGCGTCCGCGCGAGGTCGCCGGCAAGTACCGCAGCATCTGGATGGATGAGGGCTCGCCGCTCATGCACTACACCCGCGAGCAGGCCCGCCTCCTCGGCGAACGCCTGCCGGGCGTGCGCGTCGAGGTCGCGATGCGCTACGGGCAGCCCTCGATCGGCTCGGTCCTGGACCGCCTGCACGCCGAGGGTGTGCGCCGCGTGGCGATCCTGCCCGCCTACCCGCAGTACGCGGCCTCGACGGTGACGACGATCAATGACGCGGTCGCGAGCTGGATCGGCCGCAACCGTGACGGCTTCGAGCTGCGCCTGCACCGCTCGTTCCCCGCGGCCCCCGCGTACATCGAGGCGCTCGCGAACGCCCTCGAGCGCCATTGGGAGCGCGTGGGACGCCCGAACTTCCTGACGGGGGACCGCGTCGTCGTGTCCTTCCATTCGATACCGGTCGCCATGGACGAGGCCGGTGACCCCTACCGCGCCGAGTGCCGCCGTACGGTCGCCGCCCTCGAGTCGCGCTTGGGCCTGGCGATGGGGTCCTTGACGGCCACCTTCCAGTCCGTGTTTGGCCGAGCCGAGTGGCTGGGCCCGCAGACGATCGAGGAGATGGCTGAGCTGGGCGCCGCCAAGTGCCCGCGCGTGGACGTCATCTGCCCGGGCTTCATGGCGGATTGCCTGGAGACGCTCGAGGAGATCGACCAGCTCAACCGACAGACGTTCGTCGAGGCAGGGGGAGGGGACTTCCACTACGTGCCGTGGGGCAATGACTCCGAGGGCGCGGTCGCGTCCCTGGAGGAGCAGGCGCGCATCGCGCTGGTCGGCTGGGTGTAGGCGCGCTGTCACAATCGACCGGCGGACGAAACCCTCCAGCGGATGCGGCCCCGGCCTCGTAGCGTGGGGGCATGAGCACGCCTGACTGTAGGAACTTCTCCACGCTGGCCATCCACGCCGGGTTTGACCCGGACCCCATCACGGGCGACGTGGTGCCTCCGATTCACGTCGCTTCGACGTTCGTGCAGGATCGGCCCGGCGAGCTGCGAGAAGGCTACGAGTACGGGCGCTGCGGCAACCCGACGACCAACGCGTTCGCGGGTGCTCTCGCGGCCCTGGAGGGCGCGACGCACGGCTTCGCGTTTCCGTCGGGCATGAGCGCCGAGGACACGGTGATCCGCCTGCTGGCGCGCCCCGGCGACCACGTCGTGCATTCGACCGACGTGTACGGCGGCACCCACAAGCTCCTCAGCGTCATCAAGCCCGCCGAGGGCATCACCTCCGAGGCCGTGGACCTCACCGACCTGGCCGAGGCCGAGCGCGTGATCCGCGCCTCGCGCCCCCAGATCGTGTGGGTGGAGACACCCTCGAACCCATTCCTACTGGTCACGGACATCGCCGCAATCGCGGCCCTCACGCACGAGGTGGGCGGCCTGCTGATCGTGGATAACACGTTTGCGACGCCGGCCCTGCAGCGTCCCCTCGAGCTGGGTGCGGACGTCGTCGTGCATTCGACGACCAAGTACGTGGGCGGCCACTCGGACGTGATTGGCGGTGCTTTCGTCCTGCGCGATGGTCTGGAGCTGCCCGCGCACGTCGAGCCCTTCTTTGGCGAGCATGACGCCGCCGCCGAGGCCGTCAAGCTGCAGATGGCCCTCGGGCACGTGCCCTCCCCGCGCGACACCTATCTCGCGCACCGCGGCCTCAAGACGCTGGCCCTGCGCGTGCAGCGCCACTGTGAGAACGCGCAGAAGGTCGCCGAGTTCCTGGCCACCCACCCCAAGGTGAGTGCCGTCCACTATCCGGGGCTGGCCTCGGACCCAGGCTACGAGCTGGCGCGCGCCCAGAACCCGGCTGGCGTGGGCGGCGTGCTGTCCTTCCAGGTCGCCACCGAGGAGGCGGCGATCGAACTGACGACGCGCACGCGCGTCTTTGCGCTCGCGGCGTCCCTGGGTGCGCCGGAGTCCCTCATCGAGTACCCGGCGATCATGACGCACTCGACGCGCGTGGGTGGCGTGGACGGCGTGCCCGGCACGCTCCTGCGCCTCGCGGTCGGCCTGGAGGATGCGCAGGATCTGATCGCGGACTTGGATCAGGCGCTCGCACAGATCTGAAGCCTCGCTGATACCTCGCTGATGCTTCTCTGACGCCCGGTCCTCCCAAATCTCGCACGTAATTTAACTAGGTCAGTTTTTGGCTGCGCCCAGAAACGTTGCAATTCCGGGCATCTGATTTCAACAGTTGAAGTATTGGTGACCGAATTACGTGCGACTGTGAGGGGGACGAGGCCGGGGCGCCGCTCAGCGGGCCCTGCGGCCCGTTGATGCCCGGCGGCTCAGCCAGGTCGCGGCGGCCGTGGCGCCGCCGACGGCGAGGACCGCGGGCACGAGGATCGTGGCGCCCTGGCCGGTGAACTCGATGACGAGGATGAGCCCGGTGAAGGGTGCCTTCATGGAGGTCCCGAGGAACGCTGCCGCGCCAATAAAAGCGAAGGCTGCGACCTCCGAGCCCGGCCATGCGGTCGCCCACGGCAACCCGATGACGGCCCCCAGCCCGGCGCCGAGCGCGACCGCGGGGGTGAGGACGCCGCCCCAGCCTCCCGCGCCGATCGTCAGGAACGTGGTGGCTGTCTTGGCGAGAAGGACCAGCAGAGCGAAGGCGAGTCCCGCGCCAGCCGCCCACGTCGCATCAAACTGTGTCTGCGCGCTGGCCTGTCCGTTGCCGAGCACCGACGGAATGTGGGTGGAGACCAGGCCGACGACGATGAACGCGAGCGGCAGCGTGAAGAGGATGCGCCAGTCGCGCGGCCGGATTGCCCCGGTGCGCGCGACGGCTTGTTTGAACGCCCAGCCCGCGGCTCCGAGCACCGGCCCCATGAGCGCGCCGAAGATCGCCAAGGACAGCGACGGCGTGAGGGTGGGGACCGTGTAGAAGAAGGCCGGCCTCGTGAATCCCGTGGAGATGAGGACCGCGATCCCCGAGGTGATGAGCGCGGGGGCGACGGCGCGCGCCGAGAGTGACACGAGGAGGATCTCGAGGGTGTAGATCGTGCCCGACAGGGGGATCGAGTAGACGGCGGCCAGGCCTGCGCCCGCGCCGCACGCGACGATGATGCGCCGATCTTCGGGGGTCAGGCCCAGCTGGTCGGCGGCCGCAGCGCTGAAGGCAGCGGCCATCTCTCGCGGGGCGACCTCGCGCCCCACGGAGGCGCCGAGGCCGACGATGAGGACCTGGGTCAGGGCGTGCCAGGTGGCGCGCAGGGGAGGCATGGGGGCGCCGCCCACTGCGCCGGCGACGGAGGTGACGGCCTTGTTGCGGCGGAAAAGCAGGAACCAGGAGAGGGCGCCGACGACGCCGGCGAGCGTCAAGACGCCGACGCGACGGGCGGGGGAGACGGCGCTGACGGCCTCCAGGAGGGTACCGCCGTGCATGTCCCAGGCAGCCGCCTGGATCCAGTGAAGCAGGTGAATGCACGCCAGACCGACGAGGCCGGCGATGATCCCGGTGAGGAGTGTTGCGACCGCGAGGCGCCGCGTGCTCACGGACATGGCGTGTCGGAGTCGAGGCGCTCGCTCACTCGCGTGAACAGCCCGGTGAGCATGTCGATTTCCTCGGGCGTGATGTCGTCGAGGAAGAGGCGGCGGATGACGTCGCGCTGGACCAGGGCGGCCTCGTCGAAGAGGGTCTTGCCGGCTTCGGTCAGGAAGACGAGGCCTCCGCGCCCGTCTCCCTCGCAGGGGCGGCGCTCGATGAGACCGCGGGATTCGAGGCGCTTCATCGTGTGGGTGAGGCGCGAGCGTGAGAAGACGACCTGGTGGGCGAGGCGGGATGGGCGGATGCCCTCTTCCCCGGCGCGGTCGGTCATGAGGAGCACGGAGTATTCGGGCATCGACAGGCCGGCCTGGCACTTGAGGGCGGCTTCGATGCGCTCGGTGAGGCGAGCCGTCGTCGTGAAGTAGAGCTCCCAGGCCGCCGCTCGGGGGTGGTGTGCTCGGCTCACTGGGTCTCCTCGTATCGTGCGGCATCTCGACGAGGCCAAACCGGCCTCGGGCGTCTACGAGTATAACTTTCAATTACTCCGATCAAAACATCGATGCTGCGTAGCTCACGTTCTCACGATGAATTGTTTATTGGCGGGAATTGCATGAATTGCGATATCCTCATGATAGGAATTGACTTTTTCAGAAATTCCCCGTCTCTTTTTCCCTGAAAGGACAGACATCGTGAAGAAGACAAAGAAGATTGTGGAAGTCGTCGATGATTTCGACGGCACCCCCGCAGATCAGACCGTCCGTTTCGCATTCAATGGTGCGTCGTACGAAATTGATCTGAACCGCGCCCACTTCGAGGAATTCGCCGAGGCCATTCAGCCCTACATTAAGGCTGGCCGTAAGACGGGGACGACCCGCCGCCGCGGCAACGCCGGTAACCCCATGCAGCGCCTGGAGAACGCGAAGATTCGCGCCTGGGCGAAGGAAGAAGGACGCGACCTGTCCGACCGTGGTCGCATCCCCGCTCCGATCGTTGAGGCCTACCGCAAGGCACACGCCTGATTCGTGACAAAGAATTGCGGGCGCACACCACGTGCGCCCGCAATTCTTTCTCGATGCACGTAAGGGGTGGCACGCAGATGCGTGCCACCCCTTCAATCGTGGAAAACGTCAGCCCTTGGTGACGGCGTTATTCGCACCCGAGTCGGCGCCGGTCTGCGGGGCTTTGCCCTCCTCGTACTGAACCGAGTTGTTGGAGCCCCTGAAGGACACCTTCTGAACGGACTTCACGGCGATGGCGTTCGCGGAGCCGTTGACGGTGATCTCGGAGACGGCCTCGCCCTCGATGTGGTTGTTCGAGCCGTTAATGACAACGCTCTTGGTGCCCGCGGGGATCTCGACGTGCGTGTTGGACTCGTCGATCGTGAAGGTGCCGGCAGCGTCGGACTTGCCGGAGTCGCTGGATGCGTCGGTCTTGGTGTACGTGCGCGGGTTGCTCGAGGCCTCGGGAGCGGAGGAAGCCGCGGGGGCGGAGGAGTCGCCGCCGGACACGTTGGCGGTCTGGGAGCAGCCGGTGAGGGCCACGGTGGCGACGGCGAGAGCGGTCGCAGCGATGAGAGAGGCTGCCAGGGTGCGTCGTGTGATGTTCATGAAGCTAACCGTGCGGAAAAATATGAGGGGTGCACACTGTTCCGGTAATTATGTAAAACCGCGGAATGTCAAGGCTGTCAGGGGTAAATTTCGGGTGAGTCAGGGGCTAATCAGGGTATGCTCGGGGTCTGAGCCTGACGAGAGCTCCTGCCGCCTGGGGGCGTCAGGGGGAGAGGTGGTCGTGAGGGAGAAAAGTGTCCAAGCTGTGGTGTGATCAACCCCACGGGATGTATGAGGGGTGCCTCCACCTGTGGAAGAATGGAGACATGAGCTACAAACTGGTGCTGCTCCGCCACGGCGAGAGCGAATGGAATGCAAAGAACCTCTTCACCGGTTGGGTGGATGTTCCGCTGTCGGACAAGGGCCGCGCGGAGGCTACCCACGGTGGTGAGCTCCTCAAGGAATCCGGCGTTCTCCCGGATCTCCTGTTCACGTCGATGCTGCGTCGCGCCATCATGACCGCGAACCTGGCTCTCGACGCCGCCGACCGCCACTGGATCCCCGTTGAGCGCAACTGGCGCCTCAACGAGCGTCACTACGGTGCGCTCCAGGGTAAGAACAAGAAGGAAATCCGCGACGAGTACGGCGAGGAGCAGTTCATGCTGTGGCGCCGTTCCTTCGACGTGGCTCCGCCCGCCATCGAGGCTGGCTCTGAGTTCTCGCAGGATCAGGATCCCCGCTACGCCGGTGAGCCCGTTCCCATGAGCGAGTGCCTCAAGGACGTCATTGCGCGTCTGCTGCCCTACTGGGACGAGGCCATCGTTCCTGCGATCAAGACCGGCAAGACCGTCATGATTGCCGCGCACGGCAACTCCCTGCGCGCCATCGTCAAGCACCTGGATGAGATCTCCGACGAGGACATCGCAGGCGTCAACATCCCCACCGGTATTCCGCTGGTGTACGAGCTCGACGAGGAGACCCTCAAGCCCATCAAGAAGGGCGGCACCTACCTGGATCCCGAGGCCGAGGCGAAGATCGCCGCGGTCGCCAACCAGGGCAAGTGACCTGACGCCAAGCCCCGACCTCGTTGATGCTGACGAGGTCGGGGCTTCGCTATGCCCGGAAACGCGGGACTTTTCGGGTGTGATGACTCTCCTTATCGTGCACGTTTGATCGTGACCAGGGTCGCATGCTGGGACGAATTGCGGTCGTGCTTGAAGTTGGTTTGTGTCGTTCCTTGCATACGTGTAACGTTGAGCTTTCACACTGTATGGGTCCGATTCTCTCGCCAGCTGGTAGAATAGTACTGCTATCCACGTAAGCATCCAGGAGTCAATCCATGTCGTTTGAAATCGGTCAGACGGTCGTCTACCCGCACCACGGCGCAGCCACGATCGAAGAGGTCATGACGCGCACCATTCGTGGTGAGGAGCGGACGTACCTGAAGCTGCGTGTGAACCAGGGTGACCTCGAGATTCAGGTCCCTGCCGAAAACGTTGACATGGTTGGCGTTCGTGACATCGTCGACGAGGATGGCCTCGAAGAGGTCCTGTCCGTCCTGCGCGCCCCCTACATTGAGGAGCCGACCAACTGGTCGCGTCGTTTCAAGGCGAACCAGGAGAAGATCGCCACCGGTGACATCGTGAAGGTTGCCGAGGTCGTGCGCGACCTGACCCGCCGCGATGACCTCAAGAAGCTGTCCACGGGCGAGAAGCGCATGCTGACGAAGGCCCGTGGAATCCTCACCTCCGAGCTGGCCCTGGCACGCAACATCGAAAAGTCTGCTGCGGCCGAGCGTCTCGATTCTGTCCTGGCTGAGGGGCGCATCGAAGTCGAAGAAGATGCCGTCGCAGAGTGAGGCCTGCGCGGTCCTGACGGCCGCGGGCTCCGGCTCTCGCCTCGGCTGTGAGGGTCCGAAGGCCCTCGTTGAACTCTCGGGTCGCCCCCTGGTCTGGTGGGCGGCCCGCGGCCTACGCGTCGGGGGAGTGGGTGCGATCGTTGTGACGGCCCCGGCCTCGTCGATCGGGGAATTCCGCAGCGCGCTGTCCGATGTCGACGGCGTGAGTGTCGTCGCCGGCTCCGATCGTTCGCGTCAGGAGTCCGTGGCCCTGGGACTCGCTGCTCTTGGTGAGTGTGAGGCGGACACGGTCGTCCTCGTGCATGACGCGGCACGTCCCCTGACGCCCCCGCAGGTCACCGAGCGCGTCATCGACGCGGTTGCCGGCGGCGCGGGCGCGGTGATCCCCGTCCTGCCCGTCACTGACACTCTTAAGACCGTGGACTCCTCCGGCGTCGTGACGGGCACGCCGCGGCGCTCCGACATGGTGGCCGTGCAGACCCCGCAGGGGTTCCGCTGGGATGTCCTCATTCGCGCGCACGAGGCGGGCGCCTCTCTGGGTGCGGACGAGGCCCGGGCGGCGACGGATGACGCCGGCCTCGTCGAGGCGATCGGCGGGACCGTGCACACGGTCGCGGGCGACGAACGATCCATGAAGGTCACGCGCCCCATCGACCTGGCGCTCGCGCAGATCCTCGTCGCCGAGGAGACGAGCGCCTAAAATTCCGAGCCGCTTGCGTGCCGTTAGTGCGCTCGTTCGTCGCGCTTCAGCGCGGCCAGAGCGTGGGGTTGTCTGAGACGAGTGCGCGCACCAGGTCGACGCCGCCCGAAGTGGCCAGGATGCCACGGCGCTCGGGGTTGCAAACGAAATAATCGATGGTTCGTTGGAGTTGATCCTGCGTCCAGTCCAGGCACGTGATGTCAATGAGCGTGGGTGCCGGGCTCGCCGTGGTCATGATGTGCGCCCTATGGATGACGTCGGCCCTCACGGTCGGGTAGTCGATGGCTGTGATGGAGGGTGGGCTTTGCTCCATCGCCTTCTCCTTCCGGGGTGACATACCAGCATATGACATGCGGTCAGGTCGCGCTGGTGGTTCCCCGGCCTCGTTCCTGGGGCGGCCCGAGGAGAGAGTGAGCTACGAAACGTGGTAGGTTCACCCTGGACGCACACGCGCCTCCGAGCACTCCCCATCGAAGGAGCCCGATCCCATGAGCACAACGCCCACCACCCCACACCGCGTGATCACGCGCCGAGTCGTCGACTGGGCGGCCTGGGACTGGGGTAGCGCCGCCTTCAACGCGGTCGCCACGACATTCGTGTTCACGACCTACCTGACCAGCGACGGCGTCTTCACCGACTCGGGCACGGCCTCGACCTGGCTGAGTAACGGCATGACGATCGCGGGCCTGTTCATCGCCCTGCTCGCCCCCATCACCGGCCAGCGCGCTGATCGACGAGGCCGGGGCGGAGTCTGGCTCGGATGGTTCACAGGCGCGGTCGTTGTCTGCATGCTCGCCATGTACTTCGTGCACCCCGAGTCGGTCCTCGGGCCCCAGGGTGCCCTCATGCTGGGTATTGCGCTGCTCGGCCTGGGTAACGTGTTCTTCGAGTTCGCCTCGGTGAACTACAACGCGATGCTCAACCACCTGGGCGAGAAGGAAGACCGCGGCAAGATCTCCGGCTTCGGCTGGGCAGCCGGCTACATCGGCGGCATCGTCCTGCTGCTCATCCTCTACGTCGGCCTCATCGGCGTCAACCTGCTGAAAGTGCCCACCGACGCGCACCTGAACATCCGCATCTCCATGGTGATCGCCGCCCTGTGGCTCGGCGGCTTCGCGATCCCCGTCATCCTCCACCCGCCGATGCCCAAGAAGGTCCAGACCGGCGGCGACAACGAGTCGATCATCGACTCCTACAAGCTCCTGTGGCGCACCGTGCGCACCCTCAAGAACGAGGCCCCGCACACCCTCTTCTTCCTCATCGCCTCCGCCGTCTTCCGCGACGGCCTCGCCGGCGTCTTTACCTTCGGCGCCGTCCTGGCCAAGACCGCCTTCGGCTTCACCGCCAGCCAGGTCATGATCTTCGCGATCGCCGCGAACATCGTCGCCGGCCTCGCGACCGTCGCCTTCGGCTGGGTCGACGACAAGATCGGCCCGAAGAAGGTCATCATCCTGTCCCTGTGCGCGATGGTCGTCGCCGGCTTCGGCGTCTTCTTGCTGCACGCCCGCGGCCCCATCGTCTTCTGGACCCTCGGCCTGACCCTGTGCGTCTTCGTCGGCCCCACCCAGTCCGCGTCCCGTTCCTTCCTGTCGCGTATCATCCCCGCGGGCCGCGAGGGCGAGGTCTTCGGCCTCTACGCGACGACCGGCCGCGCCGTGTCCTTCATGGCACCCGCCATGTACAGCCTCTTCCTCATGCTCGGCAAGCGCATGACGCCCGCCGGCGAGGACTACACCTACTGGGGCATCCTCGGCATCATGCTGATTCTCGGCGTTGGCCTGGCCCTCACGATCCCCGTGAAGGCGGACCGCGCGACCCTGGCGCACATGGAGGACTGAGCGCCCAGGGGCACGAGGCCGTCCAGGCACGCCCCGGCCTCGTCCCCGAGGGTCCTGCGCCACACACATCGTCCCCGACGCGACCGAGCATGCTCTCGGGCATCGGGGACGCTTCTGTGACGATCCGCTTACGGGGTCCGTGGCGTCACGGCGATGACCTCGCCGCTGCGTGCCCCCACGAGCAAGTCGTCGAAAATCCACGTGAGGTTCGTGGCCTCGTCCAGCTCCGGCGACACGTAGGTCATCTCGCGTTCCAAGCCGAAGAAGAAGGGGCCGGTGGGGGTCGATGGCAAGCACTGGACGAACAGCGCCTTGCCGTCTGCGCTGGCGCGCACCTGCGCGGCGGACCAAGGATCCGTCAGCGCGTGGTCGGAGAATGACTCACCGGGGTTGATCGTGCCGCTGGAGTTTCCACTGGTCGGACTCACCGCCAGGAGATAACCGTTGACGTCGTTCGAATAGGGCCGCTCCACGGTGGCTGTCGTCCACTGCGCGCCGCCCTGCGTCAAGAAGGCTCCGACGTCTGCCACGCTCGGGAGAGCGAGATCCGACGTCGGGAAACGGTCGAGCTCCCACCCGGCCCCGAAGGTGCCCACGACCTTGCCCGCGGTGTTGTAGGCGATGGTTTCCTTCTCGTCGGCGACGAGGACGCCGTCGCTCGCCAGCGTGACCCTGGAAACGGGCGCGCCGCTCGTGGAGGGTGCCTCTCCGAGAGTCGTCAGCTCCCCCGTGGCCGGGTTGACGAGCTGCGGGGCATTTGATCTGGGGACGTTGCGAAAAGCGCGTCGGGAGCAGGACGGAGGTGTGCTCCCCGCTACCCGAAAGCACGAACTGAGAGGGCACGTAATCCAAGAAATGCGCCGCCAACCCGCTTTCATTCAGCTGCCCTGTTGGTGTTGTCCACAGGGTCGTCCACTCGCCGGACGCCCTCGTACACCCGTTGCAGGTGGACGGCGGTACAGGTCACGAGGATGCCGTCGGCATATGCGAGGGGGAAAGCCGCACCCCAGGGTGCTTGGGTCTGCTCACCGGTCGTCTTGTCGGTGATGACGTCGCGGAAGAAGACGCTGTCGTCGCTCGAGACGAACGCGGGCGTGTAGGGGCTGGATACGTGACTCGCTGAGGGGCCGGTCGAAGACCATAGGAGGGCGGGTTGTTCCCCTGACACATTGTAGGCGGTGACGGTGACGGTGACGGCTTGGCTGGCGTCGCCCTCGGGAGAGCCTGGACCGACGAGGTAGACGGTCGAACCGTCGACGTACACCTGGGGCGTGGAGCTCCGTTGTCGCCTGGTCGCCTTCGGGCTTCACCTGCGACGAGGCCGTGGCGACGATCGGGAAAGCGGTGTCCGTCGAGGTGGGCGCAGCCTCCTCCGAGGAGGGCCCGTCCGGCATAAGAGCGGATGCAGGCAGGGGAGTGTCGGCCTCGTCGGTGAGCGGTGATGGGGTCGCGGCGAGGAGATCATCGTTGCTCGTGAGACGTTTCTACCATGCAACGCCGACTCGCGAGCGCTCGCGGGCTAGCCCTCGGCGCGCACCATGAGGGCACTTGCGAGCGCGGCCACGCCCTCGCCTCGTCCCGTGAAACCCAGGTGATCCGAGGTCGTCGCCGATACGGTGACCGTGCCACCCGCGATCTCGCTCATGACGGCGCAGGCCTCGGGCAGGCGAGCCGCCATACGAGGCCGGTTCCCCACGACCTGAACGGTCGCGTTGCCCAGAACCCAGCCGGCCTCGGCGGCCATGCGGCGCACCTCCTCAAGCAGCGCGCGCCCCGACGCCCCCGCCCACTGTGGGCGATCCACGCCGAAGACCGTGCCGAGCTCGCCGAGACCCGTCGCCAGCAGCATCGCGTCGCACAGCGCGTGCGCGGCCACGTCCGCGTCCGAGTGCCCGTCAAGAGGGCGCTCTCCCGGCCACTCTAGGCACGCAATCATGAGCGGACGCGGCGAGTCGGGAGCAGCGAACGCGTGGACGTCGACCGCTTGGCCGATGCGGAAAGGCAGATCAGTCATGGCACCAGGGTAGCGTCAGGCGGAGGTCGGGGCGACACGCGCCCCCGGCCCCGGCCTCGTCCATCCGTGTGACGAGGAACGGGCGCCCTCGCAGGCCACGCCCCCTCTCCGATAGGATCGACCCGTGCGCTACATTTCCACCCGACGCGGCCCCAACACGCCCACCCGTTCTTTCAGTGACATCCTCCTGGAAGGCCTCGCCCCCGACGGCGGCCTCTACCTGCCCGAGGAATACCCGACGCTGTCTCGCTCCGACCTGGACGAGCTGCGCATCGTCCTGCGTGAGGACGGCTACGCGGCCATGGCCGCCGGCATCATCTCCCTCTTCGTCGACGACATCCCCGCCGGCGACCTGAGCGCGATCACGGCCCGCGCCTACCGCACCCCCTCCTTCTCCGACCCCCAGATCGTCCCCGTCGACGCCCTGGAAGGCACCGACCTGCACATCGCCCACCTCTCGAACGGCCCCACGGCCGCCTTCAAGGACATGGCGATGCAGCTCCTCGGCGAACTCTTCGAATACGAGCTCACCCGCCGCGGCGACTGGCTCACCATCGTCGGCGCCACCTCCGGCGACACCGGCTCCTCCGCCGAGTACGCGCTGCGCGGCCGAAGCGGACTTTCCGTCGTCATGCTCACCCCCGCCGGGCGCATGACCGCCTTCCAGCGCGCCCAAATGTTCTCCCTCCTCGACGAGAACATCGTCAACGTCGCCGTCGACGGCGTCTTCGACGACTGCCAGGACCTCGTCAAGGCCATCAACATGGACGCCGACTTCAAGGCCACCTGGCACGTGGGCGCCGTCAACTCCATCAACTGGGCGCGCCTGCTCGCCCAGGTTTGCTACTACGTGGCCACCTGGCTGCGCGTCACCGAGGAAGGGGCCGACGCCTCGTCCAGGGTCAGCGTCGTCGTGCCCTCGGGCAACTTCGGCAACGTGTGTGCCGCCCACATCGCCCGCCAGATGGGCGTGCCGCTAGGCACCCTCGTCGTCGCCACGAACGAAAACGACGTCCTCGACGAGTTCTTCCGCACCGGCGTCTACCGCCCCCGCTCCTCCG
>ERZ772986.962-NODE-962-length-16869-cov-3.873796_pt1 | contig 16869 bp, 15 predicted proteins | sample MGYA00511898_ERZ772986 | MGnify/ENA primary metagenome ERZ772986 (study PRJEB29015, sample SAMEA2737934) | human oral metagenome | biome: human oral; feature: human-associated habitat; material: dental | place: China | collected 2148 ... | reverse complement strand
AGCATGCTTTTAGCCGCCATTGGTGATCTTGCGCACCCCACTTTCTGTCAAAAAATGATTGGCCGAAGTGCGTTTTGCATCATTTTACCCTTCCAGATTGTTGTCCAACCGCAAAATTTATCGTCCGATTTTTCTGCATTTAGCACCAAAACGGCAGTGGTTAAAGCATCATTTTGCCTCTTTTTGCATGCTGTTTCAGTCTGTTGAAGCACTTTTTAGGCTCTTTTGTACACTGCATATTATTGCATTCGTCCTGCGTTTTGGTGCATTTTACCCTGCGTTTTGCTGCATTTTGCATTGCGTTTTGGTGCATTTTGCATTGCGTTTTGGTGCTAAATGGAGTGTGTTTTGCCGCATTTTACCCTGCGTTTTGGTGCATTTTACCCCATATTTTGCTGCAAAAGGCGTGGTGTGGCGCACAAAATGTATATTTAAACAGAGGCAAGCGGTTGTTTATCCACCTCTATACGCACCTTGTTTTGCCCCAAACAAGTTGGCGCAATACTCGCAAAATTGTGGGCGAGCAGAGGATTGGCTGGAAAAATCGCAGCCATAATGTTAAATTTCGTGCGCAAAACATTACATCTCCTTTGTCGGTGTTTTCGTCAACACAGCATAACTTCGCTGTGAGTAAACCTTGCCCGTGCCGCCCTTTAAAAAGCAAAATACGCCATAGGGAGTTTTGAAAATGGGCGTAACCCCATCCTTAAAAGATGGATTTTGATGGCCATGTTGCAGATTTTTGGCGCTTTGTTTCGTTTTTCTTGATTATAACAGCTACCTTTGTGCGGAGTTCATCTGCTTATGGCAAATGGCTGTTTCTGCGCCAAACAATGGTGGCACCATCTGTTTTGCTTGCCAACAGCAGGCATTCAGGAAGGGGCGTGCCATGATGGCTAGGCGGCGCAACGGCCAGTTTGGGCATCGGCAAATAAAGATGAAACGCTAATATGTGAAACCAATGGCAGGTGCTTGGTGCCTGTTTATTAACAAAAAGGAAAAGTTATGGGAATGATTGCAAACTATCAGTACATCAATGATGAGCAACTAAACTTCTTGAAGAACTCGGACAGCAAAGAGAAGGATGTGTTGGAAGAGGTTGAGGAAATGAACGAAGAAAGCGAAATGCTGTTGGATATAGACAAGATGTGGGACGTGCTGCATTTTGTGCTTACCGGCGTAAGCAGTTGCGACCCCATTGAGAACAATCCTTTAAGCGAGGCCGTGGTTGGTGTACGTCCGCTTGAAGGCCAAGACGGGTTTGTCGCCTATACGGAAAAGGAGCGGGTTGTGGAGATACTTGCGGCTTTGGAGGCTTTTGATATGGAGCAGGCTATGGCAACGTTCAGTATGGATGCTTGCAAAAAGGCTGAACTTTACCCCGACATCTGGGATTACGACGATGAAGAAGAGGTGGCCGAACTGAAAGAAGAAATTAGCGATTGTTTCCAAAACATGAAAGACTTTTATCGAGAAGTGTTGGAGGTAAATGGCCATGTGATGGTAACGATTTATTAAATAAAGGCTCGATGACGATGGAAAAGAAGATGATGATTGGCTCGACCGAATTTACCTTCGACAAAAGTTGCGGTGAATATGTAGGAAAACTGCAAGTGTGGGGAAGAGAGACAGACGTTTATCTTGATACAGAACATGCAGAGGGGGATGACATCGACAAGATTGTTACTGAAAAAATAAATTGGATAGAGCGTAACAAAGAAAAGATAATGGAGGCGTTTATGGAGGCAAACGACCATTATGTAGATGTTGTTAATGATATGATAGACTGTGGCGACTTTAAGGCAGATGGGCCAATATCGGCAGACGACTTTGTGAATGCGCTGTTTGTAAACAATGTTACTATCTGGGCTAAGGGCGTGGACACGGACTTTGCCCTCGATTTAGATGCAGGACCCGACTATTCGCCTGGATATTTGGCCTTTATGGAGATTGATAACCAGTATCATGTTGAGTGTGGCGGGCTTAATGGCTAACATGTTTCTTGTAAGTTTGTTATTCCTCAAAATATAAATACGCAAATACAATGGACGATTTAAGAACACTTTGCGCGAAATATAGCGACCTCGATGTGGAGTCTAAGCTTGCCAGCATATCCGATGATATATGGAAATTAGGCCCAATTGAAAAGATTAAGGACGAGGTAAGTGCCGACGTCTTTACTTTTCATGTGGCGGTAAATATGATAGGTAATTGGAAAGGCGATGGCTGGGATTTTATTTTTTATGAAGGAAGGGCGTTACTTCCCTATATTCCTGATACGTTGAGTAGGTTAGGATTAGGGGAAATAAAAGAGGCTTTTGAACAAACACTATCCGTATTCCCCGATTTTGCAAGCGATTGCAACGAGGAAGTTTATACGGATGTGATGAACTTCTTGATTAATCCGCGATTTAAAGTTGCCGACGAAAGGTTGAACGCTATCTCGAAAGAAGAACGCAGGGCATTGAGCGAGGCATACCATAGAGGCGTGCAAAGGTTAGACGACCTTTCTGAAAAGCTGTGGGGCTACGGCGCAGAAGAAGATGGCTGGAAAAACGTTTTGGATTATCTAAATTCATTCGTATTAGGTGGCTCCTCATCGCGACAAGAGTAGAATGGCTCGGAGTTGAAATGGCATGAGTGGAATGGGGCGAATTATTTCGCATTGGATAATTAAATTTTAAGTGATGAAAATAAAGTATTTAGCCTTATTGTGTTTCTTTCTTGTATGCAACCTAATTCATGCTCAGAAAGATATTTACCATGTAGTCGGTGTACAAGAGATTAATTTTAAATCGAAGTATTTTGACTTTGACCGCAAGATATGGGTGAGACTTCCGTCTGATTACTACTTTACGGATGCACAAGATTATGATGTTGCTTATATCTTCGATGCGCAAGTTACTCCTTTTTTTGAGTTGGCTAGTGCATATCCTGTATTCTTAAACGAAGGTTGGTTTTCGAAAGGAACTATTGTTGTTGGTGTTTGTTCGCCACAAGACTTAGAATACAACCGTCGAGAAGATTTTTTGCCCGATGATGTTTTGACATGCAATGCGTATAAAATCAGAAAGGGCTATTCTGACAAGCTGATGTGTTTCGTGAAAGACGAGCTAATGCCATATATCCGTTCGCATTATCGCACAACGGAGAAAAATCTTGCTATCGGTCACTCGTTAGGTGCATCGTTCTTGTTGCAATGCCTGTTAAATTACGACATCTTTAATGACTATTTTCTGTTTTCGCCTAATCTTGCTTTTGGTAAAAACATGTTGGCGAATAAGTTTGTAAAGCATTCTTTCGATAGAACCGCTAGGCATTATCTCTTTTTTAGCGATGCAGCCGAAGAGAAAGTAAAGGGTTGGGAAGGTTGGCAGACACCAAGGGATGAGGTTTATAGGTATATTGACTCGAAGGCGTTGCCCAACAACATTGTGTGTAGCCACAAGTCGTACCCTGAATCAGAACATTTTGCAAGTTTTCCGTTGGCGTTGCAAGATGCTTACAAGGATTATTTCGCCTATCGTGAGGCGAAAGACGCCACGGCAGAAGGAGAAGTCTATGCAAAGCATATAGAGGTGATTGTTGACAATCCTAAGTACGAAGTGTATATTTGTGGAAACCAAGCGTCGTTAGGTAATTGGGACGCCAAGAAGATTAAGATGACACATGTAAATGATTCTGTTCGTGCGATTGATGTAAAAGTACAACTACCTGCCCAATTTAAGTTTACTCGTGGAAGTTGGGAAACAGAAGGGTTTCCTGCGAATGCGTTAGGTGGTATTAATCTTCGTGTGGACAACAAAAGCAAGAAAGCGTACGTCTACAAAATATCAGATTGGGCTGATAAATAAGAACTAACATCGAATTTGGTCGACGATAAGGTTTACTTTGATGGGGTGGTATCGCTACTTGCACAGACCTTTGGTTGAACCCCAAGCGGTCTAATTACCGATTTGGGATTAAAATTATGTGTAAAAATAAAAGATGCTTTTGAACAAACACTATCCGTATTCCCCGATTTTGCAAGCGATTGCAACGAGGAAGTTTATACGGATGTGATGAACTTCTTGATTAATCCGCGATTTAAAGTTGCCGACGAAAGGCTGAACGCTATCCCTAAGGAGGAGCGGACGGCATTGAGCGGGGCATACCATAAGGGTGTACAAAGGTTAGACGACCTTTCTGAAAAGCTGTGGGGCTACAGAGCAGAAGAAGGTGGTTGGAAAAACGTTTTGCTCAATTTGCAATTAAACGGGTTGGGAAAGACCTTCTGATCGACATGGAAAACAAAGCGCATCAGTACCAGTGACAAAACAACAAAAAAATAATCTAGCAAGTAACCAGGCATCTGTTGTATGAATATCAAAAGATTAAGTTTCTTGGAGAACCATACAAGCACATACTTTTGTAGAGTTTTGGAAAATAGGCTTAAAAAAAGAAGAGCTGATATTTGGTTGAAATAAATTAATTCTTTAAATTCGCAGTTGAGATGTCCTCCCCATCTTTTTACATTCATCTGTAACACTGTAATAGGGTTTACATCTTGAGACCTCACTCATCAAAGGCGGTACCGAATAAACAAATTATAAACAACTAACAATTTAGACATGAAAAAAAATATTGCAACTGCGTTATTCGCAATGGTTTGTTTGGCATCTAATGTCAAAAGAGTAGACATTACTGTTTATACATCTTGTGGGATAAGCGTCCCAATACATGAAATAGGCGACACTGTAACTGCCCAAGACATTGCAAACTATGCACGAAAGCTCGATGAGATTTTCTGTGGGTAGCTATAGACCTCTTTATTAAAAACGCCGTTCCGCATCAACACATGCGGGACGGCATTCAATTATCATACTCAACATGCGTAAATCGATCGTAATCCTCATTTTGTCAATCATGTCTTTGACCGCAATCTACGCAGAAGAGACACGTACTTTCGAATCGGAAGTCAGCTATCTTGCAACGTGCATCAAAGACACTGTTACGAATAAGGTGCTGACAGACACGTTCAAATTGCGGTTTGATGGCAACAAGGCATTATTCTATAATGTGGAAACGTTTGCAGAAGACTCATTAAAGCATAATGACCTTACAGCATGGCAAAAGGCAATAGGCAGTGCTTTAACAAGAAAGCAACGGGCAGATAAGGCTAACAGCTCATATTATATATTGGCTGACCTCCAACAGAAAACATATATTTTCAAAGACAAAATCGGGACGAACAGTTTTTCTTATACGGATAGTTTGCCGGCATTTAACTGGCAACTTAAATCTGAATATAAAGACATTGCAGGGCACAGATGTGCGAAAGCTATTGGTAAATACATGGGACGGACGTATGAGGCATGGTATGCCACAGACATACCAACACCTGTTGGGCCATGGAAATTTTACGGTTTGCCCGGCTTGGTGCTGTCTGTTTACGACACACAACATCAATATAGCTTTACTTTTATCGACATGCAGCCATGCCACGGAGACATTGTTCTTTTCCCCAGCAAATCTTTTAAGACAACAAAAGAGAAGTTTCTTAAAGAGTATGCCGTATATCAAAATGACCCTATAGCATATTATAATGACCACGCAATAATAAAAATAAGTTTCGGTAAAGCCGGCAACGACTTTGAAAAAGAAATAAAAAACGACAACAGGCATCGTCCCATGGAAATTTTAAAATAACACATCGATGAAATCAACACTAACTATAATACTATGTCTGGCATGTCTCCTACAAAGTAGGGCTGCCGACAATAAAGCTAATATAGAGTGCATATACCGCCTTACCTATCAGGTTGACACCCTTACAAAACGCAGCGTCAATGCCATGATGGTGCTTAGACACAATGAAAACGGCTCTCTTTTCTATTCGCAAGCAAACTTCGAGAAAGACTCCCTGGAACGTAATGCAAATGGAATTGAAGAGCTAAGAGCCATTAACGACAGCATCAAAGCTAGGTATGGTAAGATAACGGTTTCTTATTACGTGCTAAAAGATTTTGAAAAGAATCAACTTGACTTTATGGGAACCCTCCTAAACAGCAACAAGTATACAGAGCCCTTACCCGTTTTTAATTGGCAAATGTCGGAAGACAAAAAGACAATAGGTGAACACCAATGCCAAAAGGCGACATGTACATTTGGCGGAAGAACCTATGAGGCATGGTTCGCACCAGACATCCCCATAAACGACGGACCATGGAAGTTTTACGGTTTGCCAGGACTGATACTTGAAGTGTACGACAAACAGCACCATTACGAATTCCAATTTTTGGGCATGCGCCCTTGTGCAGGAAAGATTGAAATACCCGTTGCAGACTATACCAAAACCACAAAGAAAGAATATCTGCGGATAAAACAAATGTCTATCGACGACCCCGAAACAGCCTTGCAACTGTGGGAAGCAAAACTTGGAATTAAAACAACACGCCCCCGTGCTCCAAAATTGCGTTCGTATGCAACGATGGAACGTGTCGAATCCGTGTCGAAGTAACAAGTTTGGCGGTCGTCCATCAGCCTTTCACACTGTCGAACTGTAGGAGGGTATCGGCTTTTCCCCATAAAAAAAGATGCAGGTACAACATGAAGACCTTGTATTTTCTGCTAGTATTAGCCGCCATTTCGGCCTTGCCAGTCTACGCACAGGAAAATGTTGTGCGCGGATTGGTGGTGGAAATGGGTAGCGGAACACCTGTTAGGGGAGCCGTTGTGACCATTCGCAATGCCAAAGGCATTATTATCTATAACACGCAAACATCGGCTAAGGGCGAGTTTAGCCTAACCATGAAACACGAAAACAGGGCCGAAACAAGGCTGGTGGTGAGCAGCATGGCACATAAAACGGCACAATGTGCCCTTACCGATCAAACTTTTTATCGCATAGAACTGGACCCGAAAGCCTTTGAGATAAAGGACGTGTATGTGAAACCCGACAAGATAACCCATCGTAACGACACAACGAGCTATTTGGTATCAGCCTTCGCCACACAGAAAGACCGCACCATCGGCGACGTTCTGCGAAAGTTGCCGGGCATCGATGTGAGCAAAGAGGGAACGGTTTCGTACAACGGAAAGACGATAGACCAGTTTCTTATCGAGGGCGTTGACCTCTTCGACGGACAATATAACATCGCCACACGTAACATTTCGCATGATGTTATTTCGCGGGTGGACGTTGTGGAGAACTTCCAATCGAAGAAAACGCTACGGAAAAGCAAAGCTGAGGGTGGCATCGCACTTAACCTTGCCTTGAAAGATAAGGCAAAAGGGCGATGGAGCGGCAATGCAAGAGCTGCGACTGGACTACCAAAACTGTGGGAGGGGGAGATCTTCGGCGCACGCCTCTCGGCTGTTAACCAAACTTCTTTAACGGGCAAGAGCAACAACACAGGCAAAGATATCATGAGCGAAAACAAGGTGCTGACGCTTGACGAGCTGTTAAGAAAGGTGTCGACCAATGCCCCCAACCCCTTTATTAGTTCCTCGCTAGACAGGCCTGGTGTACTAGACGAAAACCGAACGCGTTTTGGACGCACCCACATCGCCAACGTGGGAAACGTTCAAAAGATGTCGCAGACGGCCATTATGCGCACAAAGCTGTACTACTCTGACGACCGCAACACCAGCGAAAGGATACAAGGTCTATCGTATTTTCTGGCCGACACAACCTTGACGCGCACCACAACGGAACACGGCATCCTTAACAACAGGGAACTATCGGCTGCCATCTTGTTTAAGAACGATAAGGAACGGAGCTACTTTTCGAACGAAATTAAATACGCCTCTACATGGGAACGCAATCGCGCCATTACACATGGCGACTATAATAACCAGTGGGAAACGCGGTCGGACATGTATTCCATCGAGAACAACCTACAATGGATACGTGCCATTGGCAGACATCACGTTAAGCTAACATCCGTCAACCTGTACCGTTTTATGCCCGAACAGCTAGCGGTTATGAACGACAGCACCCTACAACAAGATGTGAAACGGCGCCAGTTCTTATCGTCTACGCAGTTAAACCTTGTCTTCAACACGCGCCAATGGGCGTTAGAGCTGAACACGGAAGGGCGTATACAGAGCATGAACATGGAAAGCAACTATCGGACAACGCCACTTGACACGGGCTTTTACGAAAACGCCGACATCAATTACGTGGCCTTCATTGTCCAGCCCACCATCACCTATAAGCACAGAGGGATTCGCGGAACACTGCAAATGCCGCTAAACACCTATCGTTATTTTGGCACGTCTGTGGCAAACAAGCTGTTTTTCTCGCCCAACCTAAACATTAACTGGGAGATTAACTCTCACTGGACCATTGGGGCAAAGCTGTCGTTGAACAGGCAAGAACCCGCAGTTAACGATAGTCACACGATGCCTATACTGGTAGATTACCGCACGTTTGAGATGTCGCCCATCAACTTCTATGGGTCACGAAGTTGGAACGAGATGGCGTTTGTCTCGTACACAGACTACGCCCACGGTCTTTTCGTACGCGCCAGTATGGGGTATGACACACGTTACAACACTCTTGCGCGCACCAAAAGCGTAGATAGGCGCGGTATGGCGTACTATTCTACGGTTGAAAACGACAACCACGCGCACGGAATAACGGCACTCGTCACTGTAAGCCAGCGTTTGGAATGGATTAAAGGCACATTCAACGCGCGGTGCCTGTTATCCCAAAATGCCAGCAGCATGTATCAAAATGGCATCAATACCGAGTTTAACACGGGCTCGTTACAAACGTCGGTCAGCCTCAACAGCAACGTTTGGGCATGGCTAGACCTAGCTTATCGGGCGCAGTACAACATTCATGCGCTTGAATTTAGCGCAATGAAGAGTCGCACCAAGTTGCTGACGCAGGAATTGGAACTAACATGGATGCCGACAAATGCCTTAAACTTCTCGCTCTCGGCCGAACACTACGCCAACTATTTTAATGACAACACACACAAATATACGTTTTTTGCCGACTTCAATTGTCTGTATAAGTATCGCAAAACCGATTTTACGCTGCACTTGAACAACATCCTAAACCAGCGTTTTTACAATAATGCGACATATAACAACCTGAGCAGCACCTACAATCAGTATGGGCTACGCGGCCGAACACTAATTGTTGGGGTGAAAATGTTTTTCTAGTTCATGAGAATTTGTTGCTGTTCGCTAAAAGTTTTGAAACAGCAAATTTGGTGTTCGGATTGTCGATGAAAGGGAAACTAGTTTCATCTCATCAAAATCAGGTTCCTTTCTGTTCTTCACAAAAGTGTTTTTAGCGGACAGCCAATATATAACGGCGAATGGAAGCGATGAAACCAACAGAAGAACTTACGAGCTAAGGTATTCAAAAACTTGAAGGATGTATTTTTACAACATTTCGTGTTTTTATTTCTCTCATTTTAGCGGACAGCCGATGAATGACAGGCTGAAAGGGTACATGCTTTTCGAAAAAAGAAATCCGCAACGCCTATTGATGGGCATTGCGGATAGGGAAATGGTGCCGACTTGGAGTTTAGCAGACAGCTATATGCTCAACAATCAAACAAGATTTGTACAGGTTCTAACGACCTATTGGGGTTAAATGTTGATGTGGATCGTTTTGCTAATAGCTTGATGTGGCATTTGATAGGTCTGAGGCTTAATAGCCCCTTGCAAACTCACCCCTTACTTACTGCACCACCACTTTCTTTCCATTACGAATGTAAATGCCTTTTTGGGGCTTGGAATTATACTTGATGCCTTGCAGGTTATACCACGTGTTGTCTTCGTTGTCCACATCGTTGTCCACTTTCTCTATCCCAGTAGTCGCTTCTCCCTCGAAGAGAAGTTTGAGATTTGCGCCAACCAGCTTGTCGGACAAATGCAAGAAGGCATGGAAGGGCGTAAGTTTAGCGTCATCTGTTGCTTGCACAAACGTGGCGTTACCCTTGTTGCCCTCTGCATTAAGGGTGTAAGTAGCCCCGTTTAGCTGTTGCGCGGCGGCTAATGTCTTAACGAAATCGGCCTTGTAGACACCAAACAACCCGTCTTTCGTGGATGTATTTGTATTGTTTTGTGGGTTTACCACCACATTTTCTGCCCATATCTCCGTGCCGTCAGAGGCATATATATAAGGTGTGTTGGCCTGCAACTCGTCTTTTTTGGCAAACTTCAGGGTGGTGTTGGTGCCTGATTGCTTGTCCATACCATCGAAGGCGAAGGCCTTTCCGCGCGGTTTGGCGGCAAAAGGCAAAACAAGCGTCTCTTTCTTTTTGTTCTTAAAAGACGAGCGGAAGAAGGTTGCACGCTTGGCCTCAAAGCTATAAGGCAGTCGATAGGCGAGGTTTCCTTGCAGAGCCAATGCGTTGAAGTTCTCGTCGAGCTGCATCTTGTAAAGGCTTGTGTGGCGTTTCCCGTCCTTATTCGTCAGCACGGTGTTGGCGGCACGGTGCTCTTGTGCCTGTGTTTTGGGCGCATACACGATGGTAAATTCGGGAAGTCCGCTTAAAAGTGCGTCGCTTTCGGCTTTACTTAGTGGACTCATGGCCGACAAGTCGAGCGAAACCAAAGCCTTGCATTGTGCAAAGGCGTTTGTCGATAGAGCGGGTTCGATGCTAGCAGGCAAGGCAATGTGGTGTAGTTTAACAATGTCGTTGTCGGTAAAGAAGTTGGCATCTATGCCGTTGATGCGGTATTCGGGCTTCCATTTGCCTGCGAACGTGGGATTGTGCACGGCCGCTTTCAAGTCTTTAAACTCGCTTGTCCAAGGCTTTTTGTCGTTCCTTTTGTAGGCCGAGGCCGTGAATATGCCCGGATATTGGCCAGCTTGTACAATCCGATAGGTGATGTTATCTGCAACGAACTCGTCTTGTGGCACCATTGCGCTGATGGGAAGTAGCCCATTGCAGAAACTTTCTTTGCCATAGCTTTGGGGTTTTGTTGCGTACCAATGACTGGCAACGGTCACGCCCTTGTTGTGTACCGATGGAACAGCGTTGCCGTCGAACATGTAGAAGTCGCACGAGCCTGCTCCGCGAAAAGCATCTTCTTCAATACTTTTCAGCGTAGGGGGCAGTATCGCCATTTGCAGCTTGCAGCCATCGAATGCGGCGATGGGGATGGCGGCTACCTTTATCGGAAGTATCACCTTGTTGTCTGTGAATTGGTTTCCGGCGAAAGCCTCTTGCCCTATCGAAGCCAGGTTTTCTGGCAATTGGGCGTGCCTAAGCTGGCTGCAACCCGCGAATGCGCCTCTGCCAATGGCGGTTAGCGATGCGGGATAGCCGATGGTTTGCAGGGCGTTGCAGCCCGAAAAGGCATTCTCGCCAATCTCCTTGATGCCCTCTTCTAGGGTAACCGCGGTTAGTTTGCTGCAAAGGCTAAATGCAAAGTTAGCCACTTTCGCCACCTTATAGCTGCGCTTGTCGGCAGGGTTTACGATGTTGGCCGGCACAACAAGCTTGCCTTCCGAATACTGACTGATGGCTGCATTCTTTCCATTACCAACTTCTACAACGTCTGTGCCCGTTACGTTAAACCACATCGGCACGTCTTTTCCGTTGAGTTTGGCCGTTCCCTTGATGTTCGTGTCCTTGCCTAACCCCTCAGCCGAAAGCTGTGTACAGACGGCAAGTAGTAGTAATATGATATATTTTCTCATGTCTTTTTCTGTGTTGATGATTGTCAATGATGTGTGTGCTAATTGCCATTAGGGGTTAAACTTGTTCCACGTTTCTTCTCCGCCTACAATGGCATCGATGCCCCTTACTTCATAACATTTCCCGATGACAGAGAAGTAGAAGGCCTTGCCCGTGTCGCCGTGGTTGCCTTTGTTAAGGTAGGTGTACTTGATGATGTTGGGTTTAGCATCGGTTCTCATGTTGTTGTAGGCACTTTCGGCGTTGGCGATGGGTACTACCTCGTCTGTTCGCGAGTGCAGCAGGTAAATGGGATACTTGGGTTTCCATCCCTCGGTAAGGTTGTTTTCGGCGAGAGCGGCGTAAAGGTCTTCGTATTTAGGGTTCTTCCCTGTGGGTTCGCCTTTCATCTTTTTGGCCATAAACGCGAATGCTTCTGGTTTTAATATCTCAGATGCTTTGAGGTAGTCTCCCCGTTCGTCTCTCTTGAAGTTAAACGTTTTCCTCAATTGCATGTGTATGTCGCCAAGTGTTTTCTCCTTTTGGGCAATCCAATCGAGTATGCCCGTGTCTAGAAATCGTTTGTTGAAATAGTCGCTTGCCTTGTGTCGGCGCATGTAAGGGCTATAGTCTAGCATGCCCTTAATGATAAGCGGCAATGCAACGGGCATGTACACCTTGTCTTCGGCGAGGTAAGTTCGCAGTGTGGCAATGGGGTTATAGGGGCCGTCGCCGCATACAGAGCCGCCCAGATGCAGGTCGGTGTCTAGTGAATTGGTTTCAATGAACCTTTGGCAAGCCATTGCCACTGCTCCCCCTTGCGAGTATCCCACGCATACGGTTTTCCAATTATCCCTTATCTTTGCCCTTTTCTTCTTGCAGGTTTTGTACAACTCAATGCCGTAGCGCAGCGCGTCCACGCTTTGTCGGGCGGTAACGTCTTCTACAAGGTAGGGGTGCGCTTCGTTTCGGGTTAGCCCATACCCCTGATAGTCGGGCAGTATTACAAGGCAGGTGTATGCCCGCTCAAAGGGCCTGAACCTGGCGTGCATCGTGAGCATGCCCACTTCGCTAAACATGGTGTTCCCCCTTACATATTCCGAGGGTGTGCTGGCATTGTCTGTGATGGTGGAGTGGCATCCCAGGATAATGTTGTTGATGATTACAGTTTCCGCCTTGGGCATTGCTGCAAGAGCGGATAGGGTTATGGGTTGGCCTTTGGCGTTGACGGTGGGGTAGGTGTAGCGATAAAATTCGTATCCGAAAACGCTGTTGCCATGATCCTTGTTGTCGTTGTCGAAACCGTTACCCCGAGTTGCTACCGAGTCTTTGGGCAGTTCAACAACTTTAATGCCTTGTTCGATAATCTTTGCATCGGCGGCATTAACGCCTGTGCGGATGGTGGAAAAGTTGCTTTGTGCAGCAACCGACAAGCTAAAAAGGAGCGTCACCGCTAAGCAGAGCCGCCTGAAATGTTTGTTTACGTAAATACTGTTCGTCATACTTGGGTGAATTGATTATGTTTGTACCAATTAATTGTGAAAATCCAAAACAATTATCTTTAACGAGTTTAATGAAAGCATAGCCCCAACTTAGATGCCATCCTGCTCACGAAGTTCTTCAATCGGCAATGTGTATTATCCTTTTACAAAGTTCTGAAAAAATATCGAGAGCGGCAAGACTGTTAACGATGTTTTACAGAACATCGAACTAGTTAAATGTTGCTGGGATCGGCGTTGTGGCTTACCAGCTGCATCATTGTCCGCTTTTCGTTGTAGGCTTTGACATTGTGAGTGCCCTTACTATCCGGCAACCAACCGCTAGTCCGTAAATAATCCATATTCACAAGAGCTTGTTTTACAGTAAGATGGTTAGCCGCGTTAATGCTTTCTTTCCATATAGGCATAGCGGAGCATATAGAAGAAAAGCATCGCGGTGGAGCCAAGCAGGGCTAAGGCCATATCTTTTTGTGCATCCCACATGTCGCCTTGCTGTCCGTTATAACAGTCTGCTGCATCTGCCGACATAACAATAGTAAGCAGCCATTCGAACAGTTCGTACATCATGCTGCCTGTTTGTATCATCAGCCATGCCATGAAAACTGCGATGGGCTGTTGCTGTTTAAACCATTTCTTACAGATATAGACCAAGTATGGGAACAGCGATATGCCGAAAGAAAAATGAACCAAGCGGTCGTAGTGGTTACGAGGGTCCTGAAAGAAACCGGTATCAACCATCCCTAACATAACAGCTAATTCTTTATACGGCACGTACGAATAGATATAGCGTGCGCCAATAACGTGCAGGATGGTAAAACACGCAAGTCCTACAAACGCCGATATGGGCATTGCTTTCTTAAACACATCGGTGATTAGCGGAATGAACAACAAGGCCGTTCCAATGTGTTGAAGTAATTGCTCGTGGGGATAAATGGGGCTAACGCATGTTATCATCGCAACAATTGCCACAAGCAGAATCAGTGCAAGTTTTGTTTTGTCTATTATCACGTTTCTGTGAATTACCTTCTGTGCTGTCTTTCTCACGTTAGTTGGGGTAATAGAAGTTTCGTTTCATATAAATGTCACCATTGGGCTTGACAAGCGAATAAGACGTTATTCTTTTGTCTTTATCGAATTCCGTCTTAACATCATACGCTGCAATGGTTTCACCATCTTCTGCCTTTGTCGTCATCTTCTTCATAGGCAAAGTAGGCAACTTTCCCATATAGCCTGTTAGCAGATAGGCGTTTGACGAGGGGTGCATGAAAAGGTAATAAGCAGCACCGTCAAGCAATGCTGGCAGACCTGATTGCGGAATGGTTTGAGTCTTGTCGTATTCTATATGAGTGCGGAATGTTCTGCTGTAATATCCACCTTCCATGATGATGTCAGTAAATAGGTTGCCAACCCATTTAAATTTATATTGGTATGTGTCCGTGGCGTAGGTTATGGCTTTAATAAGTCTGTTCTTATCGTCGTACGTAAACAGGTAGCGGTCTAAAACGCCTATCGGATTCTCTCTAACGAGGTTTCCCATAATCACTCTATATGTATATATTGTGTCCGTTTTCCCCTTATGGTGTTGCAAATGGCTTATCGTTTGTAGTGAGTCTGTGCCTTTTCTCTCCACAAAGAGCGGTTGACGGTTTACCATTATTGGCTCGCCCGCTTTATTAATGCAATAACTACTTGTGTCTTTCCACGCCGCTAACGTGTCATTGTATTGGCAATACGACACCATTGTAACCAAACGGTGCAGCTCTTGCCCTTTATACATGGCTTTATCTTTCGGTTGTTTACAGCTAACGATGAGACAGATGCTCAGCAATAAATATATTTCTCGCGTCATATAATAGGTGATGTTGTTGGGTTTGGATGAGTGCAGGTGGAAAGCCTATCACCAAGCCACTTTCGCTTTTGTTGGTTCGGCTTGTTTAAAGTATTCGTCAAGATTGGCGTGCGACAGGGCCTTTTCGTCTAGAAAAGAAATGAATATCCTGCCAGAGCTAGTAATGCCCATAACTATTTTCATGTTGCCCTGTTGCCATTCGGCTCGTGGGAGAATGGCTCCAACGTCACATGACAAGTACCACCATTCGCCAAATCTGCGTATATATTCGTCTTCTTTCAGTGGCGGCAAGAGGTTTAGCTTGTTTTCTTTCGTTGGTGCTCCGTATTTTTTGGAAAGGTAAGCAGTCAAATCGTTTGATTGTTTTACCAGGCTATTGTGATGCTCTACATTATGTATGTCGTACAGGGCTTTTGTGGAATATGGGCTTTCTTGCAAAGGAGATTCTACCCGCATGTAGCAAAGCGCGGCATCCCAGCCGATTGATGATGAGGCATTGGCGGTAAAAGCAACCAATTTCCCATCTAGGAAATAGGTTCCCCCGGCAAAATATAGCGGTGTGGCATCTGGTTTGTATAGGGAGCAAGTTGTTGCACTGATGTCTAAACAAGAGCTTGCAGGCCCGCCGTCCATATCAAAGTTAATGCCGTTTACGTCTATAAGATACTGAGTTTGAAAGCTAATGCTGTCTTGTAACCCTGTTTCGCTTTGCATTTTGTACATCTGTGAAAGAAATTCTTCTTCTGTCATCCCTAAACGATAGTAGCCCAAGATGGGGTAGGTGTGGCTGATGGAGTCTGTTTCTTGCGAAAGTACAGGCAGAGAGAAAAGAAACGATACAACAAACAGAAGGTGTTTAATGCGCATGTAAGAGGTTGATAATATCGAGATCATCTTGTCTTTTTTTGAATTTATTTATATACCTGTTGGGTTTGGTTTAGCACTGCTAAATTGAAGATTTATGCAGCTTTCGCGTACGAAGTGCCAGACAAAATTACGTAAAAATTGCGATTGATAAGCCTGTATGAATAAAAATGTTTCAGCTTTATAGAGGAAAGGCAAGTTTTTTTTAACGGCACATATTTAATGTGGGGTCGATAAATTTCGGTATAATGCAGGTTGTGTGTCAATCGTTCTCGCAACATTGAAACGTCCAAAGTAAGGTTGCATAAATAAGAGTGAAAGCAGGTGGCTTAAAACAAGACGGGCATCGAGGCTGTCGTGGCTTTTAATACATCTATAAATTGAGCGTAGTTTGTTGTCTTTGTGATGCCAACACAAGATAGGCACACCTCTCATATACGAAGTGTGGGGCAAATCAACTCACTGACTTACAAACTCACGAAAAGCCATCAACGCCCGAAGCCATCAACGCATAACCACACCATTTCACCAGCTCATCAACACACAATTCCGTAAATACACAAGCCCATCAACACCCAATACCGTCAACTCACAATCTCATAACCTCACAATCTCACCAACTCAAAACTTAAATTGTTGCATTATATTTTACAAAGTCGCTTTAAATTTCGCTCCGTTCTAGCGAAAATATAGGTCATAAAGTGGGTAAAAAGCCACTATTTCTAACCTTTCATACCTGCTGGTTTGTCGCTTTTTAAGAAGAAGACCTGCATTTTGCACCATTTAGCCTTTCTAGTTTGTCTGCCAACTCGTAAATTTTCATGCCCAAAAATCCCCTTTTAGCCCCTAAAATTCCACATTTTAGCTGCTATTTTGCCCTTTCAGGACATGTGTTTCATGGTTTTAACAGGTTTTATTTATACCATTGCTGTGTATTTTTATGCTTGTCGTCTCACATTTAGCACCATTTCACACTGCATTTAGCACCATTTTACCTTGCGTTTTGCACCAAAACGCACTGCATTTA
>ERZ772986.960-NODE-960-length-16886-cov-2.780049_pt1 | contig 16886 bp, 20 predicted proteins | sample MGYA00511898_ERZ772986 | MGnify/ENA primary metagenome ERZ772986 (study PRJEB29015, sample SAMEA2737934) | human oral metagenome | biome: human oral; feature: human-associated habitat; material: dental | place: China | collected 2148 ... | reverse complement strand
GGCGTCGGTCAGCCGAGGACGCCCCGGGCGACCATGGCGTCCTGGAGGAAGCGCATGGCGACGAGCGGGCGGGCGCGGTCGAGCTCGATGTCGTCGTAGGAGATCATCTCGTCGACCTTCTTGCCGACCTTCAGCTTCGAGTGCTGCAGCAGGCCGATCGGCACGAGATTCAGCTCACGGGCCTTGTCGGCGGGCATGGCGTAGCCGTAGAAGTGGTGCCCGCCCATGCCCTCGAAGGTGAGGCCGGCCGCCAGATCGGTCTTGGCCCGGCCGACGACCTCGGTCGTGACGTGCGTGGACTGGAAGTCCGGACGCCCGGTCGTGACGGCCTCGTAGATCGACAGATGCGCCTCGATCGAGGCGATGTGCCATGGACGGTGGAGGAGGTAGTAGGGACCGTGGCCGAGCCTGAGGTAGTCGAGCTCGGCGGTGACGACGTCCGAGGTGGACTTCACGATGCAGAAGACGCCCGGGGCGACATCGCCGGTGACGTACTCGACGCACGGGCCCTTGTCGAACTCGAGGATGCCGCCGTCGGCCCTGGGGACGAGCTTCGTGGCGAGTTCGGCCAGCGGGATCTCCCGCCCGTGCATGCCGTCCACCTCGATCGGGATGCCCGTCGCGTTCGACAGGGCGGTCATCTCGAGCTGGGTCTTCGTGCCGTCCGTGAACTCCGTGAGCATGCGCGGGTTCATCCCCTTGCGGCGGGCGTCCTCGATGTTGTCCTCGGGCATGCCGTGCGGGATGTTGACGTTGTTCTTGCCCTTGCCGACGCACACGACCTCGAGGCCCAGATCCTGGGCGTACTCGACGAGCTTGAGGCACTCGACCGGCTCCGCCGCGCATGACGGTGTACACCGAGCCGCCGGCGTTGGCCATCGACGACAGGAGGGGGCCGACGGTGATGTCGGCCTCGACCGTCATGAGGGCGACGTCCGTGGAATGCGTGATGCACGTGTAGGCGATCTGGGCGGCGATCCCGGGCACCCCGGAGACCTCGACGACGATGTCGACGGGCAGCCCGGGCATCCGCAGGCCGTCGGAGACGACGGCGGCCCGGCCGTCCCGGATGGCCTGCTCGGCCGCCGCCAGGTCGGTGTCGGCCACGACGACGTCCTCGCGGCCGGCGTTGCGCAGGGCCGAGACGGCCTTGTCGATGACGATGTCGGCGACGGCGACGACGGCCAGGCCCGGCGCGCGCTCGATCGAGGCGATGAGGCCGGAGCCCATCTGGCCTGCGCCGACGACGCCCACCCGGACCGGACGGCCCAGTTCCTGCTGGCGTTCGAGAAGAGCCTTGGTGTAACCCATGTCGGTTTCCTTTCGGGATTCATGCGTCCCGGGCCCTGTCCGGGTTCGGGACGGTGGTGCGGGGGACGCGCCTGCGGAGCGGCCGTGGCCCGGCTGCGAGAACGGGCGCGTTGCTCGTGGTGGATGTGGTGGTGGACGCGGGCCCGTCCGCCGGGGCGGAGGCGCCGACCTGGGCCAGCGCCATCTCGACGGCCGCCCTCAGCTGCCTGCCCCGGACCCGGTCGACGGCCCCGTCCAGGTCCCCGACGAGGCCGGGCGCGTCGTGGAAGCGGGCGAAGACGCTCCGACCGGCCAGGGCGCGCGCCCGGATGATGCGCCGGGCGGCGACGTCGATGATCGCGATGACGATCGCCCCGCCGCCGATGGAGCGGCCGCGGCCGGAGACGAGCACGAGGTGCTCGCCCCGGACGGCTCGCAGGGCGCGGTTGAGCTCGGCGTTGTAGGAGCGCATCTGGACCCAGGTGAGCAGCAGCCCGAGCATCATGGCCGCCACGAGGATCGCGGGGAACCGCCAGTCGAGGGCGTTCATGGCGGTCAGGCCTCGAGGAACTCGACGGTGCCGCCGACGGCCGGGGGGACGAGCTGCGGGCCGGTCGCCAGGACGGCGCCCGGCAGGAGCTCCTGCTCGGGCTGGTTCACGTAGATGACCACGTGGCCGAGCTCGGTGAGGTTCGCGCAGGCGCGTTCGCCGATGGCGTCGACGGTGTACTCCCGGCCGGCGATCCGGAGGACATCGCCCGCGGTGATGTCGCGGGTCGGGGCCGTCGTCGTGCGGTGCACGATGCTGACCTCGGCCAGCGCCTCGGGGACGGGCTCGCCGAACAGGATGACGACGCCGCCGTCGATCATGTCGCTCGCGTCGGGCCCGATCGCGGTGATGTCAGCGCTCCACAGGGTGGACATTGTCTCTCCTCCTGGGTAGGGGGGGGGCGGCCGGGCCGCCCCACCCGGGGGTGTCGGTCAGATGAGCAGGAACGAGGCGAGGTAGGCGATGATGACCGCCACCGGCGAGGTCACGAGGCGGGTGAACAGCACGGCGGAGACGCCGACGGAGATCGTCTCGGGCTGGGCCTCGCCGAGGGACAGGCCCACCGGGACGAAGTCGCAGCCGACCTGGCCGTCGATGGCGAACAGGGTGGGCAGCGCGTACTGCACCGGCAGCGCGCCGGCGCCGATCTGCTGGCCCATGAGCACGCCGATGACCTGGGCGATGGCGGCGCCGGGGCCGAGCACCGGGGACAGGAACGGCAGGGCGACGATGATGCCCAGCAGGACCAGACCGATCGGGTTGCCGGCCAGCGGCGTGACGGCGTGGGCGATCAGGTCCGAGACGCCCGTGTAGTTCACGATGCCCATGAGCAGGCCGACGTAGGCCATGAAGGGCAGGACGGTCTTCAGGATGATGTCCAGCGCCTGGCGGCCCGACGACAGCAGCGTGTTGATGATGTAGCCGACCGCGTTGCCGAACTTCACGATGACCGACATGAAGCCGCCCTTGTCGGCCTGCCGCTGCGAGACGGTCCTCGGGCGCTCGGTCCCGGCCCGCGCCGCGGCCGCCTCGTCCGCCTGGGCCGCGGTCGCGGTCGCAGCGGCCCGGTCGACGGCCTCGGCGTCGGCCGGACCGATCTGGTCCAGTCCCACCGCCGAGACGAAGATGTCCTCGGTGATGTACTTGGCCAGCGGTCCGGTCGGCGAGCCGGGGTAGATGTCGATCGTGTTGATGCGCTTCTTCGGGTAGACGCCGATCCGGGCGGTGCCGCCGCAGTTGATGACGGCGGCCAGCACCTTGTCGTCCTCGACGCTGTTCGTGAAGCCGTCGACGGCCTCGGCGCCGCTCAGCTCGGCGATGCGCGCCGCGACCGGGTGGATGCCGCCGCCGGTCACCGACAGGACGATGTTCTTCTCGTCGGTGGGGGTCAGGATCATGTCGTCGCCCCAGCCGCCGTTGCCCTTGACGACCTTGACGCTCTGGTGACTCATGCCACGCCTCCCTGGATCTGGCCGGCGGCGTACGCCTCGTCGTACTTCGTGAAGGTCTCCCGGTGGCCGCCGCGGCGGATCAGGATGGCGGTCATCCACTGGGTCGCGAAGCCGCGGATGAGGATGACGACCAGGCCGACGAGGAAGTACAGGACCGCGAGCAGTGCGTACTCGTCGGGGGCGACCGCCGTGACGCCGGCCGAGACGCCGGTCCAGACGAAGACCTCGCCCGCGTTGGCGTGCGGGAACAGCGAGGTGATCGGGTGGCAGACCGACACGGCGGCGTCGTAGAAGGCCGGCTTGTAGCGCTCGGGCAGGAAGCGGCCGAAGGTGTAGGCCATCGGGTTGGTCAGCAGCAGCATGGCCAGGAAGGGCATGACCGTGTAGCGGGTCACGGCGTACCTGCCGGCCCACCGCACCGCGTGGTTGACGCGCTCCTCACCGATCCAGGTGGTGATCGCGTACATGGCGGTCAGCATGACCATGAGCAGCGGCAGGATGCCGGAGGCCAGGCTCAGGAACTGCTCGGCCGAGGCGTTGAACAGCCCGATGAAGTGTTCGGCGAACCAGGTGATCGCCTTCATCACGGGATTGTCGTCCACGATGACTCCTTGTCTGCGTGTGGTTGGTGCGGCGACGGACGGGTGCCGCCGCCGGGTGCGCTCCATCGCGCGAGGTCCTCAGTCGAGGGACATGGCCTCCCTCACCCGGGGGTCGAGCAGCTCCTGGACGGCCGAGACCGCGGCCGCCGCGTCGGGGGCGTCGATGGCCGCCCGCGCCATCGCCCGGCAGGTCGCCAGCGAGGTGTGCCGCAGGGCGAAGCGGACGGCGGGCACGGCCGGGGTCGACATCGACAGCGACGTGATCCCCAGCCCGCACAGCACGAGCGCCATGAGCGGGTCGGAGGCCGACTCGCCGCAGACCCCCACCGGGGTGCCGGAGGCGGCGCCGGCCCGGGCCGTGGCCTCGACGAGCCTGAGGACGGCGGGCTGCCAGCGGTCGATGAGGTCGGACAGCGCGCCGAGCTCGCGGTCGGCGGCCATCGTGTACTGGGCCAGGTCGTTCGTGCCGATCGACACGAAGTCGACGTGCTGCAGCACCTGGTCGGCGCACAGCGCGACGGCCGGCACCTCGACCATGACGCCGATCCTGGCCCTGGCGCCGAGCCCCGCCTCGTCGGCGCGGCGGCGGAAGTCGGCGGCCTCGCCGGCGGTGGAGATCATCGGCGCCATGACCCACGCCTCGGTGTCGGGGCAGTCGTCGATGGCGGCCGCCAGGGCCCTCAGCTGGTGCTCCATCAGGTGCGGCACGGAGCGGACGAGACGGTAGGCGCGCTGGCCCAGCGCCGGATTCGACTCGTGCGCCGGGTTGGCAGCGGCTTGTCGGCGCCGGCGTCGAGGGTGCGGACGACGACCTTGCGGCCGGTGAAGGCCTTGAGGACCTCCCGGTAGATCCCGGTCTGCTCGGCGACGCCCGGCTCGGCGGCGGCGTCGAGGAAGACGAACTCGGTGCGGAACAGGCCCACGCCCTCGACCGCCTTGCCGGCCGCCGATCGGGCGTCCGCGACGCCGCCGATGTTGGCCAGCAGCTGGATCGGGTGGCCGTCGGACGTGGCGCCGGGCGCGGTGTCGGTCGCCAGCGCCCGGTGGCGCTCCATGCGGAGGGCGATGGCCTCGCGGGTGGCCTCGTCGGGGGCCACGACGACCGAGCCCCGGGCCGCGTCGACGGCGACGAGCGCGCCCTCGGGGATCCGCGTGGCACCGGCCGCCCGCACGACGCAGGGCAGGCCGAGCTGTCGGGCGATGATCGCGGTGTGCGAGGTGGGGCCGCCCACCTCGGTGACGAGGGCGATCACCTTCGACATGTCGAGGCCCGAGGTGTCGGCCGGGGTCAGCTCGTGGGCGATGACGACGGCCGGTTCGTCGATCGTCTGCGGGCCCGGCGCCTCCAGGCCGAGCAGCCTGGCCACCGTGCGGTCGCGCACCGAGTTCAGGTCGGCGACGCGCTCGGCCATGTAGCCGCCGATCTCGGTGAACATCGCGGTGAACTCGGCGACGGCCTTCGTGATGGCGTTCGCCGGGCCGTTGCCCTCGGCGATGATCCGGGTGGCGCGGGCGGCCAGGGCCGGGTCGTCGGCCATCTCGGCGGTGGCCGAGAGGACGTCGCCGAGTGTCTCGCCGTGATGCTCGGCGGCGTCGGCCCGGAGATCGGCCGAGACCTGCTTCAGCGCCTCGGTGAGGGCGGCGCCCGCCGCGGCGATCGCCTCGCCGCCGGACGGGGCCGATTCGTCGGCCGGCGCCGCGGGCGGTGCCGTGAACCGTGCGCACGGACCGACGGCGGCGGTCGAACCGACACCGATGCCGGTGTACTCCTGGGGCCGGGGCATCACTGCGCCTCCGTGAGAACGGCGACCAGCCTGTCGAGGGCCTCCTCGGCCCCCTCCCCCTCGGCGCTCAGGACGACGGTGTCGCCGCAGTGCGCGCCCAGGCCGAGCACGGACAGCATCGAGGTGGCGGGGACCGGGCCCTTGTCTCCCTTGGAGATCTGGACGGGCGCGCCGCACTCCTTGGCGGCTCGGACGAAGGCCGCGGCGGGGCGGGCGTGCAGGCCCTCGGCGGCGGCGACGACGGCTTCACGGGTGGACATCATTGGCCTCACTTCGGTGGATTCTCTGGACGGCGGTGTCTGCCCGGTGAGCCGGGCCGACGGCGTGGGGAGCGGTGTTCGATGGACTGGACGCCAACCGGTCGGTCGCCGGACTCGGCACCGGGTCCGGACGACTCGGCTCATGGTGACATGAGCGCCACAGTATATGCAATTAAAGGTCAAACGAATGCAATTATTTGCATTTCATGGCAGGGGTTCGTCCTTTCACTCGCCGATGACCGTGACCCGGCAGGTCCGTGTGCGGGGCCGGTCGCGGTCCCAGTCGACGAAGAAGATGTAGCCGGTGACGCCGAACCCGAGTTCGCCGTCGATGAGCGGGAAGGTCTGCGAGGAGCCGACGATCGACGCCTTGAGGTGCGCGTCGGCGTTGAGCAGGGCGCTGCGGTCGCCGCCCGGCAGGTACTCCTCGGCGCTCGGCCAGCTCTCGACCTCCTCGAAGTGCCTGGTGCCGGGGTAGGAGTAGCCGTCGGAGGGCGGGAACCGCGTCTGGTCGGGGCAGATGAGGCCCAGGACGCGGTTGAGGTCGTGCTGGAGGAAGTCCGAGCCGTCCTCGACCGTGTCGTGCGCCCACTCGTCGTAGTACACCGAGCAGGTCGTGTGGGGGCTCATCACCGCGACGATGCCGTTGCCGATGCCCGAGGCGGCGATGGCCCCGCGCACCTGGCCGGTGACGTCGAGGAAGCTCGGCGTCCCGCCGTGGGACTCCAGGGCCAGCGCTGCGTGGAAGACGGTCATGGTGCTCCTCCTCGTGGTTCCGGGGGTTCAGGCCGTGGCCCTGAGGACGTCGATGAACCTCCGGGCGTCCTCCTCGACGGCTCTGCGCGCCGCCCGGGCGAGATCGGAGAAGAGGATGACGTCGGGGTCCTCGACGAGCGGCGGGCAGGCGTCGTAGGCGGCCTTCGCCGAGTAGGTGTAGTAGTTGATCTTGCGCACGCCGTGACGGATGCACTCCTGGTACTCCTGCGGTTCCAGCCCCGACCCGCCGTGCATGACGATCGGCACCCCGGTCGCCTCCCGCAGCCGGGTGATGAGCTCGTAGTTCAGCTTCGGCTTGCGCCGGTAGACGCCGTGGACGGTGCCGAACGAGGCGGCCAGTGCGGTGACGCCGGTGGCCCGCACGAAGTCGGCGGCCGCCTGCGGGTCGGTGTACAGGGCGGCGTCGGCGACGCCCTGGTCGGGGTCGCCGTTCTCGTTGCCGGTCATGACGCCGATCTCGCCCTCGACGCCGGCGCCGCGCTCGGCGGCCAGCTCGACGACCTCGCGGGTGACGCGGACGTTCTCGTCGTAGGCGAGCTTCGAGCCGTCGATCATGGCCGAGGTGAAGCCGATGTCGAGGCCCTTGCGGATGTAGTCGATGTCGAGGCCGTGGTCGACGTGCAGGACGAACGGGGCGCTGGAGCGGCGGGCCAGCTCGACCATCGCCGGGCCCATGTCCTCGATGGCGACGATGGACTCGTGCACCTGGGCGAACTGCAGAATGACGGGGACGTCGGTGCGCTCGGCGACGTCGATGACGCCGAGCAGTCCCTCGAAGAAGGGCGTGTTGATGGCGGCGAGGCCGATGCCGTTCCGCTCGGCGTACTCGAGCGCGGCGGGAAGACCGATGATCATGAGGATTCCTTGGGTGAGGCGGGTCGCGGCCCCTGCCGGGCCGGGTTCAGGGGAGGGCGTCCCTGTGCGCGGCGAGGGCCGTGAACATCTCGGTGAGCACCCGGCGCCAGTCGGGGTGCTTGACGATGCCGCTCGTGCCCCCGGAGCCGTCGGCGCCCTGGTCGAGCACGCGGGCGATGTCGGCTGCGCCGGTCACGCCGGCGGCCTGGATGACGAGGATGCCCGGGTCGGCGTCCTTGACGATCCGCGTGGTGCGCTCGACGTAGTCGCCGGCGTCCATCCGGCCGGTGCCGATCGAGGCCGTCGGCTCGCAGATCATGACATCGGGGCCCATGGCGGCGACGGCCCGGCACTGGGCGTCGGTGTCGGCGCAGACGACCGTGGCCAGGCCGACCTGGCGGGCCCTCTCCATCGTGGCGTCGAGAACGGCCAGCGGGAGCGGGTGCTCGGCGTGGTTGAGGACGACGGCCCGGGCGCCCGCCTCGACGAGCGATTCGGGGAGGATGCGGCCCATGCCGCGGCCCGGGGTGATCGGGTCCATGTGCTGGGCGGTCACGCACAGGCGCCCGGTGCGCCCGGCGACCATGCGCAGGTCGACGTGCTGGGCGGTGAAGAGGACGTCGATGTCGAACCGGGCGGCCAGCTCGTCGGTGAGCAGGGCCAGCCGGAGGGTCTCGGAGCCGCCGAGGTGGGCCTTCGGGTTGACGATGAGGAACGGTCCGGTGACGGGCTGCGTCGTTGCTGCGCTCATGGTCCTGCCTTTCCATGTGTGCAAAAAGTTGCATAAAATTGAGAAAGTATGCATATGAACGACCTGATGTTCTCACAACGCACAAAGTTTTGCAATAGCGGGATTGTGTGCAGACGCGGTTCCTCGCCGGGCCGTGATCGCCGGTGCGGCCGGTGGGCGGGCCCGTCCTGTGGCAGACTCATGGCCATGTCACAGCCGGTGGTCGCCGTCATCCTGGGTGCGGGCCTGGGGGTCCGGTACGGGGGGTCGGTGTCGAAGCCGGCGCTCAAGATCACGGGCCACGCGCTGATGAACATGTCGATCGAGGCCATGGCCGCCGGCGGCTGCACGCACGCCGTCGTCGTCGTGAACGACAAGGCGGCCAGGGAGCTGGGGCTGACGAAGGCGGCCCTGCCGATCCCCGTCGTCCAGGTGCCCGGCGGTGCGAGCCGTCAGGAGTCCGCCCGCAACGGGCTGAGATTCATCCGCGACGACCCGGAGCTGAGCGGCGCCGAGGTCGTCCTCATCCACGACGCCGTGCGGCCCATGGTGCCCGCCCATGTCGTCGAGGCCGTCATCGGGGCCGTCCGGGGCGGCGCCGAGGCCGTCGCCCCCCTCGTCGACGTCGTCGACTCGATGCGCTCCGTGGACGATCCGGGCCGCAGCGCCCCGATCGACCGCTCCACCCTGCGCGCCGTGCAGACGCCCCAGGGCTTCCCCCTCGACGTCATCCTCGCCGCGCACGAGCGCATGGCCGCGGCCGGCGAGCGGTTCACCGACGACGTCTCCTGCGCCGAGCTCGCCGGCGCCGAGGTCGTCCTCGTGCCCGGTTCGCGCATGTCGATGAAGGTCACCGAGCCCGCCGACATGACGATCGCCGAGGCCCTGTGGAAGGCGCGCGCGACGCTCGGCCGTCACAGCGGCCGCCGCGTGCTGCGCCACGTCCCCGGCGGCCAGTACCTCGAGAACCAGATCGTCGAGATGGAGCGAGAAGTCATCGAGAAGGAGCGCGAGCGGAAGTTCCGGCCGCGCGAGTCCTGAGGGGCCCGGGGGGATGGCGGCCCCATGTCATGCATCGCGAGGCGTGGCCACGACACCGGCGGACGAGGCTGCGACAATGGGATGGCGCCTCCGGAGGGCTCCTCGGGGCGGGCCTCCGCTCCTCGTTGCGTCCTCGCGGTGGGGCGATGCGCTCGCGGGACCCGAGACGTCGGCGGATCCGCATTCCGGATCACCCGGCAGGACACGATGCGGCGAGACCGATTCACGGGGATCCGGTTGGGGTGCCGTTCGTGGATGATCCCGATCTGCTCGCCCGCGTCCGACGTTGCTCGTGGGAGGTCATGAGGAGCATTCACGATCCTCGAGGAGGGCGTTCTGGCCGGGGGGACGTCCTCCTCGGGCCAGTTTCCTGGGAACAGGCCTCGGCGTCAAGCGCACCGCACGCGACGTGCAACGGGCCGGCCCCGGGGACCTGGAGCATCGGTCCCATGCTCCAATCCTCTGTCGTCGACACTCGATGGAGGGCATGATGAGGTTCAGCGCTGAGCAGGACATCCACGATGGGTCAGCCGAGGCTGATGAGAGTTTCGTCAGAAAGGAGATCGAACGGATCCGGGGATTCGTCGGAAACCTCTCGATGGGCGATCCGCGTCAGGGTACATGGTTCGTCAAGCTGTTGGCGTTCTCCCTCGACGGGTACGTGCAGGAGGTGGATGCTGCATGTTTCCGGGAGAAGTACCCTGATCTTCCGGCTGATGCTGTCGTCGACGCTCGTGTCCGGATGGCGGCCAATTATGCCGGCATTGAGGGCGGCCTCAGCGCCGCGGCCTACAACGGTGCGGTCGCGGCGACCATCGGGTCCGGGGGTGCGGCTTCGCCGCTGACTCTTCCGACGGGTGGGGGTCGGCTTCGTGGTGGACATGTCGTACACGACGTATCTTCAACTGCGCATGGCCCATGACATCGCTGTTCTCCACGGAGTCCCTCTCGACATCGAGGATCCTGATGACATGTGGAAACCCGTCAGGATCGCCTTCGCGATCAGAGTCGGCGAGACGGGTGGCAACGCGACTCTCAAGTTCACGCCCGCCGTGGTGCGTCCGGTCCTGAAGAAGATGTTCAGCGGACAGAGATTGGCGATGGTCAAGGGTCTGCCGATCGTCGGGAAGCACCTGCTTCAACGGAACATCATCAAGTTCGGCATTCCCATTGTGGGCGTGCCGACGGCAGTCCTTGTGAACCGCTGGACGACCAGGGTCGTGGGCGACCAGGCCAAGGAGATCCTCAGGAAGGAGGCCAGAATCCGCGAGGCGGCCTCGCGTCTGGTCTCCAGTACGGATGCACGCGAGGAGTTGGTCTGGGTGCTCTGGCTGGTCATGCGAGTGGACGGGTGCGCCAAGGATGATGAGCTCCTGCTTCTTCACCACGTCACCGAAGCCATGAAGAAGGCGGGTTGCGACGAGTCCCTGCTGAAGGAGCTCCGCGAGCCCGTCGAGCTCGATGAATCGATGGTGTGGAGGAGGATCGACTCCCTCGAGGGCGCGAAAAAGGCTCTCCACGATGCTGCCGTGGTGGCCGCTGCTGTGGACGGGAGGATCGTTTCCTCCGAGATCTCTGCGCTGAAGGAGCTCGCCGTCCGATGCGGGGTTGAATACGATTCGGAGGGCATCGAGGACTGTAGAATTCCTGGAGACGACTGCGCGGCTGGTTCTTGCGCCTGCGATGCGACCCGTGGGGCGTGGGTCCGGGCCGGCCGCCCGTGCCGGTTCGTGGGGAGGGACCGCAGGATTCTTGAGGCCCCTGGCTCATCGGGTTCCCGTGAGCCATTTTCAGGGGCCGGGGCCCGCTCTCGTCCCCGCCGCTCCTGCTCGTCGGAGTGGGACGGGCGGCGCGCCGCCCTCAGGTGGTGGGCCAGTCCTCGCCCTCGGGCGCCTCGCCGGTGATGACGTAGATGATGCGCCCGCCCATCGCCACGGCGTGGTCGGCGATGCGCTCGTAGTAGCGGCCGAGCAGGGCCGTGTCGACGGCCGTCTCGGCGCCGAACGTCCAGTCGTCCGAGGCGATGAGGCGGAACTGCTCGTTGCGCAGCTCGTCCATCTCGTCGTCCTCGCCGGCCAGGGTCGCCGCGGCGTCGGTGTCGCGCTCCAGCAGCGTGCGGCCGGCCTTGCCGACCATCTCCTGGGCGACCTGCGACATGCGCGTGAAGTTCGGCACGAGCGGCTCGGGCACGGCGTGCTCGGGGTAGCGCATGCGCGCGATCTCGGCGACGTGGGCCGCCAGGTCGCCGGTGCGGCCGATGTCGGCGATGACCTGCATGGCGGCGACGATGGTGCGCAGCTCGCCGGCCACCGGCGTGGAGCGGGCGAGCAGGCTGAAGCAGCGGTGCTCGAGCCGGTCGTGCATGGCATCGATGCGGGCGTCCCCGCTCATCACGCGCTCGGCGATGGAGGCGTCGGCCTCGAGGAGGGCCCTGGTGGCGTCGCGCACGGCGACGCGCACCGAGTCCGACATGGTCACGAGCTCGTGGACGATCTCGTCCAGCTCGGAGTGGTAGGACTCCGCCATCATCCCTCCTCCGCGCGTCGGGCCGCCCGCTCGGTCGCGCCGTACCCCGCCAGTCTCGCATTCCCCGCGGGCGCAGCCAAGACGGCGGCCGGGCGCGGCGCCACGGCGCTCCCGTAGAATTCCACGCGTGGGTCCCGTGGTGACAGTGCTCCTCGGCTTCGTGCTGGGCGCGATGGTGGGAGCGGCGCTCGCGCTCGTCCTCGCCTGGGGCCACCGGGCCAGGGTGCGCATGACCGAGCCGCCGCCCGTGGTCGATCCCGAGGTGCCCGAGGTCCTCGACGCCTTCCGCCAGCCCGTCGTCGTCGCCGGCCCTCACGACGAACTGCTCTACGCGAACGCCCCGGCCCGCACCATCGGGCTCGTGCGCGGCACCCGCATCGGCATCGCCGAGGTGCTCGAGGCCGTGCGCGCCGCGCGGCGCACCGGCGAGGGCGCGGACCGGGAGGTGATGCTGGGCGCCGCCGACGACGCCCCCTCCCGCCAGCTCCAGGTGCGCATCCGGCCCCTGGCTCGCGAGGCCGTCCTCGTCGTCGGCGACGACCGCAGCGCCCTCATCCGGGTGGACGAGTCCAAGCGCGATCTGGTCGCCAACATCTCCCATGAGCTCAAGACCCCGGTCGGGGCCCTCCAAGTGCTCGCCGAGACCGTCCAGGAGGCGGCCGACGAGCCCGAGGCGGTGCGCCACTTCGCCGGCCGCATGCTCGTCGAGAGCACCCGCCTGGGCGAGCTCGTCCAGCAGATCATCGAGCTGGGCCGCCTGCAGTCTGACGATCCGCTCGGCGACGCGGCGCCGGTCGACATCGACGAGATCGTCCAGACCGCCGCAGGGCGCGCCAGGGAGGCCTGCCAGGCCCGCCGGATCAGCTTCTCGATCGCCGGCGACGAGGGGCTGCGCGTCATCGGGGACCGGCACCAGCTCCGCGTGGCGCTGTCGAACCTGGTGGAGAACGCCATCAGCTATTCCGACCCCGGGGCCCGCGTCGCCGTCACGGTGAGGGACGTCGACGAGGACGGCGATCGCTGGGTCGACATCGCCGTCACGGACAACGGCATCGGCATCGGAGAGGAGGACCAGGAGCGCATCTTCGAGCGCTTCTACCGGGTCGACTACGCGCGCTCGCGCGAGAACGGCGGCACCGGCCTGGGCCTGTCGATCGTCAAGCACGTCGCCGTGGCGCACGGCGGCGGCATCCGCCTGTGGAGCCGCCCCGGCCGCGGATCGACCTTCACGATGAGACTGCCCGCGCTCGTGGACCCCGTCGAGCACAATGACGGCACCGGGCACGACGACATGGTCGGGCGCGGTGACGGCGCCGGGCGGCGGGAGGAGGTCGCATGACGAGGATCCTGGTCATCGAGGACGAGCAGTCCTACCGCGAGGCGATGGCCTTCATGCTCTCCCGCGAGGGCTTCGAGGTGGGTCGGGCGGCCGACGGCCGGCTCGGGCTGGCCGACTTCGAGGCGCACGGCGCCGACCTCGTGCTGCTCGACCTCATGATGCCCGGCATGAGCGGCACCGAGGTGTGCCGCACCCTGCGCCGCCGCGCCGACGTGCCGATCATCATGGTCACCGCCCGGGACGCCGAGATCGACAAGGTGCTCGGCCTCGAGCTGGGCGCCGACGACTACGTGACGAAACCGTTCAGCCACCGCGAGCTGGTGGCGAGGATCCACGCCGTCCTGCGCAGGCGGCACGGGGAGGGGCCCGTCCCCGAGGTCCTCGAGTCCGGCGGCGTGCGCATGGACGTGACGCGGCACGAGGTCACGGTCCGCGGCGGGGCGGTGAAACTGGCCCTCAAGGAATTCGACCTGCTCGAGGAACTCATCCGCAACGCGGGGCGCGTGCTGACCCGGGCCCAGCTCATCGACCGGGTGTGGGGCTCCGACTACGTGGGCGACACGAAGACGCTCGACGTCCACGTGAAACGGCTGCGCGGGAAGATCGAGCGGGACCCCGCCCATCCCGTGCTCCTCGTCACCGTGCGCGGCCTCGGCTACAAATTCTCGGAGGCCTCTTCGCGGCACCAGTGAGGCTTATTCACAGGAGTCGTCCGCAGGGGCGCCTCCCCTTGTCAGGTCTTCGTCCTGTCGTGCTGTGAATAAGCCTTGATGAATCAGGCCTGACCAGGGATCGCGTCTCCCGCCGGGCCTCCTGCGGAAGCCCCTCGGAGGGGATCTCCCCGATGAATTCGTCGAAGCGGGCCCGGGACGGCCCGTCGAGGAGCGCCTCCCCTCATCGGGGTCATGTGCGCCCACGCCGTGGGCGAACCTCATGGAATTCATCGGCCCTTCTCTGGCGCGGCATTCCAGGAATTGCTCCGAATGGTCCGGGGATTCATTCCCGGACCGAGAATTCCGTGGTGTGGTAGAATGATCCCCAGGAGAGGGGTTGTACACATGGATTATGCAGTCGGTGAGACCGTCGTGTACCCGAATCACGGGGCGGCTGTCGTCGAGTCCACTGAGACGCGCACGGTGAAGGGCGAGGACCGGCTCTACTTGGTCCTGCGCATCCTCGGCCAGAGCGACCTGGTCGTCCGCGTCCCCGCCGACAACCTCGACCTGGTCGGTGTCCGCGACGTCGTCGACGAGGCGGGCCTCGAGAAGGTCTTCTCGGTGCTGCGCGCCCCGCAGGTCGAGGAGCCCGCGAACTGGTCGCGCCGCTACAAGGCCAACGTCGAGAAGCTCCACTCCGGCAACGTCCTCAAGGTCGCCGAGGTCGTCCGCGACCTGTGGCGCCGCGAGAGGGATCGCGGCCTGTCCGCGGGCGAGAAGCGCATGCTCGCCAAGGCCCGCCAGATCCTCGTGAGCGAGCTCGCCCTGGCCGAGAAGGTCGAGGAGGAGCGCGCCGAGGTCATGCTCGACGAGGTTCTCGCCTCCTGAGCGAGGTCGGGAACCGGAGCCGCTGAGCACCGTGCGCCCGCCTCCGGGCGCGCCGCGACGACATCCTGTGCCAGGAGGACGCATGACCATCGACCCGTCCGGCCTCCGCACCGGCATCGGCACCGACGTGCACGCCCTGCGCGAGGGCGTCGAGATGCACTGCGCCGGGCTGCACTTCCCCGACGAGCCCGTCGGCCTGGCCGGCCACTCGGACGGCGACGTCGCCGCCCACGCCCTGTGCGATGCGCTGCTGGGCGCCGCCGGGCTGGGCGACATGGGCTCCAACTACGGAACCCGGGAACCCCGGTGGTCCGGCGCGAGTGGCGTCTCGTTCCTCGCGGAGACCGCCCGCCGCCTGGCGTCGGCGGGCTGGCGCCCGGTGAACGCCGGCGTGCAGGTCATCGGACAGCACCCCCGCATGACGGCCCGCCGCGCCGAGGCCGAGTGGGTGCTCTCGGAGGCCCTCGGCGCCCCGGTGTCGGTCTCGGCGACGACGACCGACCGCCTCGGCGCGCTCGGTCGCGGCGAGGGCGTCGCCGCCGTCGCGACCGCGCTCATCGTCCGTGCGCAGCGGGAGTGAGCGGTCCGGCTCGTCCGGCGCGGCGATCCGGCCCGGCCGGCCCTGATGGCCCGGCGGGAGCGGGCCCGTCGCCCCTCGTTCGCCCGCGATGCTCCGGCTTCGGGGCCCTTCCGCGCAGTCCGCCGCGTCGGTGCTCCCGTGCTCCACCGCCCGCGCGAACGACCCCGGCCCGGGCTCACCTCACTCGCGAGTCGGCCGCGGTGAACGCGTTGCAGGTGGCGAGCGAGCGGTCGTCCAGGCCGTCCTGGAACCACTCCCGACGGTTCGTGCCGTGCCCGTGGCTGCCCCTGTAGGAGCTGTCGCCGGTGAGGACGTCGTCTCCGAAGGCGTAGAACATCTGCGAGAGGCCGTCGGTGTCGGAGGGCGTGAGGGCGAGCGACTCGGAGACCGAGCCGATGAACTCGCCGGCGAAGCAGTCGGCCTGCACCTCGGTGCGCCGGCTGAACTCGTCGGCCTGGGACGAGCCCACTCTCGACTCCCACGCCTTCTCCGAGTAGAGGATGCCGGTGCGGGCCTGGACGGCGTGGCCGAACTCGTGGGCCATCACGGCGTCGGCGGTGTACGGCACGCCGCTCAGCTCGTCGGGCACGACCTCGGCCAGGTCGGTGGCGTAGTAGACCTGCTGGTCGACCATGCAGTAGGCGGCGTTGCCCATCGGCATGTCGCCGCACGGGGTCGAGATCTCGCTGTCGTAGACGGTGACGGTCGGGCGGACGGCCTCGTAGCCGGCGTCCCGGAGGGTGGGGCCCCACACCCGCATGAGGCAGGCGGTGAGCTCGTTGAGGTGGTCCTCGAGCTGCGCATCGGTCGCGGTGGACATGTCGAGCGCATCCAGGTCGCAGCGCACCGGCTCGGCGACCGAGGCGCCGTAGACGGGGTTGTCCTCCATCCACTGCGTGGCCTCCGAATAGGTCTCGGGCTGGGGGATCTCGGACGGGCTCGTGTCGGCGGGGGGCACCTCGTAGTCCTCGTTGGCGTAGCTGCCGTTGCGCGAGCCGCTGGAGCCGTCGGAGCTCGAGCCGTTGCCGCCGTAGCTCAGGAGGACGTAGGCGAGCACCATGATGGTGAAGGTGCCGAACAGCGCGGCGAGGAACTTCAACGGGCTCGGCCGACGACGCCTCGGCGGGACGGGCGCGCCGCCGTACTGCGGGAACGGTCCGCCCTGCTGCGCCGCGTAGCCGAAGGGCCCCGCCTGCTGGCCGAACCGGCCGTCCTGGCCGGGCCACTGGCCGTAGCCCGCGCGTCCGGACGGTGCGGGCCAGGACTGGCCCGGCCACTGCTGGTTCGGCTGACCCCATTGACTCACAGGCCACAGACTAACGGACGCCCGCCGGCCGGGCGCCGGGCCTCGGCCCCCGGGGCCTCCCGCCGTGCTCCTCCCGGCGCCGGCCCCGCCGTGGGATAGTTTTTCCACGGGGCTCCCCGCCGTCCCGGGCGGCGCCCCCGGCCCGTCCCGCACCCGCGCGCCGGGTCGTCCACGCAGCGCCGAACGGATCGGCGGAGCAGAAAGGTGCCCCCATGGCTCACAACCGCAACGCCCGCGTCGCGCGCTCCGTG
>ERZ772986.959-NODE-959-length-16910-cov-7.237971_pt1 | contig 16910 bp, 9 predicted proteins | sample MGYA00511898_ERZ772986 | MGnify/ENA primary metagenome ERZ772986 (study PRJEB29015, sample SAMEA2737934) | human oral metagenome | biome: human oral; feature: human-associated habitat; material: dental | place: China | collected 2148 ... | reverse complement strand
TTTCAGTCATCTTCTATTTGAAGAAAGACAAGGTAAAGAAAGACGGTACGGCACCCATTATGGGACGCATCACCGTGGACGGCACGCAGGCGCAGTTCAGCTGCAAGGTATCCATCGAACCGAACCTCTGGGGCATCAAGGGTGGTCGTGCGATTGGTAAGAGTGTAACGGCACGGGAGACCAACCGGATGCTCGACAAACTCCGTGCAGGTATCACGAGGCATTATCAGGAAATCATGGAGTGCGACAATTTTGTCACGGCCGAGAAAGTCAGGAATGCTTTCCTTGGCTTGGAATACCGCTGCCAGACGCTCATAAAGATTTATGACCACTTCATGGAAGATTATGCCAAGAAAGTCGACTGCGGCATGAAAGCAAAAAGCACATTGACGAAATACCATGCCGTATACAGTCACCTAAAGGACTTCCTGCAATCACGCTATCATGTGAGTGACATTGCATTGAAAGAAATTCAACCAACATTCATCACCGATTTTGAGACTTACCTGCTTGCAGAAAAACACCTGCATTGCAACTCTGTCTGGGTATATTCCTGTCCCGTCCGTATGCTGTTGCACAGGGCGGTGGAAAACGGCTGGCTGATACGTTATCCATTCCCTGACTGCAGTGTGCCGAAAGAGGAAACAGAAAAAGGATTCCTTACCAAAGAAGAACTCGGACAGCTTATCAACGCCCCGAAGATGAACTTCAAGCGGACATTCATCCGCGATCTGTTCCTTTTCTGTGCTTTCACGGGATTGGCTTACATAGACCTGAAGAACCTTCGGGAGGAAAATATCGTGTCCAACCCGCTCGACGGCAGTGTATGGATACACACCTATCGACAAAAGACCGGTGTGGAAACAAACGTCCGCCTGCTTGACATTCCCCTTCAAATCATGAAGAAATACAAAGGCCTGTGCGACGACGGGCGTGTCTTTCCCGTTCCGTCCTATAATTCCTGCAAAATGATACTACGTACCGTCATGAAGAAATGCTGCATCCACAAACACATTACTTGGCACATGGCGCGCCATACGATGGCAACGGTGGTATGCCTTTCCAACGGCATGCCTATCGAGTCTGTCAGCAGCGTATTGGGGCACAAGTGTATCTCCAGCACACAGATATACGCCAAGATTACCAACGAGAAGCTGAACAAGGAAATGAATGTACTCTCAGAGAAACTTGCCGACATCGGTGAATTCGTCACCTCTGAGGATTTTGCGTAATGGTACGAAAAATAAAAATGCCTTTATTATGACAACATCCAAACAATATATATATAAAAGGAGGAACGAACGATGAGACAACGAGACATCATTTATTTGAAAGAGAATGAATTTTGTATCACCGGTGCCGCCATCTGGATGAGCGAGTGGGAACTGGCGGAACTCTTCTACGCCACGCAGGGTGAGATACGGGCAGCCATCAATCGCATGCTGAAAGATGGTGCGATACCGGCCTGCCACAGCACGAGATATATGCCTCTTGAAAACGGTCATGCTGCCGAGGTCTATTCCTTGGAAGCCATCATCGCCATTTCCTTTTATCTTCATACGGGATTTGCGGCAAAGTTTCGCAGGTGGATAATACAACGGATAACAAGAGAGAACAAACAGGCTGCCTCTCTCATGCTTTGCATCAGTAGCGGATTGGAAAGCTGAATCGACAAGCATAGCAACATATCATCTGAATACGCTATTCAAGAAATAAAATCCGAGAAACAAAAAGGAACGACAACGGGCGGACGGTTTTCACCAGAAAAACTGTCCGCCCGACTTGTTTTCTGTCATTTTGTTGTCTCTTTTGTCTCCGTAACGACGCCACAAGCTGCCACATACTACCAAAACAGACCGAGAATGCTGATAATGCTATAATTTTGTAATGTATTCATTAAACAAAACAGAAATGGAAGTAATGATCATTGAGAAAAAGACATTCGAGAAGATTGTATCGGATGCTCTTGCTTTGGAAAAACAAGTCAACGCGCTCTGTGCGATGAACGAAGGAAAACCAGCGAATGCTTGGCTGGACGGTGAAGGCGTCTGCCGTCGGTTGCACATCTCTCCCCGTCGCCTGCAGACACTCAGAAACAGTAGGCGTCTGAACTATGCCCAAATAGGACGTAAGTTCTATTACAAGGCAAAGGATATCGAGGACTTTCTGCTAAGCTGCAAAGAAGAGACCCATAAACAAGAAAAAATATGACACCGCTATATCCACAGACAAATGAAAGAAAATGTATTGACCGAACAAGACGAAACGATATTCTCCCTGCTCCACTCTTTCGAGAATATTCATAAGGGACTATCATCTTTTTTGGGGAATTGCCGCCCACCACTCAACGGCGAGCGGTATCTCACCGACAGGGACGTATCGGCACTGCTGCGGGTCAGTCGCAGAACCCTGCAGGAGTACCGGCACAGCGGCAACCTTCCCTTTTTCCGTTTAGGCGGGAAAATCCTTTACAGAGAAAGTGACTTGCAAAAAATGCTTGGGGAACGTTGCCACAGTCTATCCGACAATTCAGGTATAAGTTCACTAAAATGATGAATATGGAAGTAATCACAATAGAAAGCGTCGCCTATCAGCAGCTGATGGGCCGCATCGAAAGCATTGTCTCTCATATTGAAAGACTGGAGGCAACCCGAAGTGTGCAAGGGATTCCCGACACCCTGCTTAACACCCGTGAAGCAGCGGAAATCCTGCATATCAGTACCCGAACCCTGCAACGCCTGCGCAGCGAGAAGCGTATCGACTTTGTCATCCTGCGCGGCAAGTATCTCTATTCCGCCCGCGAAGTCGGGCGCATCATCGATGAGGGACGTCTCAAGGGCGATCCTGCCACCATCGAGGAACTACGGCATCATTTCAACCTGCGTACAGGTAAAGTCTCACCTAAATGATTGCATATGAGGAACAGAGACTATGACACGAGACTTTTGGAAATGATGCGAGACATCTCGGAACACCTCAACAGACAGGACAAAGAATTGGAGTTGATCGTGCATAAGATTGATGAGGAACTGCACGCTTCGCATCAAGAAGAGTGTGAGCATCTGTTGGACAACCAAGACCTGTGCGACCTCCTTCACGTCAGCAAACGGACCTTGCAGCGTTACCGCACTTCGAAAATGATTCCCTATTTTCAGCTGAAGCATAAGATCTATTATAAGCTCCACGATGTGCATGATTTTATCGAAAAGTATATAAAACCGTCAGGAAGGAAACTACCGGACACAATGGAACAATTCAAAGTATAATAAGGACTTATGATGAATGATTGAATAAACAAACAATCAATGAATAAACAACAAAATAAACGTAAGTAAAAATGGCAAAGAAAACAAAAGAACAGGACGTCTTGCTCGTCCGCGACGAGAAGACGGGAGAGATCGGTGTCATCGCCGGCCTCGGCAGTGACGGAACACCCAAGCGTGTGCCTCCGAAAGTGGAACACGCTCAGGACTTCCTGAAGTTCGACCGCGGGGGCGACATCTTGGACAACTTCTTCCTCAACTTCATGCGGCAGTGCAAGGAGCCCTCCCGCTTCGGCTTCTACCGTGTGGCGGCCGAGCAAGCGGACAAACTCATCGAAGTGATGAAAGACCTGCTCAAAAATCCCGAGGGCAACCGCGAACTGCTCGCCCCGCACAAAATCGACATGACGCCTTATCATAAGGCAGTACAGGAAGAACAACAACAAAGTCAACAGCAAAATCAACAACCCACAAATCCCACAGAAGAAATGAAAGAGAAACAGGAACAGCTGCAGGCAGCACAAGGTGCCGCCGGTCAAGAGAAAACGAATGACGGCAACGGTCAGAAAAAGGAAAGTACCTACAAGCCCATCGACGAGAGTAAAATCAACTGGCAGGAGCTGGAAGAGAAATGGGGCGTCAGACGCGACGAGCTGGAGAAGTCGGGCGATCTGAAGCGTATGCTCAACTACGGTAAGTCCGACTTGGTAAGCGTCTCCCCAAAGTTCGACGGACAGACCTTCGAGACCGCCGCCCGTCTCGCCTTCAAGGTGCAGGAAGACGGTACGGTGCGCCTTGTACCGCACTTGGTGCAGACCGCCCCCAACCTCGACCTCGAATACAAGGGGCACCGTTTCACCGAAGAGGATAAACGTAACCTGAAAGAAACTGGCAACCTCGGCCGTATCGTAGACCTTGTAAACACCGAAACAGGTGAGCTCAAACCATCGTTCGTGAGTATCGACCGCCAGACCCATGAGCTGATCGATATCGCCGCCAACCGGGTGCGCATGCGCGACACCATCGGCAAGACGGTGCTCTCTGAAACAGAGAAAGCCCTGCTGCTGACAGGTGCGCCGCTCAAAGGCAAGGAGATTGAATTGGAGAACGGTCGCAAATTCACCGTCACCCTGCAAGTGAATGTCGAACAACGCGGCATCGAGTTCGTTCCCGGCAGCGGGCGCAGCCCGAGAAAACAGCAACGGCAGGACGGCAACACCACACAGGGACAGAAAAGCGGAAGTCCCAAGCAGCGCGAGAACCGTTGGACGACCGATGACGGCAAGATACGCCCCATCGGCAAGTGGAAGAACATTCAGTTCAGCGACGAACAGAAGAAGGATTACTGCCAAGGCAAAGCCGTCAAGTTGGAGAACGTACTCGACAAGAAAGGGCAGCCCTGCACGATGTACCTCAAGTTCAACTACGACAAAGGTCGTCCCTTTACCCACAGTCAAAATCCCGACCTCGCCCAAAGCGTTGCCCCATCCAATGAAAGCCGCGTGCAGGTAGCCGTCAACAACGAGGGCAAGACCAACGAGGCGACCAAGCACATACAACAGCCCATCGAGAAAGGACAGGTCGCCCCGAAAAACGAACAGCAGGCACAGCAGCAGAAGAATGAACCCAAGAAAGCCAAGGGCATCCGCATGTAACCCCAGTGCCGACCACTAACATCCAATACAGTATCCATAATCAAGGAAACAACATCAACAATAAAAAGAAAACAAAATGAAGACAATCATTGCAGAAAAGCCGAGCGTCGCCCGCGAGATAGCCCGCGTGGTGGACGCCCGCAAACGGGAGGAAGGTTATTTCACGGGCAACGGCTATGCCGTGACGTGGGCGTTCGGACACCTTGTGCAGCTCGCCCTGCCCGAAGCCTACGGCATAAAAGGCTTTAACCGCGACGCCATGCCTGTTATCCCCGAGGCGTTCAAGCTTGTCGCCAGAGCAGAAAAGACGGAGAAAGGTAACAGACCTGACAGCGGCGTGCTCAAACAAATCGACATCATCCGGCGGCTCTTTGAAGAGAGCGAGCGCATCATCGTGGCGACCGACGCCGGACGAGAGGGCGAACTCATCTTCCGCTATCTTTACCAATTCATCAACTGCCACACGCCTTTCAACCGCCTGTGGATCAGCTCGCTGACCGATAAGGCCATCCGCGAGGGACTCAATAACCTGCGTAATGGAGCAGACTACGACAACCTCTACCTTGCTGCCCGCGCCCGCAGCGAAGCCGACTGGCTCGTGGGCATCAACGGCACGCAGGCGCTCAGCCTTGCCGCCGGTCGGGGCACCTACTCCGTCGGTCGCGTACAGACACCCACGCTGGCGATGGTCTGCGCCCGCTATTGGGAAAACAGACGCTTTAAGCCTGAAGCTTTCTGGCAGCTCCATCTTGCCGTGAAAGGCGAAGGGGAAGACGTGGTGAAGTTCACCTCCGAGGAAAAGTGGAAGGACGGCGACACGGTAAACGGCCTTTACAAGCGTATCAAGGAAACATGCAAAGAAGTCCGTATCGTACAGGTAGAGCGTAAGCAGAAGACCGAAGAGCAGCCCTTGCTCTACGACCTCACCACGCTGCAAAAGGAAGCCAACAGCCGCTACGGACTCACGGCGGAGCAGACGCTCGCCATTGCCCAGAAGCTCTACGAGGCCAAGCTCATCACCTACCCACGCACGAGCAGCCGCTATATTCCCGACGATGTTTTCGAGACCATCCCCAAGCTGCTCGAAAAGCTGCAACGCGACGAACAGTTGGGAAGCCATGTCAGCCGTCTTGGCACGCTCGCCCATCGCAGCGTAGACGCGGGCAAGGTGACCGACCACCATGCCCTGCTCACCACGGGACTGCATCCCATCGGCATCTACAAGGACGAGCTGACCGTCTACCGCATGATTGCCGCACGGATGGTCGAAGCTTTTTCTGCACCCTGCATCAAGGAAGTCACCACCGTCAGGGCGGACGTATTGGCACGTGATGGCGAGAAGTGCTGCGACACGGCGTTCACAGTCAAGGGTAGCATCATCCGTCAGACGGGTTGGCGCGGTGTCTGTGGCGATACGGACGGCGACACGATACTGCCCGATTGGAAAGAGGGCGATGTGCTGTCCCTTTCCGCCTGCTCCATTACCGAGGGGAAGACCAAGCCCAAACCGCTCCACACCGAGGCGACATTACTTGCCGCAATGGAGACGGCAGGAAAAGAGATTGAAGACGACACCCTGCGACAGGCCATCAAAGATTGCGGCATCGGTACGCCTGCCACCCGTGCCGCCATCATTGAGACGCTGCTCAAACGCGAATACATGACGCGTGTAAAAAAGACGCTCGTGCCCACCGAAAAGGGACTTGCGCTCTATTCCATCGTCAAGGGCATGGACATCGCCAACGTGGAGATGACGGGCAGGTGGGAGGCCGAGCTCGCACGGATAGAACGGGGCGAGAAAGCCGCCGCCGACTTCAATGCCGAGATAGAAGCCTATACGCGCCGGATAACCGCCGACCTGCTCGCCTCCGAAAAGCTTTTCCGCTCCCGTGAGACTACATTTGCCTGTCCCAAGTGCGGCAAGGGCAGCATGCGCTTCTATGCCAAGGTGGTCAAGTGCGACAACGAGACCTGCGCCCTGCCCGTCTTCCGACAGGTGGCGGGTAAGCTGCTCTCCGACAAGGAAATCACCGACCTGCTCACCGAGGGGTGTACCGCCGTGCTGCACGGTTTCAAGAGCAAGCAGGGCAAATCCTTCGATGCAGCCCTTGCCTTCGACGAGGAGTTTAGAATAAAGTTCATCTTCGATGATACAAAAAACAAGTCAAAAGGTAGGAAAAACGGAAAATAATGCGTACTTTTGCCACTGTTCACAGTTCATAAAGCGTTTTCTTTCTTTAGATGACTGTTTTATTACTTTACTGTGGATTTAGTGGTTGGCACTCGGTGGGGACACCGGGTGCCTTTTGTACATATCCCGTTTTCTTCCCTTTTTACTTCTCTTTCCCTTATATAATATCTGCAAAGATGTTCGGATAAGGAGTGCGATGCAAGAGCTATCGAGTCTATCAAATTATCCTCGTGATGAGAAATATTTATCATCGTGAAGATAATTTCGTCTCATCGTGTAGAGAAATATTTCTCATCACGAAGATAATTTGGAAGCATCAGTAGAAGAGCTATGAGAAGTGCAGTAGGAAAGCAACAGCTTTATCTATAGGGAAGCAAACGGGAACCAACTAAACAAACAGCATCATGAAACAATCAGACAATCGGCAGGAGCTGTCCTATTACGGGCTCTACCTGCGACACTATCTCCAAGAGAACAGATTTCAGCAGGCCTCGGATGCCGACTTCATCGACAGCCGCGCCGCCCTTGCCGCCGAAACGTTCGGACGGGCACGGTGCGAGGGCTATTCCGTTGGCGGCGCACAGGAGCTGGCGATGGGAGCTTTGCTCGACGGGCTGCACCGCTCGGCTTATGCGCTGCTTACGGACGTGCTCGAAAATGAGTTCGAGGGCGAAGTACCTTTGGAAGCCCGCGAGGCAACCGCCGAGGTGTTGCTGCCGCAGGTAAGGCAGCTGTGCGCGCAGAACGAACGCACGGAGGAGAGTCTTTATACCGAAATCACGGGAATGGTCGTACTTTATCTCGAACGTCATGGCATTTAACAGGAAAGCAAGACTCGCGGGCAACATCGAGGCGATACGCACTGCCTTTGCCTTGGACAAGGAACATCGCGTGCCCACCGCCGAAGAGCGACTGGCATTGGAGCGTTATTGCGGTTTCGGCGGATTGAAGTGCATCCTCAACCCCGCCGACAGTCTGGCGGACGCCGCGCAGTGGACAAAATCCGACCTCGACCTCTTTGCGCTCACGGCGGAGCTGCACCGACTGATCCGTGAGAACAGCGCCGACGAACGGACATACAAGCGATACATGGACAGTCTGAAGTCCTCCGTGCTCACGGCGTTCTATACGCCTGCCGAGATAACGGAGGCCACCAGTGGCGTACTTAAAGAAAACGGTATCGCCCCTCTTCGTGTGTTGGAACCCTCTGCCGGTCGTGGTGCGTTTGTGGATGCCTTTTTGAAGGACAACCCGAAGGCGGAGGTCATGGCATTTGAGAAAGATCTGCTGACGGGCAAGGTACTCTCGCATCTTTATCCCGGACAGCGGGTACGTATCGAAGGTTTTGAGCGGATAGAAAAGCCTTTCGAGGGATATTTTGATGTGGCAGTATCAAACGTTCCCTTCGGCGATGTTGCCGTGTTCGATGCGCAGTTCGAGAAAGGTTCGGCGGTGCATAGGGCGGCAGCCAAGAAGATACACGATTACTTCTGCCTGAAAACACTCGATACGGTGAGAGACGGCGGCATCGTCGCGCTTCTCGTTCCGCAGGGCGTGCTGAATGCGGACAGTAACAGTGCCGTACGCCGGTTGATGATGATCCAAGCCGACCTGCTCTCCGCCGTGCGCATGCCCAACAACCTTTTTACTGAGAATGCAGGAACAGAGGCTGGCTGCGATCTGCTCGTCTTACAAAAACGTGTCGGCAAGGAGGAACTCTCGGATGACGAAAAGCTGCTGGCTGAGCCTACGAGAGACAACCAAAATGACATCCCGACGAATGCGTATTTCCTCCGCTATCCCGACCGCATCGTTCGTACTGAAGAAAAGTGCTCCACCGACCTTTACGGAAAACCTGCGATGGTCTACCTGCACGAGGGCGGCGTGGAGGGTATCGCTCGTGACCTACGCGGAATACTGTCGCAGGATATCCAAATGCGATTGGACTTGCAGCGATATGGGCAGGGAGTGAAGCCGGAAGGGATAACACAGCGTGCATCTTTGCAAAGAACTTCTGTACAGAATGTTTTGGCTTCTCCTGTTCAGGCACAAGTTGTAGAAAGGGAAGACACTTCTTCTGAAACTGTCAGAGAAAGGCAGCTGAAGCAGGCAAGTTCTCCCAATCCCGTGCTGACCTTGTTCGACCTTTGGGAGTTTACCGTAACGGAACAAAAACAGGCTACAACGGGCAAGAAACAGAAAAGGGAGAAAGCGGAGAAAACGAAGACAAAGCCAAAGGCAAAAGAGAAAGCTGCCAAGAGCAAGCCCAAGGAACGAAGCCTGTTCGATGCCACGCCGAAGAAGTCAGAAGCAAACGACCTCTATGCCGGACTCGACTGGGAGACCAACCCGCCCATCAACGGCTTTTATGAGGTGATGATGGACATGACACCCGAACAGCGGGCAAAAGCCTTACAGGTAGGCAGGCAGGAAGTGCAGGCGGATAAGGATGCCATTGCATCAAGGGAGCGTGCGGAGAAAGAGAATGTCAAGGAAGAGAAAAATAAAAGTAAAGAGACTACGCAGGTGTCTACTTCCATATCGGACACTTCTACTTTGACACCTTCAAAAGAAGAAATGCTCGTGCCCCGTGTGCTGACACAAAAGCTGCAACCCCATTACAAGGAGGGTACACTTGTGGAGGAGTATTCCTTGGACTATGGCAATCAGGTCGGCGTGCTCAAAAACCTCACGTCCTACGGTGCAGTCTTCTCTCCGCTCGATCTACCTCTTCTGCTCAAAGAAAAGGCGCAGGCCTATATCCACGTCCGCGACACCTACGAAAAGCTGTATGCCTACGAAGCCGAACAGCAAGAAGAAAATGCCACACTTCGCTCGAACCTGAACACTTACTACGACGAGTTCGTCATGCGTTACGGTGTCCTCAACGCCCCGCAGAACGTGGGGCTGGTGCTCATGGATGCAGGCGGGCGCGACCTTCTTGCCATCGAGCGCGAGGAAGGGGGGCAGCTTGTCAAGTCGGACATCTTTGAGCATCCCGTGTCGTTCTCCGTGCTGCAGACGGAGCATACCGACACGCCGGAGGAAGCCCTCTCCCTTTCACTCAACCGCTACGGCAGTGTAGAACTGGGCTATATGCAGGAGCTGACGGGCAGTAGCGAGGAGGAACTGCTCACTACACTCAAAGGGCGTATTTTCTTCAATCCGCTCGTAGGCGGCTATGAAATCAAAGACCGTTTCGTGGCGGGTAATGTCATCGCCAAGATAGAAGACATCCGGCAGTGGCAGCAGGTACATACGGAAGCGGACAGCCGCGTGGACGAAGCCCTCTCCGCATTGGAAGACGCCGTTCCCGAACAGATACCCTTTGCCGACCTCGACTTCAACTTCGGGGAACGGTGGATACCCACGGGCGTGTTTGCCGCCTATATATCCCACCTGTATGAGACGGAGGTTAAGATCGCCTACTCGCCCTCGCTCGACGAGTTCTCGGTAAGTAACACCCGCACGAACGTGAAAATCTACGAAGAATTCTGTGTCAAGGGCTACTATCGCAGCTACGACGGCATGTCGCTCTTAAAGCATGCCCTGCACAACACCGTACCCAACATGATGAAGTGTGTCGGCAAGGACGAGAACGGCAACGATATCAAGGTGCGCGATGCCGAGAAGATACAGCTGGCCAATGCCAAGATTGACGAGATAAGAAACGGTTTTACCGACTGGCTCGAAGCGCAGTCGAAAGAATTCAAGGACAGGCTCACCGACCTCTACAACCGCAAGTTCAACTGTTTTGTACGGCCGAAGTACGACGGCTCGCACCAGACCTTCCCCGACCTCGACCTCAAGGCACTCGGCGGCAAGTACGGCATCTCTGCCGTCTATCCCAGTCAGAAGGACTGCATCTGGATGATCAAGCAGAACGGAGGCGGCATCGCCGACCACGAGGTCGGAACAGGAAAAACGCTCATCATGTGCATTGCAGCCCATGAGATGAAACGCCTCTCGCTCGCCCACAAGCCGATGATTATCGGACTGAAGGCGAACGTGGCAGAGATAGCCGCAACGTACCGGACTGCCTATCCCCAAGCCCGTATCCTCTACGCCTCCGAAAAGGATTTTTCAACGCAGAACCGCGTGCGCTTTTTCAATAATATCCGCAACAACGACTACGACTGCATCATCATGAGCCACGACCAGTTCGGCAAGATACCGCAGTCGGTGGAGATACGGCAGAACATCCTGCAAGAAGAACTCGACACGGTGGAGGAAAACCTCGATGTGTTGCGCGGGCAGGGACGAAATATTTCCGTTTCCATGCTCAAAGGTTTGGAAAAACGCAAGCACAACCTGCTGGCGAAGCTCGAAAAGATAGCGCATGAAATCGACAGCCGCAAGGACGACGTGGCGGACTTCGCGCAGATGGGCATCGACCACATCTTCGTTGATGAGAGCCACCAATTCAAGAACCTGATGTTCAACACCCGACATGACCGCGTGGCGGGACTTGGCAACAGCGAGGGTAGCCAAAAAGCACTCAACCTGCTCTTTGCCATCCGTACCATTCAAGAGAGGTCAGGCAAGGACTTGGGGGCGACGTTCCTTTCGGGCACGACCATCTCCAACTCGCTCACCGAGCTCTATCTGCTCTTCAAGTATCTGCGTCCCAAGGAGCTCGAACGGCAGGACATCCGATGCTTCGACGCGTGGGCGGCCATTTTTGCGAAGAAGACCACGGACTTCGAGTTCTCCGTAACGAACAACATCATCCAGAAAGAGCGTTTCCGGTATTTCATCAAGGTGCCGGAGCTCGCGGCGTTTTACAACGAGATCACCGATTACCGCACGGCGGAGGATGTGGGCGTTGTCCGTCCTGACAAGCACGAGATACTGCACAACATCCCGCCCACACCCGACCAAGAAGTCTTTATCAAAAAACTCATGGAATTTGCCAAATCGGGCGATGCCACGATACTGGGACGTGAAAAGCTCTCGGAAACGGAAGAGAAGGCAAAGATGCTCATCGCAACAGACTACGCCAGAAAAATGGCGCTCGATATGCGCATGATCGATCCCACCTACGGCGACCATCCCGACAACAAGGCATCCCACTGCGCCCGGATGATTGCCGAGTATTACCAAAGGTACGATGCACAAAAGGGTACGCAGTTCGTCTTTTCAGACTTGGGCACCTATCAGCCCGGGCAATGGAGCGTTTATTCGGAAATCAAGCGCAAGCTCGTGGAGGATTACGGCATCCCTGCCCATGAGATACGTTTTATACAGGAGTTCAAGAATGAAAAGAGCAAGAAAGCAGTCATCGAGGCGATGAACGACGGACGGGTGCGTGTGCTCTTCGGATCCACCTCCATGCTCGGCACGGGTGTGAACGCCCAGCAGCGTGCCGTGGCGGTGCATCATCTCGACACGCCGTGGCGACCGTCCGACCTTGCACAGCGCGACGGACGGGCGGTGAGAAAGGGCAATGAGATCGCGCGGCGCTATGCCGATAACAAGGTCGATGTGATTATCTATGCGGTGGAAAAGTCGCTTGACAGCTATAAGTTCAATCTGCTGCATTGCAAGCAGACGTTCATCTCTCAACTCAAAAGCGGGGCGATGGGAGCTCGTACCATCGACGAGGGGAGCATGGACGAGAAGTCGGGCATGAACTTTTCGGAGTACATGGCCATTCTTTCGGGCAACACCGACCTGCTCGACAAGGCGCGTTTGGAAAAGAAAGTCGCCGCTTTGGAGAGCGAACGCAAGTCGTTCAACCGCGCCAAGCACGAAACCCAGAACAGGCTCTTGGAAATGACCAACCAGCTGGCTTTCGACAGGGCGGCAAAGGAAAAGATGTCGGAGGACTGGAAGAAGTTCGAGGCGGTTGCAGCGAAAGACAAGGACGGCAACTATCTCAATGCCCTCGTGCTCGACGGTTTTCCCTCACGGGATGAAAAAACCCTCGGTGCGAAGTTGCAGGACATTGACAAGAACGTCAATACGGGCGGTGCGCCGCAGCGTATCGGCGAGCTTTACGGCTTTGAGGTGAGTGTGACTACGGAGCGAATATTGAGCGAAGGGCTAGAGTTGACGCAGAACCGCTTTTCCGTCAAGGGCAACTACAAGTACACGCACAATCACGGGCAGATAGCCAAGGCGGACAAGGAAGCGGCGGCAAGGAACTTTTTACGCGCATTGGAGCATATTCCGCAGACGATTGCCCAGTACAACGCTCGTATTGAAGAACAGGAACAAAAGGTGGCGCAGATGCAGCCCATCGTGTCAAAGGAGTGGAAGAAGGAGAACGAACTCAAAGGACTTAAATCCGAATTGGCTGCCTTGGACAGGAAGATACAGTTGGAATTGGCACCGCCTGCACCTGATTCTGCCGAGCAGAAGGAGACGAATATGCAATCCGAGCAGAACAAGGATGAATATAGAAAGGACAACTCGCAGAGGACAGCTTACAGACCGTCACTCTAAGTGTCTTGGATTTTAATCAATCCGATTAGGGATATAATAATTAAGGTATAAATAGACGGTATAATGAAGCGGTGAGAAGTCATATTCTCATCGCTTTTTACTTTAGAATAAGGTATAAATGCGAAGTAGTCCTACTTTATAAAATATTTTTTGCCAAAAACATTGTTTCTTCCAAAAGAATTATTATTTTTGCAGAAGAATGAGGAACTTCAGTCCCTTAAGAACAATAACAAAAAATCATTCCGTTATGTATATAAGGTCTCATTTACTTATTCTTTTTTTCGCCTCCAGTCTTTCGCTAAGTGCTCAGGAAAGTGCTTTCAATGCCGGTGTCCGCTTGGGTGGCGGTTACAGCGTGAATAACCATGTAGATAAGATATTGGTGAGCGAGGATTATTACTCTAATTATTCGTTCGACAACAAAGGACAGTTCGTGCCAAGTGCCGAGCTGTTTTGTCTTTATCGGCAGCCTGCAAGCCTATGGGGCGTGGAAGCGGGTATCGCCTATTATAACAAAACGGCGCGAGTTCGTTACGAGGATAAGAACGAGCTGAACTACACGCTCTCCACCCGTTATCACCATTTGGGACTTGCCGCTTATTTTAATCTCTATCCTTTTAAAGCAAAGAACTCTCTGCACGTATCGCTGGGCGGACGAATAGGTGCAAACCTCTCTCCAAGCAATCTAACTTATACGGGTAATCAGGAAGATGCGAAGTTCTCGGCGTTAGGTTATCCCAGCGTAAAGGAGACCGAGCGGATGCTCAAAGACAAACTCAAAGGTCGTCCCGATGCGGCATTAGGTGGCGGTATCGGTTATGACTTTCCATTCGGTATGACGCTCGACTTGCGATACCATTATAGTCTGACCAACAGCATCAAGACCGAAACGAACACCTATAATTGGGTGGAACATGATAACCACAATCAGCAGATTGAACTGACGGTGGGTTATATGATTAATATCCGATAAGTTCTAATCAAGGACTTATCCTTACTCTCTTTCTCCTCTTTGCCAAGATTGGTATAACATTTAGGATAGATTTTTAGTACAACAATTATATATAATAAATAGGTAAGTGCCTATGGGCAATTCTACTTCAAATACCCGCCGCAATGTCATTCGCGGCATTGTTGCGTTAATCATTATCCTCATTATCCTGTTGTGTTTACGGCTTTGTAAACATGACAAGGAAGAAGTACCGATACCCCGACCAACTCCGTCGGCTTCTATCCCGCAAGACACTATCAAACAAGATACGACAACGATTTCGCCGGTTTCAACAAAAGCGTGGCAGAAGGTTTCAAAACCGAAGAAGAAAAGAAAGGTGATTGCCGTCTCTGTTCTTCAACCTGCAAAAGAAGTAGCTGTACCGGAAAAGAAAGAAACACCCCAAGAGCAACCCAAGCAACAAGCCATTATAGAACCGGAACCTGACGATATCGTCACAGATACGGCGGAAACTATTCGCGAACCCAAACCCAAACGTGTTTTCTCACATAAGCATTATTACCAAACCCGTATCGGCATTCGTGCCGGTATGGGTTATAGTGTTATCGGCAATTTGGGTGCTTTGGTCGAAGATGGTGCCATTCGCCCGCGCTATACGATGGAAGAAAAAGGCGCATTGGTTCCCTCGATAGGCGTTTTCGCCCTTTGGCGGCACGACCGACTCGGTGTGGAACTGGCCGCAGACTACACGTGGCTGTCTTCTACATTGAAGGAACACAAGCAAATCGGCAACATCGACGAGAAGACGGTCTTTCGCTATCATGTCATCATGCCACAGGTAGCCGCGCGACTCTATCTGATGAGCGACCTCTATATGGGTGTCGGTGTGGGCATGAGCATTCCGCTCAATCCCGGCGGTATCGACTTTTCGAGCAACCGCGCAGCGATGTTCGCTTCGGTGGATAAACTCACACAGGAACATTTAAGAGAAACGCTTCGGGCACGCCTACACGTCATGCCCCTGCTCAAAATAGGCTACTCGTCGTTTAAGAACGGCATCGAAGCCAGCCTGCAATACGGTTACGGTTTTATGGATCTTATCAAGACAAACGAGAACCCTTACGGCTATCACAAAGCCACGAACAACAGCCACCTGCTTTTGCTGACAGTGGGCTATACCATTCCCTTAACCAAACAGAAATAACAATGAAATATTCTACACTCCATCTTACAATCATAGTTATTCCACTCTTGTGCACCGTGTCCATAACGACAAGTCAAGCACAAGTGCAGCCCCAAGTGGCAACACAATCGAAATCTGAATCCCAATCCCCCGGTGGGGTAGCAGGTTTTGTTAAATGGGTGAATGGCAATGACAACACCCCCGTGCAACTGACTGGTGCCGGCGGTCTGACCTTTATCGGTGTAGGAAAAATACAGAAAGAAGGCGAACAGCTGCTTTGGAATGTCAGCACACAGGCAGGCAAGACCGAACGTGTACAGACTACGGCACGTACTGCCAACCTTACCAAGGGCACTTTTATGAACTATGCAGGGCGCGACACCTTGCCGCAACTACGCCTGTACGCTTATAGTACCTCCTCGGCAAACGGCACACGCGGAACGTTCCATGTAGGTGGGATGACCAAGGAAAAACTACCTGTAAAGGCGCTCAAAAACGGCATGATGGAATATGTTGTCTACGACCGTGCCCTTACTGCCGCCGAACGCATGCGCGTGGAAAGTGCCCTTGCCCTTCGCCACGGTATCACCCTTGCCCATTCCTACCTTAACTCCAAAGGCGAAACTATCCGTAACTATTATCGGCTCAAAGCATACAACCACCGTGTGGCAGGCATCATAGCCGATGCCACATCTAAACTCAACTGCACCACGGGTGAGAGTAGCGAGAGCGAAGCCGTCATCAAAGTGTCTGCCCGATCGATAAATGAAGGCGCAAGTTTCCTTTGGGGCGACAACGCCAAACAAATCTCTTTTGCCAATGACAAAGGCAACGGAAAATGGATGCAACGCCAATGGGCAGCTACAACGACGGGACAGCTCGCAGAACAGCTCACCCTGACTTTCGATACCCGGAGCATCCATCAACTGCAACCGCTTGACAAAGATGAACATTACTATCTCGCTGTAGACAACAGCGGCACAGGAAAATTCCCCATCGGCCAAATTCACTACTACAAGGCACAAGATAGCCACGCCGACAGTATCGTCTTTGCAAACATCTCAGCCGATGCCAGCGAAAGCATTTTTACCTTCCGCATAGCCAAAGATTTCTTTACAACCGTTGAAATTGCACAACCCCGCTGTGCCACGGCAGAAAAAGGACAACTCAAAGTGCTTTTCACAGGTGGCACTGCTCCATATAATGTTACGATAAGCCT
>ERZ772986.954-NODE-954-length-16956-cov-4.676232_pt1 | contig 16956 bp, 10 predicted proteins | sample MGYA00511898_ERZ772986 | MGnify/ENA primary metagenome ERZ772986 (study PRJEB29015, sample SAMEA2737934) | human oral metagenome | biome: human oral; feature: human-associated habitat; material: dental | place: China | collected 2148 ... | reverse complement strand
TGGGATGTACGCCGTCGGCATAGTAAACCACGGCGGAACTGTCCATGTCCCTAAGTGTCTTGGCCAGCTCCTCGACGAATTCTTCCTGTTTCTGTGCGTCGGCCTCGCAAGGCACTTCCGTTGTCTTCTTGTAGGTGAACCCGATGCGGTTGAGTAGGTCTACCGTCCCTTGCGGGGTGTACGACACGCCGAAAGTACACTTTATCCACTGGGCAACACTTTTGGCATCGATGTATACCTTACGACGAAGTTCTGCACATAGGGCGGAAATTTGCGAACTGTCAAGAAGTCCCCAATAGCCCTTGTAGTGGTTGTCGGTCAGTTTGGAAATGCCACCCGACTTGTAGGAATCCACATAGTTGTACACGCTGGACAGGCTTATTCCAAGGTCGTAGGCGACTGTTTTCGCATCGTGACCATGAGCCAGCATCAATATGCAGGTAATCTGGGCCCAGTAAGGTTCAAATTCCTTACTGTGCTGAAGCCTGCGAAGGGTTTTGAGTTCTTCTATGGGTAAGTTTAACATCATGATGCAAAGATACGCTTTTTCTTAATATTTTCCAAATCTATTTACTTTCGACTATAAAACCTATTACATCTAAGTTATACCCTGTTATTGCAAAAAAGAATAACACGACCATAAACAATTTAGGGACATGTTTTACAAACAGGTATATTATAGGAGAAAAAACACACAAAACAATAAGATCCCTTATATACCACAAAGGTATGTCAAGTGGATAACATAATGTATGAGTGTTTCCAAAAACATCCATCCATGTAGAAGGATTGCCTTCATTTAAGAAAATACGCATAAAATTTAAACCGCTTGGCAAGCCTTTTATGCGACAAAAGGCAATTGTGAAACAAGCCGCAATAATATTCCAAAGGACAAACGGGACAAATAAGGTCCAAAACCGTTTTTTCAGAGCCTTCAACCAAGTTTCTCTTGAAAAAGAAGTCTTCCCAAAGAAAAACAAATAACCAGAAAGTATAAAGAATGCTGGTACTGCTGCTCTTGCTATGACCTCAGTAATTACCAACCTTAACAAGTTATATGCGTCTATATCGCTAAAGTTTGCCCAAGAAATAGAAACTTCACCCAATGGAGTTCCCATACCCTGGTTATGGATATAAACGATAAGAACAATTAAAGGGAAACGAATATAAGAGATTGTTTTCGACTGTAGTTCACCAATGTTGTTCATATAAATCACACATAATATCTTCTAAGGAGCACCTCCTTATGTTTTTAACTCTGTTTATTTTAGAAGAATAGAAAAGCTAAGGTACAAAAGTTCATCCTTAAACCAACAAGCACTCATCATAAAATGCGTCTAAGGTTTACCATCTATCCTTACAATCTTCCAGCAATTTGTTTTTCTCGATGGCCCATTGCATTAAGCCATCGCCCTGTTTCTTTCCCATCTCGCCTCAGAGCATACATGGCAATATTGCCCGTATATCCGGAGCGTTGTGCGGACGTCCTTCTCTCATTTCACACATATTGGAGCAACTGCCCTAAAACGCGGTGGTGTATATCGTTGGGAGTTGATAGCCTAAGCTTGTTTGTAAAAGTATGTACGCGATATGTTGCTGTTCTCTCTTATCTCATAGGCATCGGGTACGGGCGTCATCAGAGACTTTTAAGTGTTTACATCAGAAACGAATTGCAAACAGCATCTACAATGTAGACAACACTAAGGAACGCTGGGCAATGCCTATCCTCTCTCCTCCCCATCCTCATACAAAGAGTATGGATATAGGATACTTTCTAACTTTCAGCCAATATAACACCCACTTTTAGACAGCACTTGTCCGCAGGTTCTCCATTGTGCTTACTGCTTACGATATGCAAAACTATATATTTTTTTTTAAAGGTGCAAATATATATTGAAATGAGTTTTAGGAGAAAAAAGAAATGAACATTTTCAAGAGTCTTTGGAATACCTTTTCTAACACCTCCTCATCGATTAGCTTTGACTCGCTTTCACTCTGTGGCATACACCTTTACACGTCCAGGACAACAGAACACGGCAAGCGCATGTAACTCTCGGAGTATACCTTCGCTTTTATATTCCCAGCCATTCAATTGTTTTCTTGGCCAAATAACGTATTGTACTACCTGCCAAAAGGCTTATTACCAACAGTAAGACACCTAAGGCCATAGAAAAAGGAACTGAGTGTATTCGACAAAATGCCCTGCAACCGCTCGCGCTGGCGGCAGTAAGGGTACATGCTTTCCGTGCCGTTGCCCATGGCCGTGTATGCGGCATAATCGTTTTTGTCTAATTTTCAGTTAGAAATTTAACATTATGAGTGCCCTCTTCGCCCACCAATCGTTCACCTTGCCGCAAATAATCGATTCTCGCGGAGGTTGGTTTTGATGCAGAACGGGGGTGATTGTAAATGCTGGCAAAATGAATTTTTATTTAAAGAAACCGTCATTTGCACCAACTTTTGGGCTATTTGCAGCTAAATACACTGCAATATGCCGCTAAATGCAATGCGTTTTGATGCTAAACGTAGCGTGTTTTGGTGCTAAATGCAGTGCGTTTTGGTGCTAAATGCAAGGTAAAATGCCGCTAAACGCTGTGCAAAATGGTGCTAAATGCAAGGCGAAAAGCATAAATATCCGCTGCAATTGTATAAACAAAACCTTTCAGTGCCATTAAAAACATGGCTAAAAGGGGCGAAACAGCTGTTAAAAAGTGGAGTTTTAGGGGCTAAAAGTGGGTTTTTGGGAGCGGAAAAATTGTGAGTTGGCGGCCTTCTAGAAAGGCAAAATGGTACAAAATGCAGGTTTTGTTCATAAAAACAGACAAAACAAAAGACGTGAAAGGCAAAAAATAGTGGCTTTTTACCTACTTTATAACCTGTATTCTCGCTAGAACGGAGTGAAATTTGGTGCGCTTTTGTAAAATAAAAGATAACAATTTAAGTATTTGAGTTGAAGAGTTAACCTGCTGACAAGTTAACCAGTTGACCTGTTGACGAGTTAATGCGCGAACGATCGAACGAATTGCCACGTTTACTTAATCCTTATATGATTATCAACAGGTTAACTTATCAACTCGTAAACAGGTTAACTTGTCAACTTGTTAACTCGTAAACAGGTCAACTGGTTTACTCGTCAACTCTTAACATCACTTCCTTTCCACCTTTGCCTCTCTTCGCAGCGAATACGGCATCTTCTTGCCATAGCCAATGCGGATTAAGATGGTGGGGTGTTCGTTAGTTAGCCCCAACTTCTGTGCTAGCTGCACAGACAACGTGGGTTCTTCGTTGGGCTGGTTCAGGTAAGCGTGCGCAATTCCCATCTGCGTAGACCTTAAAAGGATGCGTTCGAGGGTTCGTCCCAAGTTCACCCATTGTTCAATCGTGTTGTCTTGGCTGGTCAGCAACACGAGGTGAGAGGCGGATGCCATGTTCTTGCCGTCGCTCTTGTTCTGCTTTTTCTCGTTGATGGCATTGGCCATTATCGGTTTGGCGATAAACTTGGGAACGTTTGGTGCACCGAATACGGCATAGCTTAACCCGTCTTTCGTTGCATTTTGGTGTTTCTTATTATACCGCATCCACTGCTGCAACTCCGTTTTAAAAGCCTTATTGTGCATTTGCAGTCGGTTGCCGGCATACACCATTTCGGTAATCGTGGTGTATTCTGCCGAACCATTTTTATAGTAATGCACGCCAATGGAAGGCTCTGCGCCGATGTTCTTTAACAAAACAATGCTGTCTTCGGGAACAATTCTGCCATCATAGCGGCTCCTATTGGTCTGCCGTAGGGCGATTTGGGCAAACAAGGGACTTTCCATGTGATGGCTTTGCTTAGTGAGAAACACTTTTATCACGCCTTCGTGGGTAACAGTCACCCTTGTTTCGTAGCCCTTATGGGCGGCTGCAATGCAAAGATTTTCGGCAGCACAACCAAGACTCACGAACAATTCGCGGTGGTTTGGGTCCACAACTGGCAGCGACTTGGTGAAGTCGGGCAGAATATCTATCTCTCCGTCTGCTATCTTAAACAACCACGGTTGCGTGTTATGGCCCGATGGGGCCTTAACTGCCTGAGCTATCATAAACAGATAGTCGGGCTCTTGGGCAAATACATTACTCATCATTCCTATAAATAAGATAAGTGTTACAAATATTTTTTTCATCGCACGATAAGTTAATGAGGTTACAAGTTTACGAGTTTACGAGTTTACAAGTTGACAAGTTAACGAGTTTACAAGTTGACGAGTCTACAAGTTGACGAGTTTACAAGTTGACGAGGGCGTAGGTGGGCAGTTTACGAGTTTACCAGTGGATGCGTTGCAAGTTTACCAGTGCACTCGCCCTCTTATCCACTTGTTAACCCGTCAACAGGTTAACTTGCTTTATCCATAAATCAATCATTAAGTCTAGCCCTTTAACAACCTGCTCCCAACCTTCGTTGCTCCGTAAGTTGATGCCGTTATACGTGGGGCTTTGCTCCTCTATCAGCACCAAATAGCTGATAGAGGCAGAGAGGATGGTGGCCAAGGCTGCAACATCGGTGTGGTGAGAATGGGTAAAACCGCTCACCGCCTTTATCAATTCGCAGCCATTTCGTTCCCTACGGTCGCGCAACTGCCGAATGTTCTCATTGTCGGTGGTAAGTTCCCAACGGCACAATCGCCTCAACGTAACGTCGTTTCGTAGCTGTACTATTTGCTCGCGAAACATCCGTTTAAGGCTTCCAGCAACATCCGCCCCGTCGATAGCGTGTATATCCGTGTTGGCCCAATAGTCTTTGCTCAGCAAGTAGTGGGCAATCAAATCGTCTAATCCGCCAAAATAGCGGTAGATAAGCATCTTTGAAACGCCTGCTTTTTGGGCTATGGCGTTGACGCCAAGCCGTTCGAAACCATCGTTGGCAATGATGTCGTCAACCGCTTGGAGTATCTTCTGTTGTGTTAGTTCCCTATCTTTCACTCCATTTGCCTTTTATTATGTTACCAATAAGTAACTGCAAAGTTAGGTTACTCCCTGGTAACATACAATAAAGAACTGTTAATTCTTTTGCTTTTACACAAAGTTTAACGGATGAAAGAGGTGCTGCTAGAACTCTTTTGGGCACAAGAAAGCTAGGAGGAGCCGATATTTACTGGGTGATTAAGAGGGCAATAGAACATTAAAGCGCGTTAACAAACGTAACGCGCCCACAAGATAACCATCCCCCTGCAAAGGGATAGGGGGTAAAGAAGATATGTTTACTTCGGGAAAACGTAGGAAGTATGGGTGAGGTTGACTTCACCCATGCCCCTTCCTAGTTTATTATGTATTTCTTAAAGCATGTTCTAAAAATGCCACTTTTATTTCTTTTCTCCTTTTAAAGTTCGCCCTTCACTGTCTTAAAAGATACCGTTTTCGGTCTATCTTTCCGTTAGGGGTTAGTGCTAAGGCCTCTACCTGCTCGTAGAAAAGCGGCACTTGGTGGGCTTCTAGCCGTTCTTTCAGTCGGCGAGCCAAGTCTTTGGGGTTCACTTCAACATCGCCATCGGCAACAACGAGCAACTTCAACGCTTGCCCTAGGATGGGATGGGGCACGGCGATGCAAACACAAGCCTTAACTCCGGCAAAGCTGTTGGCCGCGGCCTCTACCTCTTGCGGACTAACCTTAAAGCCGCCTGTATTGATGATGTCGCTGTCCCTACATTTAAATTGCAGACGGCCTTGATTGTCTATCTCGCCGCAGTCGCAAGTGGTAAAACTCTTCTCTGTTAGCGGTTCATAAGCTGTTTGTTCGCCCATGCGCAGGTATCCGCTCATCAGCGTATCGCCTGCACAACAGATATGGCCTTCGGGCGTAATGTCGAAACGCGCGTTAGGCAGAGCATGGCCCACGCAACCTGCCAGCTGATGGTGCGTAAACTCGAAGGTTGCTATCACGCCAGTTTCGGTAGACGCGTAGGTGTTGAATAGGCGCGTATGGGGCAGTTGCTTGTGCAAATCTGCCATTGTGGGCGTGTCTAACGCATCGCCACCTGTCTCGATAAAGGCCAGTTTCATGGCCGCGTCTTCCATTTGCTTACCGCCAAACTTGGTAAGCATACGTATGCACGACGGCACGAGGAAGGCTCCCACGCTCATTTCTTTGCAAGATGCAAGCAGGGAGAAGAACTCGTTGAAGTCGAACTTGGGCATCAGGCAGCACGTTGCCCCCGCTAACATGGTGGCCCAGACCTTAGACAAACAGCCCAAATGGTTGAGCTGACCTGGAATAACAAACCTAATGTCGTGGCGATAAGCTTGCCCATGCACGATGTTCTCGGCACTGGCCACTATGGCTCGCGTGCCAATAACCACTCCTTTGGGCGCGCCCGTGGTGCCAGTAGTGAAAAGTACATCGGCCGAACCCTCTGGAAAGCAAAACCCTTGCAAGGATTTCTCCATCCGTACAACTTGTTCGGGCGTGGCGACGGCAGGCAAAAGCACGGCCACAGCCCCCGCAACATGCACGGCAAAGTAGCTAATCAGGAAGTCGGCATCGCAACTTGCCCTTAGCACCACGCCTTTTCGCTGCATGCCTTGGTAGTGTTGGGTGCGCAACATCGTGCGTTGGTGAAGTTCTCCGTAAGTAATCTCTTCACCATTCAGCACCATCACCACCCGTTGTGGAGCGTTCTGTGCGTGCCTTTCTATGTACTGTTCAATGCTAAGCATCCGCGTTTTGCTTTCGTCTAACCATCTCGGCCAAGGTGTCCAGGCTCTTAAAGTTGGCTGGCGTGGCATCGGTGGCATCTACGTCAATGCCAAAGTTGTCGGCCAAGAGCATCATAATCGTTGTTACATCCAACGAATCCAGTTCGGCCATCAAGAACTGCGAGTCGAGATCTACCAGTGGAAGTGCCCCTTCAAGTATGTTTCTTATTTTCTCTTTCATTGCTTATGGGTGGTTTAGCATTTGTTGCTTGTACCTTGCGCGAGCGCATAGCCAAGCTGTTGGCCCGTGCACAGGGCGCGCTAGGCACATGTAGCCAAGCATGTTGGCAAAGTAAAGCACACACAAAATTAATAACAATCGCCCAAACAGCAAGCTTTTTGTCGGGAAAATCCTTCAAGGCATGTTCTAACACACGATGTTGTTGCGCATTTCTAGCCCTTATATCAGCAAACATGCGAGGTTACTTTACACATGGCGCCTCTGCATGCCGTGTTGTATTGGCTGCCAATTCCTCAATAAGTAAGAAAAGCTGGTCGATGTTTACATCCAACCAACGCCTTCCCACAAAAGCTACACGGCCGCTAAGCAAGTCGTCACTTACTAAAAAACGTTAAAGCCTTTATATATAATAAGGTGTATGCAAAAGTTTTATTTACTTTTGCGCGGCAAATGGCATGTGCGCCGTTGGGGTGTGCGCCCCTTAGCCGCATGCACAGAACTTAAAATAACAACACCATGCAACAAAACTTAGTGATTGTAGAGAGCCCCGCAAAGGCCAAGACGATAGAGAAGTTCCTTGGAGAAGATTTCAAGGTAATGTCGAGCTACGGACATATCCGCGACTTGAAAAAGACTGGATTGAGCGTAGACCTCGACACCTTTGAGCCTTTCTACGAGATTTCGGACGATAAGAAAAAGGTGGTGGCCGACCTGCAAAAGGCTGCGAAAAGCGCCGAACGCGTGTGGTTGGCAAGTGATGAGGACCGCGAAGGGGAGGCCATCTCATGGCACTTGTGCGAGGTTTTGGGCCTAGACGAAGACAAAACCAACCGCATTGTGTTCCACGAGATTACTAAACCGGCCATCCTTCGCGCCATTGAAGAGCCGCGCCGCGTTGACATGAACCTCGTAGATGCGCAACAAGCACGCCGCGTACTCGACCGAATGGTGGGTTTTATGCTCTCGCCCATACTCTGGCGCAAGGTAAAACCGTCGCTTTCGGCTGGTAGAGTGCAGAGTGTTGCCGTGAGATTGGTGGTAGACCGCGAGCGCGAGATTAACGCTTTCAAGCCCGAAACCTTCTATCGCATCGTTGCTATCTTCGCCATTACCAACGACGAGGGCGGCATGACCGAGGTAGATGCCGAACTAGACACGCGATTTAAAACCCACGAAGAGGCGCTGGCTTTCCTCGAAAAGTGCAAAAACGCCGAATTTACCGTCGAAAGTGTCAGCAAAAAGCCATTGAAACGCTCGCCTGCCCCACCCTTCACCACCTCTACCCTGCAACAAGAGGCGGCCCGAAAGCTAGGGTTCAGCGTGTCGCAAACCATGATGGTGGCCCAAAGACTGTACGAAAACGGACGAATTACCTACATGCGTACCGACAGCGTTAACCTATCTGGCCTTTGCATCAATGCCACGAAGGAAGAGGTTACCAACCTATGGGGCGAGCAATATAGCCTGCCGCGCAACTTCCACACACACGCCAAGGGGGCGCAAGAGGCGCACGAGGCCATTCGCCCTACCTATATGGATGCCACTAAGATAGATGGAACGCAACAAGAAAAAAAGCTGTACGACCTGATTTGGAAACGTACCGCCGCCTCGCAGATGGCCGAAGCGCAACTCGAAAAGACACGCGTTAACATCAATATCTCGGGAACTAGCGAACATTTCGTGGCTACTGGCGAGGTTTTAACATTCGATGGATTCTTGAAAGTGTACCGCGAATCAACCGACGACGAAGACGATAACCAGTCGGACGTTTCGCGAATGCTGCCCCCCATCAACGAGGGCGACAAGCTAGAACGCCGTGAAATAACCTCGATAGAACGCTTTACACAGGGTCCTGCACGTTATACCGAGGCCAGTCTTGTGCATAAGATGGAGGAATTGGGCATCGGTCGCCCGTCTACCTATGCCCCAACCATCAGTACTATCCAACATCGCGAGTACGTAACCAGGGGCGACAGCAAGGGCAAAGAACGCCAATACCTGGTAGATACGCTTAAAGGCATCGTGATAACGACTAAGAATAAGAAGGAGAACGTTGGCGGCGACAAGGGCAAACTGCTGCCCACCGACGTAGGCATCGTGGTTAACGACTTTTTGATGGATAGTTTCCCCACCATCATGGACTATAACTTTACGGCCCATGTTGAAGAGGATTTCGACCGCATTGCCGAAGGACAAGAAGAGTGGAAGGCCATGATGAAAGCCTTTTATGCCGACTTCGGCCCTACGGTAGACACGGTGATGAACGCCCGTTCGGAGCATAAGGCCGGCGAACGCGCCCTAGGCGAAGACCCCGCAACGGGCAAACAGGTGCTTGTAAAGATTGGCCGATTCGGCCCTGTGGCGCAGATCGGCGTTGCAAGCGACGACGAAAAGCCGCGTTTCGCTAACCTCACCGCTGGCCTGAGCATCGAAACCATCACGCTTGAAGAGGCTCTCGAATTGTTTAAGCTGCCTCGTACCGTGGGCGAATTTGAAGGTAAGCCCGTGGTAATTGGTTCGGGAAGGTTCGGCCCATACATCTTGCACGACAAGAAATACACCTCGTTGCCCAAAACCGAAGACCCACACTCGGTTACACTCGAAACTTCGGTGGCACTTATCGAGCAAAAGCGCATGCAGGAAAAGCAAAAGCACTTGAAATCATTTGCCGAAGACCCGAAACTAGAAGTGATAAACGGTAAGTTCGGCCCATACCTGGCTTACGACGGCAAGAATTACAAATTGCCCAAAGAGCTGCACGAAAAGGCTAGCGAGCTTACCTACGAGCAATGTATGGAATTGGTGAAAGCTGCGCCTACAAAGCCCAAGCGCACCACCAAGACTTCTGCGGCCAGCAAGGCAAAGAAATAAACATAAAGCCTACAAAAGGCTCCACTAAACAACGCGTTCAGGATAATATGCAAAACGGCTTGCCAAGCACCGCAACGCCCAATAAGGGCAAAGGCGCGTGCCATCGCATCATACTCATTGGCTATATGGGGGCGGGAAAAACCACCATAGGCAAGGCTTTGGCCGCCGAGTTGGGCCTGCGTTTCTACGACCTGGACTGGTATATCGAGTCGCGCATGCGCAAAACGGTGGCTCAACTGTTTGTCGAAATGGGCGAAGAGGGCTTTCGCCGCATCGAACGAAACATGTTGCACGAGGTAGCCGAGTTCGAAGACGTACTCATTAGCTGTGGTGGTGGCACGCCATGTTTCTTCGATAACATGCAGTACATCAACCAACAAGGCCATACGCTATACCTTAAAGCCTCGCCCGATGTACTGTACAAGCACTTAAAGATGGGCAAGTCGGTGCGCCCCTTGTTGCTGAACAAAACGCCCGGCGAGGTGAAAGCCTTCATCAGCGAGCAACTTGCCGCGCGCGAACCCTTCTACCTACTGGCCCATCACACGCTCGACGTGAGCCTGATGGACAACTTCGAGAAGATAAAGCTGTCCGTAGCACAGGCAAAAGAGGTGATGGGCGTGTAGTTAGTAGATTAGTTAACGAGTTGACAAGTTAACGAGATGGTGAGTTGACCAGTTGACTAGTCAATGAGTTAACGAGGTGACGAGTAGACAAGATGGTGGGTTGACGAGAGGACAAGTTGATGGGCGCAGCCATCTTTTCACCTTTTCACCCCTTCACCTTTAAGAGCCTTTTCGCCTTTACCGAGTGGACGAGTTGATGGGCGCAGCCATCTTTTCACTTTTTCACCCTTTCACTTTTTCACCTTTAACTCGCCCTTCCAGGTAACGAACATTAATATAAGAAACCAAAATAGCAGAAATGAAGAAATGGACTATTGAAGATTCGAAGGAACTATACAACATCAACGGTTGGGGCACTTCGTTTTTTGGCGTTAACGATAAGGGCGACGTGTATGTGTCGCCATGTAAGGACAACACCGAGATTGACTTGCGCGACGTGATGGACGAGCTGGCTCTGCGCGACGTTACGTCGCCAGTACTGCTGCGCTTTCCCGACATCCTCGACAGTCGAATCGAGAAAACAGCCAGCTGTTTTAGGCAGGCTGCCGAGGAATACGGTTACAAAGGCGAAAACTTTGTTATCTATCCCATCAAGGTTAACCAAATGCAGCCCGTGGTAGAAGAGATTATCTCCCACGGCCGCAAGTTTAACCTTGGCCTCGAAGCAGGCTCTAAACCCGAACTGCACGCCGTTATCGCCGTGCAATGCCAAAGCGATTCGCTCATCATCTGCAACGGATATAAAGACCAAAGCTACATCGAACTGGCCCTATTGGCACAAAAGATGGGCAAGCGCATATTCCTTGTCATCGAGAAACTGAACGAGTTGGAACTCATCGCTCGTGCTGCGAAGAAACTAAATGTGCGCCCAAACTTGGGCATTCGCATTAAGTTGGCCTCGTCGGGTTCGGGTAAATGGGAAGAAAGTGGCGGCGATGCAAGCAAGTTTGGCCTAACAAGTAGCGAACTGTTACAGGCTCTCGAACTGCTCGACCAAAAGGGGTTGCGCGACTGCCTGAAACTGATACACTTCCACATCGGCTCGCAAATAACCAAGATACGCCGCATACAAACCGCCCTACGCGAGGCATCGCAATTCTATGTGCAGCTGCATAAGATGGGTTACGACGTAGATTTCGTGGATTGCGGTGGCGGACTGGGCGTGGACTACGACGGAACACGTTCGCCAAGCAGCGAAAGTTCGGTAAACTACTCGATACAAGAATACGTTAACGACTGTATTTACACCTTTGTAGATGCAGCCAACAAGAACGGCATCGAGCATCCCAACATCATTACCGAAAGCGGGCGTTCGCTAACGGCTCACCATAGTGTGCTGGTTATCGACGTGTTGGAAACGGCCACGCTACCCGAAATGAAGGAAGAATTTGAGCCTTCGGAAAACGAACACCAACTGGTAAAAGACCTCTACGACATTTGGGACAACATCAACTCGCGCTCGATGCTGGAAGATTGGCACGATGCAGAGCAAATTCGCGAAGAGGCCCTCGACCTCTTTGCGCATGGCCTGGTCGACCTACGTACGCGAGCAGAAATAGAAAGCATGTATTGGAGTGTGTGCCGAGAAATCAACACCATAGCCAAAGGTTTAAAACATGTTCCGGAAGAGTTACGAAACATGGACAAGCTATTGGCCGACAAATACTTCTGCAACTTCTCGCTTTTCCAATCGCTGCCTGACAGCTGGGCTATCGACCAACTTTTCCCCATCGTTCCCATACAAAGGCTCGACGAAAGGCCCACACGCAATGCCACGCTGCAAGACATAACCTGCGACAGCGATGGAAAAATTGCCAACTTTGTTACCAATCGCCACATCTCGCATGTGTTGCCTGTGCACACGCTACGCAAGAACGAGCCTTACTATTTGGGCGTGTTCCTCGTTGGCGCTTATCAAGAAATACTTGGCGATATGCACAACCTGTTTGGCGATACCAACGCCGTGCACGTGTCGGTTAAGGATGGGAAGTACCACATCGACCAGATTTTCGACGGCGAAACGGTTGAAGAGGTGCTCGACTACGTGCAATATAACCCCAAGAAACTGGTGCGACAACTCGAAATTTGGGTTACTAAGAGCGTTAAGCAAGGCAAAATCTCGCTCGAAGAGGGTAAGGAGTTCCTCTCAAACTACCGCTCCGGATTGTACGGATATACTTATTTGGAGTAAGCTATTGAGGGGGGATGCGCGTACATCCCCCCTACTTTTTTGTTTGAATGCACGTACATCCCCCCAACCATTTTGTTTGAATGTTGGGTTGTCCCCAAAATCGCCCGCTAAGGTTCAGTCGGCATGCTCGGCCTACCTTGTCTTAACCCCAATCGGTTCATTAGAGCCGCTTAGATTTTGTTTGGTTGCTAACCATATTATCTGTTTTATTCTTGAAGGCGCAGCGAACTACGTCGAGAGAATAAGACACACAAGATGCCGACAAGCAAGCGGAAGATGAGCAGAAAGCGATGGAAACAACCTAAAATTACTGATAAGCGGTATAACCACCGATTGGGATTTAACGCTTTACCTACAAGTTGAAAACTGGCTGCTAATGGCAGATGATTTCTGCATTTTCAGCAGATGATTTCTGTATTTTCAGCAGATGATTTCTGTATTTCCAGCAGATGATTTCTGTGTTTCCATGATACCGTCTTCGTTAGCCGCGAACAGCATGCCCTACAACCGCTCGCGCTGGTGTTCGTAAGCGTACGTGTTTTATGCGCCGTTGCCCATACACGCGTACACACCACAATCGCTCTTGTCCAGTTTTCGGCAAGAAATTTAACACACTGACAGCCCTTTTTGCGAACCAACCGCCCGCCTCGCCACAAAAAATCGATTCTCGCGAAGGTTGGTTTTGATGCAAAAAGGGCTTAGTTGTAAATGCCACCAAAATGTATTTTTATTTAATGGCACCGCTATTTGCACCAGTTTTTGGGCCATTTGCAGCAAAAGGCAGTGCAATATGCGGCAAAATGCAGTACATTTTGGTGCTAAACACAAGCTGAAATGCCGCAAAACGCACTGCGTTTTGATGCTAAATGCAATGTGTTTTGATGCTAAACGCAAGGCAAAATGCAGCAAAACACAAAACGATAAGCATAAAAATACGCTGCAATGGTATAAACATAACCTTTTATAACCACGCAAAACATGGCTCAAAAGGGCAAAACAGCCATTAAAAAGTGGGATTTTGGGGGTAAAAAGCACGTAATTGGGCCCGAGAAATGATGGGTTGGCAACCCAAATAGAAAGGCTAAATGGTGCAAAATGCAGGCTATACTCTTAAAAACAGACAAAACAAAAGACGTGAAAGGTTAAAAATAGTAGTGGTTTGCCTACTTTTAGGCCAATATTCTCGCTAGAACGGAGTGGAAAATAGCGAGCTGTTGTAAAGATTTAAGTCGGCAAGTTTGTCCATTGATGAGTTGAAGTTTTGGTAAGTTGGCGAGACTGTGAGTTGAGAAGTTGGCGAGGTTTTGAGTTGACAGGTTGGTGAGTTGGTGAGGTTTTAACCCAAATCGGTCGTTAGAGCCTGAACACCGCCCCCACACACCAGCGCGCACAGATAACGGCATTTACTTATTTCTAGGTATTGCCGAGAGTTAACAATTGTTTTAACTTTGCAGACGTTTTTAAAAATCACATTATTCGTATTCATAATAACTTTCAAAAGAGTTCTTTTGCTCTGTTCCCTTTCAGCCGTGTGCGGCGGGGCGTTTGCGCAAAAGGTGGCGTCGGGCGTGGTGCTAGACGCCGAAACAAAAGAACCCCTCATTGGTGCCGTGGTTTGCACATCCAGTGGACAGAAGGTGGTTTCCAACCTGAACGGAGAGTTTAACATCAGTGTAAATCCAGGCGAACATCTCAACATTTCGTACGTTGGCTATGAAAACAAGCAACTGCCCATAGCCGATACTCAACAGCGAACGGTGGTGAAACTGAACCGTGGGCTAACCCTTAAAGAGGTGAACGTGGTGGCCAGTATTGCAAGCGCGCGAAACAAGAAGGCCGTGGGAGCCGATGTTGCACACCTGGATGCCACCGAACTGCTGGCCAAGGGACAGGCTTCGAACCTGAGCGACCTGCTCGACGGACGTGTTAGCGGCGTGCAAATGTTTCAAAGCAACGGCAAGGTGGGCATGCCCATCCGCTTTAACATGCGCAGTGGGGCCACGCTCAGCATGGACCGCGACCCCATCATCTACATCGACGGCGTGCGCTACAACAATTCGCACACGTCGGACATCAACACCTCGCAAGACGCACTGAGCGCACTGAACGACCTACCGATGGACGACATCGCCTCTATCGACATCATTAAGGGGCCTGCCGCTGCGGCATCGTATGGCGCAGAAGCCGCCAACGGGGTTATCGTTATCACCACCAAGTGCCAAAGCGGCTCCAACCTTGAACGCGGAAAGCTTGCAGCTACAGCAAAAGTATCGGTGGGATGGAGCAACAAGGCCAGGGAATACACCCAGTTTGTTAACAACACCGACATCAACAACTTCTTCGTTACTGGGCATAACGTCAGCGCATACGCCAGCTTCACAAAGAATTTCACCCCCGGCAACCAACTCTTTTTCTCGTTCAACGAAAGCCATAACGGCGGTATCGTGCCCGGAAACAAAGACGTGCGCCACTCGCTGCGCGCCGCCTACGACATGAAACAAGGCCCATTTACGCTGAATTTCACCGTGGGATACGTCAACGGCGACATCAGCATACCGCAAACGGCACAAGGCAGAAATGATGCCATTTGGAACCTTATGCGTGCCCAAAAGCCGTGGGGATATGTTTCGGAACGCACCTGGCGCGCCATGAAGTGGAAATACGACAACGACCGACTGACCGCCGCCTTGCGCATGGCCTACGTTTTGCCTTACGACATTAAATTGGAAACCCAACTGGGCTTGGACCTCAACCACATTGACGGACTTTACACCCTGCCCTACGGCTACCTGCTGGGCACCAACGACGAGGGCGAGAAAAGCATCTCGAACCGCCGCAACCAAAACCTCACCTGGGACTGGAAAGCCAGTAGGCAGTTCTACCTCGGCCAAAAGCTGCACCTAACGGGCACGCTGCTCTCGCAAATCGTGCAACGCCGCGAGACGATGGACAAGACTTCGGCCTCGATATTCCCCGCCGATGTTGACAACATTGCGGCTGCTGCCCAACGCTCGGTGCTGGAAACGAGTTTTGAACAACGCACGTGGGGGCTTTATGGCGAGGCCTTTCTCAACTACGACAACCGCCTTTTCGTTAACGCTGGCCTGCGCCGCGACGCCTCAAACCTTATCGGCCGAAACGTGGCCAGCATCTATTACCCCTCGCTAAGCGTGGCCTACAACGTGGAGAAGGCCAAACTACGCGCGGCCTATGGCGAGTCGGGCAGGCTGCCTTACCCCACCGATGCCTTCACTTACTACGAGGTGAAGGGCATGTCGGCCTATGGGCCGCTGCTTGTTCCTGGGAAGAAAGGCAACGACAACATCCGCCCCGAACGCATGCGCGAGATAGAAGCAGGACTTGACTGGACTCCGGCGCGCCACCAAATCGGCCTTACCGCCTACGCACAATTCACCTCCGATGCCATCATCTATACACCCTTGCTCAGCAGCAACGGATGGGTGGGCGACGAACCGCACAACGTGGGCCGCGTTAATGGCTGGGGCGTGGAACTTAGCTGGAACTGGAAAGCATGGCAAAACGCAGCTGGCACGGCCGACCTTAACCTCTTCCTCACGGCCAACTATCAGGGTAACCGCGTGATAGATACGGGTGGCGCAGACATCGAGAACCTGCCCAACGTGCTTAAAGAGGGGCAACCGGCCTACGCCTTCTATTATAAAGAGGTGACGGGAGCAAACTACGATGCCACAGGCAAATACCTTGGAGCGAAAGAAACCGACGAATATCACTATCTAGGCAAACCCTTCCCCGACTTCAACGGTGCCTTCGGGTTCGACCTCCGCCTGCTGTCTAACCTCACGCTTAGCACCAAATTCAACTGGGCCGTTGGGGCATCGGTCTACAACCAAAGTTTCTACAACGTGGCCGGACTGGGCGACAACCTTAAGAAACGCGAAGAACTACGCGCACAACTGGCTGCCGAAACGGTGGGGACAGATGCTTACCGCAACGTGGCCGAGAAACTGGCGCGCACCGAACGCAACCGCGCCAACTACATCGAGAAGGCCGACTTCCTCAGGCTCTCGTCCATCTCGTTGGGCTACGATGCCAGTTCTTTTGCCAAGCGGCTCACATCGGGCGTGCTGAAAGGTGCCCGACTGATGCTCACCGCCCAGAACCTGTTTCTTGTTACCAATTACAGCGGCATCGAACCGCAAGTTGAATCCAACGGTGGAACACGTCAAACACGCGGCATGGGCAGCCTTTCGCGCGACATCACCAATGCCCCCTCGGCCCGAACATTTACAGCAACGTTGGCGGTAGAATTTTAAAAAAGGAAAATAACAATGAAATCAAAACATATATCAATAGCCATGTTGGTCATGGCCACTGCC
>ERZ772986.952-NODE-952-length-16966-cov-8.833067_pt1 | contig 16966 bp, 10 predicted proteins | sample MGYA00511898_ERZ772986 | MGnify/ENA primary metagenome ERZ772986 (study PRJEB29015, sample SAMEA2737934) | human oral metagenome | biome: human oral; feature: human-associated habitat; material: dental | place: China | collected 2148 ... | reverse complement strand
CCGGGACGTGCACCGTGTGATCGCGTCGCACACCCGCTCGTCCCGGGCATCACGAGCATCGGTTTGCCCGGTTCCCGGCGTGGAGCACCCGGTGTCGCCCGGCCCGAGGGCGCCGGGCGGCTCCGGCAGTACCTGGTCCAGCAGCTTCTCGGGGTCCTCGCAGCCTTCACCGTCCACGAAGGTTGCGATGATCAGGTGCTCCGCGATCGACTCCGGGCGCAGAGCGCATCCTCCCGCGGGCCGCGACAGCATCTCGAACAGCAGCCGGGCGTACCCCTCGGCGTCCGGCACGGCGCTGGCCTCCGGCAGGCGGGACAGCACATCGCGGACCTCCGCCGGCGTGACGGGGCGAAACAGGCTCAGCGTCGCCGTCGCGGTTCTCCACGTCGCCTCGGGAAGTTCTCCCAGTCCGCGCCTGATGGCCTCTGCCTGCCAGGCGGAGAGCTCACGTCGCAGGATCTCGTCGTACAGCTCGTCGTGCGACCCGGGCAGGTCGGCGGCGTTGTCCCGGGCAGCGAGCAGCCAGCCCAGGAGCACGAGGTCCAGGGTCGTCCACGGCTGATCGCGGGGAATCTGCACGTCGCCGGGCTCCGGCCTGCGCATGTGACGCGCGAATGCCCCCGCGGCCCTGGCGACGATCCCGGCCGCGTCGCCCGGTTCGTGGGGCAGCGCAATTCCGAGCGGGTCGCCCAGCGCCTCGCCCCTGTGTTTGAGACCTTCCAGCAGATCCGTGAGCCACTGCCCCGCGTTGCGTGCGACGAGCACCACCCGGGTCGGTGCGGCCCGGTCACGCAGGTGCACGAGCAGCCGGGCGAGGTTTCCCGTGCGGCGCTCCTCCGCGTGGTCCAGCACGACCAGGAGATGCGATTCCATCTCTGCCAGCCAGGTCAGCCCAGCCAGGTCAGCTCCGCATCCCCCAGGTCGGCGGGGTCCGGCACGAAACCGGTCCCCCAGCCGTTCCTCCCCAGCGCCGAGCACAGCTCGACCGCGAGCCTGGTCCTGCCCGACCCACCTGCACCAGTCACGACGGCCAGCGCCAAGTCCCGACCGTTTCCTGCCTGGGGTGCACACGCCCAGTCGATGAGGGCCGTCAGCTCGTCGCGATCGGCGAAGGGCATGATTCCCGTGCGGGCGTCGATCAGCTGCAACGGACCCCGCTCGGTGCCCGGGGCGGGCTCCAGGCAGCCCGGTTCGAGCACCGGGATGCGCGGTGGTGCGTGGACCGAGCGGTCGTGGTCGCCCCTCAGGTTGTCGGATCTCCACCGCGTGCGCGCATACTTCATTTCCAGTCCGGCGACGATCCCCCTGATCCTCTCAGCACCCAACATCCCTTGATGCTAAAGGATGTCATTCCCCCTTTCCGAAGCTGGTTGAGCCGGGTCGTGAGGAACGAACACCCCGAGTCGAAACCACCATCAGCCGGACAACACACGGACATTCGCAGGCCGCTTCTCAAAAGCCCGCGGGATCTCCCGGAGGACCGAAGGACGACCCTCCTCTATTCAATAATGAGGCACATGTCCCAGACATCTGACGACACCGTCGACGCCGACACGGGCGACACCCCCATCGCCGCGAACCGCCGGGTGCTGGTCCTGCGAGCGCTGAGGATCGGCGGGCTGATCGCCTTCCTCGTCGCGTTGCTGCTGGCCTGCCCGTGGTGGGATGGTTTCCCCGTTCCGCAGAGCCACGTCAATCAGTTCTTGCTGTTCGGCGCCCCGCTTCCGCTCCTCTGGCTCCTGGGATTCTGGAAATGGGCCTCCAAGGTGTGGTTCGCCTGCCTCGTCCTCATAGACGCGGTCCCATTGGCGGCTTTTCAGGTGTACCGGTGGTGGCTGTTCCACTCGCAGTCCTCCGTCAGCGTGCCCTTGTTCCTGGCGTTGGCGCTGCTGGCCCTCGGCCTGGGGGTGTTCATCGTCGCCGATCTGTTGCTGCGGGCACTCCGGGATCAGCTCGACATCTCTCGTCGCGACCCCACCAATCCCGCACGTTTCCGCCCCCTCCGTGACACGAATGCCACGTCTCGGTGGCGCGGGCGTCTGCTCCGCCTCGCCCTCGTCGCGGGAGCCGTCGTGGTGCTGGTGGCCCCGGTTTTCCTCACTCCCGCACTGACGGGTCCGGTCTCCACGACCGCCACGGCCCCGGAAGGCGACTTGCCCGCGCTTCCCACCACCATTGGCAGCGAGGTGACGTGGAGGCAGGATGTCCGTGGGTTGATCGAAGTCAAGGTGGGGGCGGCTGGGCCGATCCTGCTCACCAAAGACGGCGTGACCGCCCTCAAACCCGGCGACGGGACCGTTTTGTGGAGCTATCGCCGCCACGGGGCAAGGTATCTCAGGATTCCGGATAACACGAACAAAGTACGCGGCCTCGACCGCGACAAGTACAACGATCGTGTCACACCCCACATGGTGACCAGCCCCACCGGTCGCCACGTGGCGCTACGGATCATGGGCCCCAAGGAACTGCGGGAAAAATACCCAACGACACACGCCGACCATGATTCGTCCGTCAATGCCATGACCATCGTCATCGATACCCTCACCGGACAGGTGACCGGCGAGCATCCCTCCAACGAGGTCTGGCGTCTCCAGCTCAGTGACTCCGCTGTACTGGATGGTAAAACCGCCTATTCCCTGGAGGATGGCGAAAAGCTTTGGTCCTTCGCAGAGGAGAAGTATGAATACAGGGGTTACTCGGGCCCGGCAGGACACAAATGCTTCGTCGCGACGAACCACAAGCAGACTAACGGCCCACACGTCAGCACACGGATAACACTGACCCCGGACAGCGCTATACGGATCGACTCCAAGAGAGTCAGCATCACTTTGGACGCTGACGCCGAAGGATTCCCCGTACTGGTGAATGGCTGGGCGATCCAACCCAAGAACCCGGACGATGTGTTGCGCACGGACACAGATTGGGAAGCTCAAGCGGTTTCGCTCGACTCCCTCATCGGATTTGGCGACGAGGAACCGGTCGATCTCGGCAGGATCACCGGCGTCCACCACGACACATCACACAGGTCGGGAGTCCTCCGCACCTCGGAATCCGTCTTCGACCCGACCACCCGAACGGTCACCCCCGCGTCCCAGTACCCAGGCCTGGCGGGAGCCAGAACCGGAATCGATACGACCATCCGGGAAGGAAAGCAATCGAGGGCGCTCGTCATACGCCCCGGCGACGGCTCAGCGGGGCTCACGATTCCCATCGAGCCAGGTTCCGTCTCCTTTCCAGTGGAAGAAAAAGAGCCTGCCTCATCCGAACCAGAGAAGAAGACGATTTTTCTCAACGCCCCAGGGGTCACCCTCGTGGCTCTCGATCCTGAGAACGGAATCGAGCATCAGAACAGCAAGGATGGCGATTACATCCATACTCACACCCATCGCCTGTACGGCGTGGCAGGGGGTTCGGCATGAGTGCAAATAGACGACTGAGGCATGTGATGGCTGGCTTGCTTCTTCTCACCCTGGTGATTTCGGGGTGTTCTCGCCCCGAAACTAGGAGCAGCGATACACGTCCACGACAGGTTCGCTCCATCAGCTTCCAGGAAATTGGCGCTCCTCCTTTTAACCCTCCTTTGCCAGAACCGACTCGAACCGAGGACGGATGGCGCATGAAGCTCACAGCTTCAAACTCAGATTTTCACATTCACCCCACGGCACATGGTCCCGTAGTGATCACAGAGGGAATTCTCCCCACGGTTGCCACGGGCAAGAAGATCATTTCCCTGGAGCCCAGCACGGGATCCGTGAAGTGGCTGCGCGTGAGCAACATCCTCGGCCCAGTCGAAAGGAGCACCGGCCTCAGATCAGAAGAACCGAGAACCGACATGATCGCCGCCACGCCGCAGAGCTGGGCTTTCACGCCACAGGTTGTCGTCAGCCCCAATGGGAAGTACCTGGCAATCCGGACCCATTCGTACCTGGACCCCGAAGGTTCCGAGAACATTGGCGACCAGCGCGTGGGAATCACCGTCCTGGACACCGAGACCGGAAAGATAGTTCGCACCGTCGAGATCTCCGGCCTGGTTCTGGGGCAGACCCTCACCAATGACTCGCTGGCAGTCGAGACCGCCCAGAACTACTACCCCGCCGGCACCGGGGTCGTCAATGTTTTCTCGTTGAGCAAAGCGCAGGCCGAGCCCACCAGCTTCCGCTCTGATCAGTGGCTGATCGGAGCCAGTCCCGAATCTCTGCTCATGTCGCAGGAGCTTCCGTCTCACGACGGTTCCGGCGCCTCGTGGCCCTATGCCATCACCAGGATCAACACCGCGGGTGAGGAGCTGGGAACCGTGATCGGTGTCCGTGGCCTTCATCCCGGAGGCTGGGTTGATCGTTTCAAGGATCCGGATGCGGCCGCGGAGATCGTGAACTCGCAGAACGACGCATCCGAGCGCGCAAAGGCCTTGGAAGCGCTACAGCACGAGTTGTTCCATGTCGACACCGGAACAGCATTGGATGCGGCCAATCTGCTGGTGGCCGACGTAGTCCTCCCCACTGGGTCCGGCATTCTCCTCTACACGCAACGCACGGAGAGCGAGGAGGAGAAAACAGTCATCTATCCCACCCCGGTGTCCTGGCTCGACACGACGAACGGTCGCAATTCACTGCGTCAGGAGAAGATGACCCAGATTCTGCACCACGCCTCCCAGCACGTGTGGAACGACGGTTTCTTTCCATCACTCACAACCCTCACCCCCGGGGTGGAGGCCCCACCGGAGTCGCTACCGCTGCCGAAGGAGCAGTGATCCATGTCCGATAGCTCGGTTCCAGAAGACGACATGACAGCCGACGACGTCAGGGCCCCCACCACGGACGACGGCGAGACCCCCGAACCGGCGAAAGACCAGCGACGATACGCCTTCTTGTCGCGGCACATCTCGATGCTCAGGGCTCTCCGACTCAGCGGAATCCTCACCATCATTTTCGCAATTGCATTGTACGTATTTCTGGGCGGCAGCAACAACGCTTTTTGGCCACCCAAAGGATTGCTCCTCGGATTGTTTCTAGGGATTCTTCCGATTTTTATCATCTGGGCTTGGAGCAGACAGATTAACGCTTGGCGGCGCTTGATTGCCCTGTTCTTCGCCCTGTGCTCGGTCATGTCCGCCGGTTTTCTGGTGCACTGGTGGTGGAAGCTCTACGACCAGACCTCGTTCAACTCCGCTTTCCTACTGACCTTGGGCTTGGCATCGATCGGGCTGGGTTTACTGATCGCCACCGACCTGCTGCTCCGGGGAGTCAGGGACCACTTGGGAACCACCCCTGGCAGCGCCGACGATCCATCCATTCTCACTCCCTACCGCTCCAGCGTAGACGCCACCGCCACCGGCATGGGGAAAAGGATTCTGCATGGGATTCTTCGGTTCATTCGCGTCTTGGTGCCCACCGCGGTGCTGGTCACGGCGAGCGTTGCGGCTCACACGGTGGCGAACCCGGTCACACAGACAACCGCCCCACTTCCCGAAGACCCCCTGCCCGAGCGTTCCACGAGCATCGGCACCACCCTCGCCTGGACCAAAGACGTGCCGGGACTGCTGGCCACCGCTTCCGGGGTGGCCGGCCCGGTGATATTGACCACCGAAGGCGTGACCGGTCTCAATCCCGCTGACGGCAGCACCTTGTGGAGCTACACACGGAAAAACACCCGCTTCTGCATGGGCCGCTGTGGACAAGCTCCCTTTCGCTCTCAGCTTCTATTCACCAGTCCCACCGGCCGGTATATTGCCGTGCAATTCGGCATACCGGAAGAGGTCGAGAGCTCCAACCCAGTTCATAATGCCATGACCGTGGTTCTGGACACCCTCACCGGGCAAGTCACCGGCGAGCATCCATCAAATGAAAAGAATAAGCTCCAGCTGACGGATTCTGCTCTTCTCGACGGCGACACCGCCTACAACCTCGACGACGGAAAGATTCGCTGGAAACTAGCCGGCAAGAAAGAGAGAACCTATGAAGTGAGAGCCTCCGAAAGGAATGCTCGCTCCGGCCCCGCAGGCCACAGATCATTCATACTGACCGGTCCCGACAACAAATACAATCTGATCTCTGACACCGATCCAACCTCCACCACCGGAGTGGCCAATCTCGCCGACGACCCCCTGACCGAAAAGCTGGTGGTAGTGAACGGCTGGACCATCCAGTACAGGAATTCCCCCGATTCCGAGAACGGGGAGCCACGCGAAAATCTCTGGGGCAGGGAAGCACGAGCCGTCACGCTCGACTCCCTCGCTGGTCTGGGCGACGGCACCACACCTGTTGACCTCGGCAGAATCTCTGGCGTGAACTCCGCAGCCTCTCGGGCATCCGGAACCTTGGCCACATATCCCCCATACGACGGTCGCTCCAAATTTGACTCCAGTGAATACACCGATGACATCTGGGTAGGTGCTGTTTTTGATACATCCACCCAACGTGTCACACCCGCCACTCAGTACGCGGGACTGGCAACCGCCAAGGTAGGGCTCATGGCAACCTCCGAGAAGGGACAGCTGTCGGGCTCCCTCGTCGTACGGCCAGGTGACGGCTCCGACGGTGCCACCATCCCCATAGTCCCGGGCTCCACAGTGACACCCCCCGAGCAGCTCGCACGAAACCATCGACTGAAACCCATGCAATTTTTCCCCATCGGCGAAACAAGATACGCCGACTTGCACATCTTGGAGAGGACTGTCGATGCCATGAAAGCTCCCGGGGTGACGCTCCTTCTGCTGGATGGCGGCGGGAAGACCATGCCTCTTTCCCAGCGTTATTACGATAATCACGTCTACCGGTTGTATGGGCTGACGGGAGCCACCTCATGAATTTTCGCAGAAAACTGGCCACGGCAATCACGGGAACTCTTTTCCTCTCCCTGCTGCTCGGTTCCTGCACCCACAACACTGATCCTCATACCGTGAAGATCAGCGACACCGGAGACGTCTCACACCTCATCGAGGCTCCCGTGCAAAACCCCACCGGGTGGAAGGCCACCGCGACACCATATGCCATCCACGACGACCAATCATCTGGTGTTTCCGCGCTTGGTGGCCCCATCGTCCTGTTCTACTCACCCCGCACAGATAAGACCAAATTTTCCCCGGGCAAAACCGCAACGGGAACCCTCGTGACACTGAACTCCAGAGATGGCTCGGTGCGCTGGGCACGTACTTTGGAGCCCGGTTTTCCCGAAAATCATCTCCACAGTAGCGACGATATGCCCCAAACCAGATTCGAACAAGACCGGGAAGGGTATCAGAAATTCATCGCAGCCAGCCCAAACGGTCGCTATCTGGCTGTCCGGCTCCTGCCATACATGACATCCAAGAACCCCCGCAGCTTCAATGACCAGCACACGCACATCATCGTCCTCGACACCGAAACCGGCAACGAGGTCCGCACCGTCGAAGTCACGGGAATCGTTCTGGGCCACGCCCTGACCAACAACTCACTAGCGGTTGAAACCGCGGAGAATTTCTACCCAGCAGACACCGGAAAACTCGACGTCTTCTCCCTCACAAACCCTCAGGAGAAACCAAGCAGCATACGCACAAACCGCTGGCTCGCCGAAGCAACCAGCGACTCACTACTCCTAACACAACAGGATCCTAAAGGCACTTACCAAGACTCAATCTACACTCTCACCACACTCAGCACCGCCGGCGAGGAAAAAGCCACCATCGCGGGGGTGGCCGCCATTCACCCGGGCGGCTGGATAGAACGCTTCAAGGACCCAGAAACCGCCGCAACCATATTCCAGAGGGACGCGTCAACAGCACCGGAAGAGACGCAACGCATGAAAGACCTGAATGCGCTCCCCCGCGACCTGATCAACCTCGAAACCGGAATCACCTTCGACATCACCGGCCTGTCCACAACCGAGGTGACTCTCCCAACCAGCCCCGGGATTCTGCTGCGAACAGCAACAACAACCGAAAAGGATGGAAAGGAAAGCACCACCTACACCGCAACCTCCTGGCTTCCCGCCACACCAGAAGCCACGGAACTACGCACCGACGACATGCAACACATCGAGGGCGAAGTAGCCAGCAAACCCATCCACATGGGCGACGAGGTGAGATAGGAGTCATATCGAACAAACCCGGCTGCGACATTCCTGCACCCGCACGATGGTGTCAACACGACCCGCTCGCTGAAGCTCGTGAGGATCGGCTCAACCAACTTCCCTCCCCTGAAGCCGGTTGAGCCGGGCAGCGAGGAACGAGCAGCCCGAGTCGAAACCACCCGCAACCGAAAAACAGACCCGACCCCAAGCCACCATGGCTTCGACACGACCAGCTTCCCCCCACACAAGCCGGTTGAGCCGGGCAGCGAGGAACGAGCAGCCCGAGTCGAAACCACCCGCAGCCGAAAAACAGACCCGACCCCAAGTCACCATGGCTTCGACACGACCCGCTCGCTGACGCTCGTGAGGATGCTCAACCAGCTTCCCCGGCCCGCGACCGCGTCTCCTCCTTAGGTAGGAGGCCCTCCGAGAGTTCCGTCCTTCGGGGAATGGGAGGGCATCGCGCTGATTCCTAGCCTTTTTCACGTCAGGCCGGAGGACCTCCGGGACGCAAGAGAAAGGTTTGGGCGACGCCCTCTCAGGAACAGCTCCACCCATTCGGTGACCCGACCCGCCAGGCCCGGTCCGACATTGTCGTCGAGGCCCGGGGCCTGTGCAGGACGTACGGTTCCGGGCAGGCGCAGGTCGTCGCCCTCGACAACGTCAATCTCGCGGTCCGGCGGGGTGAGTTCGTCGCGATCATGGGCCCCTCCGGGTCGGGGAAATCGACGCTCCTGCACTGCCTGGCGGGCCTGGACGTCCCCAACGGTGGGCAGAGCCGCATAGCGGGCCGCGACATCACCGGCATGAACGACGACGACCTCACACGGATGCGCCGCGACATGCTCGGGTTCATCTTCCAGTCGTTCAACCTGCTGCCGAGCCTCAGCGCCGAGGAGAACATCCTCCTGCCGCTTCGCCTGGCGCGCCGTTCCCCCGACAAGGGCTGGTACGACGCCATCATCGCGGCGCTGGGCATCAAGAACCGTTTGACGCACCGCCCGTCGGAGCTGTCCGGCGGCCAGCAGCAACGCGTCGCCGTCGCCAGGGCCCTCGCGGGACGTCCCGAGGTGGTCTTCGCCGACGAGCCGACGGGCGCCCTGGATTCGGAGTCCTCGGATTCGCTGCTGGAGGTCCTGGCCCGGATGTGCGACACGCTGGGGCAGACCGTGGTCATGGTCACCCACGACGAGAACGCCGCTGCTGCCACCAACCGTGTCGTGCGGCTGCGTGACGGCCGCATCATCGACGACAGGTACATCCGTCGCGGCAGCGCCTTCCAGGCCCCGCCGCCCGGAGGCCGTCCCGTGGCCGGGCAGCCGCGTCGCCAGGGGGAGGTTCGCTGATGCCTTCCTTCCTCGACTTCCGCCGCACCGTCGCCGCCCTCGTCGCGGTGGCCATGAGCGCAGCTCTGATCGCTTTCGCGTTCATCACCTCCGATTCGTTCAAGACCCATTTCGAGGCCAGCGCCCGCCAGGACCTGGACGGCGCCAGCCTGGTCGTCACCTCAGGCCGGGAACACTTGCCGGCGCAGGTTCTCGATCAGGTCCGGGCCCTCGACGGGGTCGCCGCGGTGCGGGGCACCACCTGGGACGTCCTGGACCTTGACCTGCCCCCGCAGCTCATGAGCACCGCGAGTTCCAAGGCGATCCTGAGAAGCGTTCCCGTCCTCACCGACTTCACCACGCTGACCTCCGGGAGGCTTCCCACCGGGGCCGGTGAGGCCGCCGTCAACACCAACCTGGCGGAGGCCCACGGACTCGGGGTCGGTGATTCACTGCGTCTGAAGAACCACGAGGGCACCACGGTCAGCGTCCAGGTGGTGGGGATCGTCTCGGGCAACAAGGGTGAGGATGCCCTGTACGCGACGCGGGAACAGCTGGCGGCCATGGGAACCGACACCAATTACCAGAACCTCTACGTCACCGCGGAACCGGGCGCCGACGTGCGCGCGCTCCGCGGTCAGGTCGGGGATGTGATCCGCGCCACCGGTTCCACCGCGACGGTGAGCACCGCCGAGGACACGATCGCCCAGAACGCCGTCAAGGACACCGCGGGCGGCTCCACCACCAGCACCCTGATCAACCTGCTGGCGCCCGTGTGCGCGGTGGTGGCGATCATCGTCATCACGACCACCTTCACCACCCTCGTTGCACGCCAGACCCGTGTCATCGGCCTGTTGCGCTGCGTCGGCGCCTCCCGCCGCCAGACCTTCCGGGCCGTGCTGCGCACCGCCGCCCTGACCGGTGTGGCCGGTTCCGTCGCCGGCGCCGCCCTGGGAACGGGGATCGCCGCCGCCATCATCCACTCCGGGATCGTCGAAGGCCTTCAGGGTCGCGACCTCACCATCACCCCGGCCGCCCTGGGGTTGAGCGTTCTCCTCGGCACCCTCGTGACCCTCGTGGCGGTGCTGCGACCCGCCCGTCGCGCCACCCGCGTTTCCGCGCTCGTCGCCCTGACCGGGCAGGTCGCGGACTCCTCCGATCCGCGTCGCAGGCGCCGCCGGATGATCCGGGTCGGCTTCCTCGCGTCCCTCGTCCTGGTGGCGGGGATCGCCGTCACCTTCCTCGGTGTCAGCGGGAAGAGCATCGTGATCGCGGCAGCCGGTGGTGTGCTCGTCCTGATCGGCCTGCTGGGAGCGCTGCCCCTGCTGGTGATCGCCACCGCGGCCCTCGTCGAGCGGCTGCCCGGGGCCGGGAAACGGCCGATCCTGCAGCTCGCTGCCCGGAACCTGGCGCGCAACTCCACGCGTTCCGCGTCTTCGGCCGCCTCCGTGCTGGTCAGTGTCGTGGCCGGATCGGTGCTCTTCGTCGGCATCCTGTCGTTCAACTCCGCCTGGGGCGCCTACATGAACAACCACGCTCCCATCGACGTCACCGTCGAGGGCGTCACCGCGGAGACCGACACCGCGGCGCTGACCTCGAACATTCAGAACGTCGACGGCGTCGAATCGGCCATCGCGATCCCCAACCTCCGCGTCACCCAGGAGTCCGCGGGCTCCGAGAGTTCGGAGTTCCACGTGCTGGCCGTCGACACCAAGGCGATCGCACCGGTGGTGCGTTCCACCGCGGGCCTGGAGGACCTGAACGATGACACCCTCGTCGTCGGTGGGATCTACGACATCCCCGACGGCACGAAGGTCACCCTCACCGGCCCCGGCGGTAGCGTCCAGGTCACCGCCAGGGTGCGGGAGGGCTGGGGTGCGGTGATCACCCCCGCGACCGCCGAACGTCTCGCCGGTGGCACGGCGAGCGACAGCGTGATGTGGGTCCGCACCCACGGAGATGGCTCGTCGGAGGCACCGGAGAAGGCCATCCGCCAACTCGTGCGCGGGCAGGGCATGATGGTCACCGGGCGCGCCGCCGCCGTGAACCTCTTCACCAAACAGCTCAACCAGGTGGCGGTCGTCGTCAGCGCCGTCCTGGGGTTGTCGCTGATCATCGCCCTGAGCGGCCTGGCCAACACCACCGACGTCGCCGTCCTGGAACGCACCCGCGAGATCGGGATGCTGCGCGCCACAGGCACCTGCCGCAGCGAGATCAGGCGCCTCATCACGGTGGAGGGTCTGCTGACGGCCCTGCTGGCTGGCGTCCTGGGATGCCTGGCAGGAGCCGGTCTCGGACACGCCGGACTCCTGGCGGTCCTGGGACAGGATGCCTCGATCGCCCCCACGATCCCGGTCCTGCCGCTGGTCGGCATGCTGGTCCTCGCGGCCGCCGTCGGGATCCTCGCCTCCCTGCGACCCGCCGGTCGCGCCAGCCGCATCCCACCCGTCCAGGCCCTCGCCCAGGACTGATCCTCTCCCCGAAGCCGGTTGAGCCAAGCCGCGAGCATTCATTCCCCGAAGCCGGTTGAGCCAGCACGTGAGCGCCAGCGAACGGCTGAGTCGAAACCACCCGGCAGCCGAAAAGCAGACCCGGCCCCAAGCCACCATGGTTTCGACACGACCAGCTCGCAGAGCTCGCAGGTCGGCTCAACCAGCTTCGGAAAGAGCAAAGCCGGTTGAGCCGGGCTGCGACGAAGGAGCAGCCCGAGTCGAAACCACCCGGTATTTCTCGGAAAGAGCAAAGCCGGTTGAGCCAGCACGTGAGGGTCGGCCGACTGTCATCACCCCAGTCGGTGTACCGCGACCACAAGTTTCAGCCGTGACGGCGTCCCGTATTTCTTCATGAGGTTTGAGACATGAGTTTTCACCGTGGATTCCGCGACGACGAGACGCCCGGCGATCTCGGCGTTGGAGTATCCCTCGCACAGCAGGTCCAGCACCGCCTGTTCCGCCTCGGTGAGGTCGGGGTGTCCGCCGACCCGGCGGGGTCGCAGGTGCTGGGAGATGAGCCGGGAGGTCGTGGTCGGGGAGATCGTCGTCCCGCCGGAGTGCGCGGCGATGACGGCCCGGATCACGTCCTCGGGGGACGAGTCCTTGAGGAGGAATCCGTTGGCCTGCTGGGACAGGGCGGTGAGCATCGCGGAGTCGTCGTCGAAGGACGTCAGCATGACCACGGCGGTGCGCGGGTGCTGTTCCTGGACCCGGGCCAGCAGTTCGAGACCGTCCATGCCGGGCATGCGCACGTCCGAGACGAGGACGTCGACGGGAATCCGTTTCAGGAAGGCGAGGAGGTCGCGGGCCGAGGTGAAGGTGCTCAACACCTCGATCTGGGGAGAGGAGCTCAGGTATGAACGCAGCGCCTGCACCACGAAGGGGTCGTCGTCGACAATCGCGACCCGCACCGCCCGCTGTGAACCCTCGGCTTCGGTCATAGGAGGATCTTAGGGCCGCGCGGGCCCATGCTCCTTCCCGGAGCCGGTCGAGGCGGCCCGCGCACGCCGGCGGACGGGCCGTCCCGCCACCTTCCGGCGGCAGAACCCGTCGCCCTTCCGCAGCCACACGACCTCATCGACGTCTTCTCGACAGGAGGGTTTCCCCATGATCCCCGGGTTTCTCGACGCGCTTCGTCGCCCCTCCTGTTTCTCCACCTGGCAACCCACCGCTCGCACGCATCTGCTGCACGTCGGATTCGCGGCGCTGCTGGTGCTGATCTCGATCAAGTCGGCCTGGCCGCTGGGGCAGTCGTCGCTCGGTTTCGGGATCGCGGGCGGGGTGGCGTTGGCGCTCTGTTCCCGGTACCCGGGTATCGGGGCGGTGGCGGGAGTCGCGGTGGCCTGGTCCGCGGCCTTCCTCAACGACGGCCTCCCGACCCTGTCCCCGGGCATCGTTCCCTGGCTCTGCGCCGCGGTTCTCATCGCCCGCGGCCATCATCGCGGCCCGGCCTACGGCTCGGTGATCCTGCACATGATGGTGGAGCTGGTGGTCATGACCCGGGTCCTGCCCTATGGGGGTTGGCTCGAGGATCTCACGACGCAGGCGTTCGGGGGTGGTGTGGCACTCCTGGTGGGTGAGTTGTCGCGACTGCCCCGGCACCAGGCCGAGGACTCCATCCTCGCGCACCGTTCAGAGCTGGAACGCCAGCGCATCCTGGTGGTCTCCGAGCTTCACGACACCGTGGTGCGCGACCTCACCCACGCAGTCATGACGGCGGAACAGGTCCGGCTCGCCCACCCCGAGAACGACCTCCTGGTCCGGGAGCTGGGGACGATGATCGGTTCGGTCCGGACCTCCGTGGAACAGTTGCGCCATTCGCTTCGGGCGATACGGGACCTGCGCGGCGAGGAGCATCTCGATCTGCTGGCCACCGAAGCTCCCAGGCCTCTGAGGGAGGTGGTCGCGGAGGCCGGGGAGACCCTCGGACGGCGAGGTGTGGATCTGGTCGTCGAGGGAATCGACGTGTTCGACGAGACTGCGATACCCCCCGGGATCAGGGTTCAGCTCACACGGGTACTGGGTGAACTGGTGACGAACACCACCAAGTACGCCGCCCCCTCGGGAAGCGCCCGCATCGTCGTGGAATCCGACGGTGACACCGTCGAGGCCCTGGTCAGCAACGACGTCGCGGCCTCCCCCGGGAAGGATCCCGCGACCTCCTCCGGTCTCGGACTGGAGGGTGCGCGACATCGCATCGAATCGCTGAGCGGCACCTTCGACGTCACCCGGACCCCGAGTCGCTGGACGGTCGTGCTCAGCATTCCCCTCCGACCGGCTCTCTGACCGCCCCCTCCCCCTGTTTCGCTGGCCCTCCCGGTTTGGGGGTCGCGACGAAGGACACGGTCTCCTCGAAGCTGGTTGAGCCGGGGCGCGAGGAACGAGCGACCCGAGTCGAAACCACCCCACACCCGAAAAGCCAGAACCCGACCCCAAATCCCCAAACATGCACAAGAGGTTTCGACACGACCAGCTCCGGAAAGAGCAAAGCCGGTTGAGCCAGCACGTGAGCGCCAGCGAACGGCTGAGTCGAAACCACCCGCAGTCGAAAAGCAGACCCGGCCCCAAGCCACCATGGTTTCGACACGACCAGCTCCTTCGTCGCAGGCCAGCTCAACCAGCTTTGGAGGGATGGTTTTCGGCATTTCCCGGCAATCACCCCCACGCTCCCCGTTGATGGTAGACAATTAGGCATGGCCCCGACACCCGACGACACCGTCACCGCCGCAGATCCCCCGCCGCGTTTCGTTCCTGGTCTCAGGGATCTGAGGTTGGCGGGGTTGGGGGTCGTCGCCGCCGCTGCTTTTCTGGTGATCCCGTTCTGGGGCGACATCGCCCTGCTCCTGCCCACCGTCACGCCTCATCTTCTGGTGCTGGCCGCGATCCCGGTTTTCTGGATGCTGGCCGCCTGGCTGGGCTCCCGGAGAATCACCCCGGCCGTGATCGTCACGGTGGGTTCGATCGCGGCGGCCGGTTTCCACTGCCGTCACTGGTGGGTGGTTCACGAGCAGTCGTCGATCCGGTTGGGACTACTACTGGTCATGGCCGCGGTTTCCCTCGGACTCGGGCTGTTCGCCGCCTCCGACCTGCTGCTGCGGGGTATCCACGATGGCGTGGATCCGTTCCCCGAAGACCCCGACAACCCCGCCCGCTTCCGTCCCCTGCTACGCGATCCCGTACCACCGGGCGCGGGGATTCGCCGGCTCATCTCCGTCCTGTGCCCCGCTCTCGCGCTGGTGATCGCGGTGCTGCTGGCGCACGCACTCTCGAATCCGACCTTCCAGGTCACCGCGTCCCCACCCTCGGGTGATCTGCCCGCACGACCCACCCGCATCGGCACCACACCCGCCTGGGAGAAGGACATCCCGGGGCTGCTGGAGATGGCCGCCGGGGCGGCAGGTCCGGTGCTCTTCACCGACGAAGGATTGACCGCCTTGAATACCACCGACGGCTCCGTCCTGTGGAGCTACCGCCGCGACCGGGCTTCCTACGTTCGTCTTCCGCCCCTCGACTACGAGGGCCCTCAAGGTCCCCGTTTCACAACCAGCCCAACCGGCCGCCACATCGCTTTCCGGATCAGGAGCGCGGAAGACCTCAGGAACACGAACCAGAAGGACGAGGACAAAGCCCCGGTGTACGATGCCGTGACCATCATAATCGACACCCTCACCGGGCAGGTCACCGGGGAACATCATTCCAACACGACTTGGCGCATCCAACTCAGCGATTCCGCCCTTCTGGACGGCAACACCGCCTACAATCTGGCCGATGGGCAGCAGCGCTGGACCATTGAAGGGCCCCGCCGTTCGACCCGCAAACCCGCTAGCAAGTCCACGGATTACTCCGGTCCCGCGGGACACAATTCCTTCATCCTCAGCTATACTAGGAACAGGTTTTCAAGGCCTCACCACAATGACTCGCTCGACGGCGATCTGATCATTGCCCCCGACACCGATCCCACGAAGGTTTCCGATGCGGAGAGCATTTCGTTCGACGGCAGGCACTCCGCCCCGGTCGTCGCAGGCGGGTGGGTCGCGCAGTTCACGGAACCAATCGATGTTCGAAACAGCGACCCCGACAAAAATGGGAAAACCCTCGAGATTATCGCCAAGGGCAGCGAGACGGAGGCCGTCACCCTCGATTCCCTCGCCGGCCTGGAATCGAGATCCTCGGTTGCCCTGGGCAGGACGACGGGCATCAATTCCTTCGCCTCCAGGGCGACGGGAACCCTCGCCGCCTACCCGGACTATTCACCCGATCCTCTTCCCATCTCGGACATCCACGACAGATACAACAAACCAAAGGTGGGTGCCGTGTTCGATCCGGTCACCCGCACCACCACTCAGGCCTCCCAATACCCCGGGCTCGCAGCAGCCAAGGCGGGAATCGCCGTGACCGCCGACGACGGATCGGGGACCGGGGCGATCATCATGCAGCCCGGCGACGGTTCACAGGCGACCACGATCCCCATCACCCCGGGGACCACGGCCAAGTCTCCCGAAGCGCTGGGCGCCAGATCCCCCGACGCCCTGCCTCAGCTCGCAACCCCGGACGAGGAAGAAATCACCCCAACCATTTTCATGACGGCCCCGGGACTCACCCTCGTGGCCTTCGACCCCGAAGCCGGGGTCGGGTACAAGACATACATCAAGGAAAACGAGGTCGGTTACGTCCACCGGCACGTTCATCGCCTGTACGGCCTGACGGGAGAGTCCTGATGAAAACCTGGAACACGGTGCTCCGGCTGTCCGCGGCGCTGTTTCTCGTCCTTCTTCCGCTCGGGTCGTGCGCTCCGGCAGGGAACCGCGACAGTTCCCCCACCCCGCCCTTCTCCCTGAACCTGAAGGACGCGGGCAACAGCTACTCCCCCTTCACCGCCCCCACCGTCAAGGACTCCGGCTGGGACCTGAGCGCCGGCGTGACCATCGACAGCAACGATTTGGTGCGCTCCACACCCTTCGGCATCATCGTCGTCCTCAACACCTACTATCCCTTGGATACCTCCTCGAAGAGCGACGGCACCCAGGCGACCAAGATCCTCTGCCTCGACCCGGCGAATGGTTCCCTGAAGTGGACCCGCATCCTGGAACCGGCGTCCTCGGA
>ERZ772986.948-NODE-948-length-17089-cov-4.130386_pt1 | contig 17089 bp, 13 predicted proteins | sample MGYA00511898_ERZ772986 | MGnify/ENA primary metagenome ERZ772986 (study PRJEB29015, sample SAMEA2737934) | human oral metagenome | biome: human oral; feature: human-associated habitat; material: dental | place: China | collected 2148 ... | reverse complement strand
ATATAATTTCTTTCGATGACAAAAGAAGACGAGACTTAGCTTCCGAGGCTACGTCTCGTTTTTGTTTTCTGAATAATTTTGCTTACCTTTGCAGCCAATTAATTCATTATTAAGATTATAAAGGAAATGATAACACTCACCAATCTTGCAATCCAATTTGGAAAGAGAGTACTATACAAAGATGTAAATATTAAATTCACCCGAGGCAACATCTATGGTGTCATTGGGGCTAATGGAGCGGGAAAATCAACGCTACTCAAAGCTATTAGCGGTGAACTCGAGCCAAATCATGGGACGGTGGAATTAGGCCCCGGCGAGCGTCTTTCGGTCTTGGAACAGGATCACTTCAAATACGATGAGTTTAAAGTGCTTGACACTGTACTTATGGGTCATCAACCCCTTTGGGAAAACATGAAAGAGCGCGAACGTCTCTACAGTAAAGAAGAAATGACCGAAGAAGACGGTAACCGCGCTGCTGAATTAGAAGAAAAGTTCGCCGAGATGAATGGCTGGGAGGCTGAGAGTGAAGCCGCACAATTACTGCAAAATTTAGGTGTTGGGGAAGACTTACATCAAAAGATTGTGGGAGAATTAAGCAACACAGAGAAGGTGCGGGTCATGTTAGCCAAAGCCCTATTTGGAAAACCTGATAATTTGCTGCTTGATGAGCCTACCAACGACCTCGATTTAGACACCGTAGAATGGTTGGAAGATTATTTAGGGGAAATTGATGAGAACCAGACTGTACTCGTTGTGAGTCACGACCGTCACTTCCTTGATGCCGTTTCCACACAAACCATCGATATCGACTTCGGAAAAGTTACAGTGTTCGCAGGGAACTATTCGTTCTGGTATGAAAGTTCGCAATTAGCATTGCGTCAGGCACAAAATCAAAAGATGAAAGCCGAAGAGAAGAAGAAACAATTAGAAGAGTTTATTCGTCGCTTCTCGGCTAATGTGGCTAAGAGCAAGCAGACCACTTCACGCAAAAAGATGTTGGAGAAATTAAATGTAGAAGAAATTAAGCCTTCAAGTCGAAAATATCCGGGTATTATCTTCCAGATGGAACGTGAACCGGGCAATCAAATTCTCGAAGTCGAAGATTTGAAAGCTGTTGATGCAGATGGGGGCGTGCTCTTCGATCGTGTGAATTTCAATATTGAAAAAGGCCAAAAGGTTGTGTTTCTAAGCCACAACCCCAAAGCCATGACAGCGCTTTTTGAAATCATCAACAATAACCGAACACCTGACGCTGGCACATTCAAATGGGGAGTGACCATCACCACGGCCTATCTCCCACTTGACAATACGGCGTTTTTCAACTGCGATTTAAATCTCATCGATTGGCTCAGTCAATATGGCGTAGGTAACGAAGTGATGATGAAAGGCTATTTAGGACGTATGCTTTTTAGTGGCGAAGAAATCCTCAAAAAGGTTAATGTACTTTCTGGTGGTGAGAAGATGCGCTGTATGATTGCACGCATGCAACTACAAAATGCGAATTGCCTCATTTTAGACACCCCGACTAACCACTTAGACTTGGAGAGTATTCAGGCGTTTAACAACAACCTCACGCAATTCAAGGGCAATATCCTTTTCTCGAGTCACGACCATGAATTTATCGAAACCGTGGCCGATCGCATCATCGAACTTACACCCAATGGCACAATCGATAAGCTCATGCCCTACGACGAATATATTCATGACGAAGGAATCAAAGCACAACGTGCAAAAATGTATCAATAAAGAATTAATTGTACGCCGTGCAAATTGTGCAGCAATCAACCAGTGGATGTACGCCTTGTACATCCATTTTGTCTACAATGCTTTGGCATGCCATTTGCATTGATGCACAAAATAACAAATAAATAAAACAAACAATATGACAGACTTTGAAAACCTCTCAAAAGAAGCCGCAAACAAGGCGAAAGCAGAGGATAAACAGCAGACAGAAAAGACTGACAAGTCGTCAGCTTCAACTGACAAATATGACGAAAGGGAGAAAGAAGATAAGTTAAGTCCTTTAGAGAAATTGCAGCAAGAGAACGAAAAACTTAAGGATCAATTGCTGCGCACGATTGCCGAATTTGATAATTTCCGCAAACGCACAACAAAAGAGAAGTCCGATTTAATCTTAAATGGCGGTAAGAAAACGGTCACGGCCATCCTACCTGTGCTCGACGATTTCGAACGTGCCTTGGAAGATGGCAGCACCGACGTTGAAGCTGTAAAAGCCGGCATGCAAATGATATTCAACAAGTTTATCAAAACCTTAGAAGGCATGGGGGTGAAAAAAATCGACACCCAAAAGGCTGACTTCAACACCGACTATCACGAAGCTGTCGCTATGGTTCCCGGCATGGGTGATGAAAACAAAGGTAAGGTGATTGATTGTGTGCAAACAGGCTACACGATGAACGACGAGGTCATTCGGCATGCCAAAGTAGCCGTTGGACAATAAAGGTTAGACACATTATGGCAGAAAAACGAGATTACTACGAGGTACTGGGCGTTGCACGTACAGCAACGGACGAAGAGATTAAATTGGCCTACCGCAAAATAGCCGTCAAGTATCATCCCGACCGCAATCCCGGCGACAAGGACGCAGAAGAAAAATTTAAAGAGGCTGCCGAGGCCTATGATGTGTTGCGCGACCAACAAAAGCGCCAGCAATACGACCAATTTGGCTTTGCAGGTGCACAAACCGGTAGCTTCGGCGGTAGCGGAATGGATATGGACGACATCTTCTCTGCTTTTGGCGACATCTTTGGGGGACATGCAGGATTTGGCGGCTTTGCCAATGGACAACATCAACGCCCGCAATATCGTGGCAACGACCTCCGCCTCAAGGTAACCCTCTCTCTTCAAGAAGTGCTCACAGGCGTCACAAAGAAATTCAAAGTGCGCAAGGACATCACTTGCAGCCATTGTCATGGCTCTGGTGCCGAAGCCGGAAGTGGAAGCGAGACATGTCCTACCTGTGGTGGGCGTGGAGCCGTGGTTCGCACCGTACGCACCATGTTGGGCATGATGCAAACGCAGACCGAATGCCCTGAATGCCATGGCGAAGGCACCATCATCAAGAACAAATGCAAGGAATGTGGCGGTACGGGCGTTGTCAAAGGCGAAGAAGTAGTTGAGATCAAAATCCCCGCAGGCGTTGCCGAGGGTATGATTGTCAATGTCCCAGGAAAGGGCAATGCAGGCATGCACAATGGCATTCCTGGAAATATCCAAGTGCTCATCGAGGAACAGCCCAACGACACCTTCGTGCGCGATGGGCAAGATGTCATTTATAACCTGTTGCTCGATTTCCCAATGGCAGCCTTAGGCGGAGAAGCTGAAATCCCAACCATTGACGGAGGTAAAGTGAAAATTAAGATTGAGCCCGGCACACAGCCCGGAAAAACGTTGCGTCTGCGGCACAAAGGACTGCCCGCCGTACAGGGTTATGGCGACGAAATGGGCGACTTGGTGGTGAACCTCAGCGTCTATGTTCCCAAGACGCTTGACAAAGCCGAGAAGCAGGTCATTGAGAAACTGAAGGACAGCGACAATTTTAAAGGAGATAACGAGACGAAACGAACCATTTTCGAACGCTTTAAGAATTATTTCACCGCCTAACGCAAGTTCGGAGGTAAGCAGGAAAGAGCGCATGCTGACAAACAAGCTTGCGCTCTTTTCTTATGGTGATTTTTTAGACACTACCCTGAAATGGGGTGGCCTGTGAAGGTCACTCCATTCGCTTTTTGTGCACTTTTGTCCAAGAGGTGCTCCGCACTTTAGTTGGCTTCCGACTTTGCCTTCTGTCTTCTCCCACTTATGTTTTGGCTTCGTGTTTCCTTTCGTCGGCACGTTCGCTTCTACGCCATGACGAAATTCAGGATAAACAGGATGGCCAGGATGAGGAGCGTGATGTTGAGCCGCTTGTATTGTGCGGTGCAGAGCTTCAAGATGACATAGCATAGGATGCCGAGATAGATGCCATCGGCAATCGAATAGCAAAGCACCATCGTAATCATGGTGATGAACGCGGGGAAGGCCTCGCTCACCTCGCCTAAATCAAGCTGTTTCACACTGTCGAGCATCAACACACCCACCATCACCAAGGCGCCGCTGGTGGCTGCGCTGGGAATGAGCATGAACAGGGGTGAGAGGAATAGGGCGATGAGAAACAGCATGCCTACGAAGGCCGATGTGAGGCCGCTTTTGCCACCTTCGGCAATGCCCGATGCACTTTCAACATAGGTGGTGAGGGTGCTCGAACCGAGGAAAGCGCCGCAAGTGGTTCCGATGGCATCGCTCATCATGGCTTCTTTCATTTTGGGAATGGTGCCGTCGGCTTTCACGATGCCTGTTTTATAGGCCAGCCCCACGAGCGTGCCCACGGTGTCGAAGATGTTGACCATCAGGAGCGACACAACCACCATGGCTGTTTTGAGGGTGAAGAGACTCGAGAAATCGAATTGACAAAAGATGGGGCTGATGGATTGGGGCATGCCTATGGGCGACCAGCCTGTGGGAATCTGTGTTACGCCCAATGGAATGCCGGCCAAGGTGGTGAGGATGATGCTCAGAAAAAGGGCGCCCTTCACTTTGCGTGCCATGAGCACGCCACTCAACACAATGCCGATGACGCCCACAATGGCCGTCGGCGTGAATTTGCCTAAACTCACGTAGGTGGCGGTGTTGGGCACAATGATTTCGGCATTCTTTAGTCCGATGAAGGCAATAAACATGCCGATGCCGGCCGAGATGGCGTAGCGCAGGTTTTGCGGAATGGCGTTGAGAATATGTTCGCGCACGTTGAGGAAGGTGATGATCAGAAAAATAAGTCCTTCGGCCAGCATGATGGCTAATGCCTCGCGCCACGAATAGCCCATGGTTTGGCACAGCGTGAAGGCGAAAAAGGCGTTGAGTCCCATGCTGGGCGCTTGGGCAAAAGGCAGTTTGGCCATCACCGCCAAGAGCAGCGTAGCAATGGCTGAAGCGATGGCTGTGGCCGTGAAGAGGGCGCCTTTATCCATGCCGGTGGTGCTGAGAATCGAAGGATTGACGGCCAGAATGTAGCACATCGTGAGGAAAGTGGTGGCACCGGCGATGAGCTCGGTACGCAGATTCATTGACTTGGCATCGAAGCCTAAAACTTTTTGTAAGAGCATGTGGATAGAATTTGTGAATGAAAAGCAGTGTGATATTTTTATATTGAAAAAATGTGGGGCGCACAAGCTGTGCACCCCCTCTTGCTTTGAGCGTGGGTTATAAAACTCCCAACTTGCCCATGATGATTAACGATCCTATGCCTAAAACCAATGTGACAACCCCTGTCACGATGCCCACTTTGAGCATTTCGTTCTGCTTCACAAGACCTGTGGAGAAAGCGATAGCATTTGGGGGCGTGCTGATGGGCAGACACATAGCCGCGCTGGCTGCGATGGCGATGCCGATGAGCACGGTCGAGGTGCCGCCGATAGCACCTAACGCACCGCCCATTCCTTTGCAAACGACGGCTAAGATGGGCACTAAGAGTGCGGCAGTGGCAGTGTTCGAGATGAAGTTGCTCAGCACGAAACAGATGATGCAGGCGATAATCAGAATCACAAATGGGTTCCAGCTTGCAAATGGAATGCTCTTGATGGCATTCTCGGCCAGCCCGGTTTCGTTCATTGCATTGCCTAAAGCAAATCCACCGGCTACCATCCAAATGACCGACCAATCGATTTCTTGCAAATCTTTGGCATTAATCACGCCCGTGAAGGCAAACACGGCAATGGGCAGCATGGCCACGGTGTTGGCATTCACGCCAAACCAATCCTTACCTTTCACCCACAAGAAGATGGTCAGGATGAAAGTCACAGCTACCACGATGGTGCGCCAGTTGTGTGACACGTGCCCATTGATCTCTAATTGAATTGTCTTTTGCGTGAAAGGGAAGAAATGAAGGATGACGCGCCATGCGATAATGAGTAACACAAGCACCAGCGGCACCATGATCATCATCCATTCGGGGAAGGAGATGCCGAGGTTCAGGCCTGCCGGGTCGTTGAGATATTTCAATGCAAACACATTGGGAGGCGTACCGATTGGCGTTCCCATACCGCCAAGGTTAGCTCCTACGGGAATAGCCATGGTCAATGCAATGCGACCTTTTCCACTGGCCGGCAACGCCTTGAAAACGGGTGTGAGGAAAGTGAGCATCATGGCTGCTGTGGCCGTGTTGGAGATGAACATCGAAAAGATGCCCGTGATGAGCAAAAAGCCCAAGAGCACGTGCTCGCTCCGTTCGCCAAAAGGCTTAATGAGCGTGCGTGCCATCAACACGTCTAAGCCGCTTTTCGTGGCTGCTATGGCCAACACAAATCCCCCAAGGAAGAGGATGATGGTGGGATCGGCAAAGCAAGCCATCACACCCACGTGATCAAGCATTTTGCCATACTGGTCTTCTGTGCCTTGGAAATAGCTGAACGACGAATCGCTCACACAAAAGAGCATCACAAAGATGATGGTGATGGAAGTGGCCCACGCCGGGATGGCTTCGGTTATCCACAGCAGAATCGCCATCACGAAAATGGCGATTACACGTTGTTGAACGACGGTGAGTCCCTCGATTCCAAAGAAGTGAGCGGGTAGGTTCCACACGATTACAGTTAAAAGGGCTGTAATCGCAAACATCAGAAATTTTCTCACATGAAAATCTCCAGACAAAACTGATTTGATTGAATCTTGCATATCAAAGTTTTTATGGGTTAACACTGCTGTTTAAATCGTAGGCAAATGTACTATATTTTTATGATACGAGCAAAACTTTGTATTCTTTTTCGTGGTTGCCCTATTCTTTTTTGAAGTGTACCCTATAATAAAGGAAGTGAAGATGTGTGGAATGTCCTTTTCCGCAAGAGCGGATGTCGTTCTTCCGTATACAACTTGTTCGGTGCAGAACGCATGGTGATTGCATGCGGAAATATGGCTTGACGCATCATAAAAATGCATTTTGGTATTGTTTTCTTCAGCTTTTGTTGTAACTTTGCGCTCGCAATTGGTTCACAACCGAGTTTTGATTAAAAGGGAATAAGGTGAGAGTCCTTAACAGTCCCGCTGCTGTAATCGGTATTGTTGAAGAAGCGTATGCCACTGACATTGGGTCGGGAAGGTGTTTCTTCGAAAGCCGAAAAGTCAGAAGACCTGCCATTGCCTGTGAAGTACTTGCTTGTTTCGAGGAAAGCAACGTAAGTCGTTTTTTAAAAAAGATTGTAAAAGCGATGCATAAACGCATAGGAATGCTTGCTGCACTGTGGGCTATGAGCTATTTCAGTAGCTTGGCTGCTGCGCCTATGATAACTACCGACACCCTTGTTGCTAAAGAGTTGCAGGGTGTTGAGATTGTTGAAACGCCGCGTACCCGAGAAATCCAAAGCAATGTGCCTCTGCGTATTTGGAATAGCAGCGATTTGTTGCAGCGTGGGGTTACAGATCTTTCGGATGTGTTGCAACGTATACCGGGCACCAATTTGCGTGATTATGGTGGTGCAGGCAGCATGAAGACATTAGGTGTACGCGGATTCGGGGCAGCGCACACAGGTGTGAAGTTCAACGGTGTGATGCTCAATGAGAGTCAAACGGGTGCTGTCGATTTGTCGCGCTACACGCTGAATAATGTGGGTGCGTTGCAATTATCGGTGGGCGATGAGCAAGATGTTTTAGTCTCGGCTCGACAGCTTGCATCGGTAGCCGTACTCTCAATCGAAACCTTGCGTGCCACATTTGACAATCAGCAACCACATCTATCAACGCAGTTGCGATTTGGTTCGTTTGGTCTGATCAATCCCTTTCTCCGCTATGAGCAGGCACTCAATCAGCGATTTGCACTTTCAGCCTCGGGTGAATATACCTATTATGAGGGCAACTATCCTTTTTTGTTGCGCAATGGAATTTTTACAACGCACGAACGTCGTACACATAATCGAATGAACGAAGGACGAGGGCAATTTGATTTCGCTTGGAAAGTGGGGCAGAATGGGCGGCTAACTGGTACACTTTTCTATCATAATAGCTATAAATTGTTGCCCGGAATGGTACACTTTTATTCAGCATTGAGTGGCGAGAAATTGCACGAAGGAAATGCCTTTGCACAGTTGCAATGGCAGCAAAGTTCGGATGATGGCCGGTGGCGCATGCGCATGCAAGGTAAATGGAATTGGTTTGCCACCCACTATCGTGACGAGTTAGCTACGGGAAATGTGCACGATGCCGATTACAATCAGCGTGAGGCTTACATTTCTGGAGCAGTGAGCTATCAGGTGGCAACGCAAGTGTTTGTGAGCTATGCAGCCGATTATTTCTTTAATAACCTCAGCGGTAGTCTCGATACCGATGTCCGTCCTTATAGACATAGTCTGTTACAGAGCCTAACAGGGAAATATATGCTACCGCGCTTCACCGCCATGGCACGTTTGTTGTTGTCTGTCTATGATAATGGTGCGCGCCGAGGCACTGCGAGCAAAGATGCACAAAAATTGTCGCCATCAGTGTCGTTGTCGTGGCAAGTGTTGCCTGCAGAGCAGTTCTATCTGCGGGCAGCCTATAAAAATATCTTCCGCATGCCAACGTTCAACGAAAACTATTTTTATCATTTCGGCAGTCCCATGCTGAAGCCTGAATCTACGCGGCAATACACATTGGGACTTACCTGGCAACACCAGCTGACGCGTATGTGGCAAGCTTTATTTACGCTTGATGGTTACATGAATCGTGTGACCAATCAAATCGTGGCGGTACCCTACAATATGTTTGTTTGGACCAACATTAATCTTGGCAAAGTGAACTCAAGTGGCTTGGAGCTCACCACGCAGCAGACACTTTCGCTTACACCTCGGCAACAATTTATATTCTATGCAAGCTATAGTTTTCAACATACAGTGGACCGTACGGATGTAACGACCGATTCCTACAACAAGCAAATTGCCTATATTCCCAAACACGCGACAGCGGCATCGCTCACTTGGTGTAATCCGTGGGTCAATCTGTCGGTCAACGCCACCGGCATGAGCCGACGCTGGGCCACGCATGCGCATTATGACGGAACGGATTTAAATGGCTTTTGGAACGTGGGGCTTTCTGCACATCGCACCTTTCCTCTGCACAAGGCTGTGCTTATGGTGCGCGGCGATGTAAAAAACCTGTTCGGACAGCAATATGAGTTTGTGGCCAACTATCCCATGCCGCGCATCAACTATCAATTCACAATGAATTATCAATTTTAATATTTAAATATTTACACAATGAAGAAAATTTTATTCTCATTCGCAACCCTTTTCTTGGGAGCTTTGACTTTTGTTTCATGTAGCAACGATGATGACATTCAACCCGCTGACCCCATCACAATCAGTAATGGTGCCTTTGTAGTTTGCGAAGGAAACCTGGGAAGTAAAATCCCCGGTTCAGTGAGCTATCTTGATTATAGAACAGGATTTGTTGCCAACAACACTTTTTTGCAAGTAAATGGTCGGGTGCTTGGTGGAACGGTTAATCACGCGTTGATTTATGGCAGTAAGATTTATTTCGTTTCAACCGACGATAACACCATTGAGGTGACCGATCGTAACTTGCGTTCCATCAAGCAGGTGAAGACCACTGATCTCTTAGGTAAAAAGAAAGGCATAAATCCGCGTCATTTGGTGGCCGACGGCGGACGCATTTACTTTACCACGTATGGCAAGTGTTTGGCAGCGATAGATACAGTCGCTTTCTCGTTGAAAGACAGTATTCAGGTGGGCGATCATCCCGAAGGATTTACTGTGGCTAACGGAAAAGTGCTGGTGGCCAATTCTTATTATGGCACAGGCAAAGGGACAATCTCTATCGTAGATTTTGCGCGTCACACCTCTGTAGAGAAGAAGGTTGAAGGCATTTATAATCCGCAAGACATGTATGTGGTTGGAAATGATATCTATGTGCTTGATTGGGGAGAGTATGGAGATGCCTCTCAAAACTATGCACAGATTGAGGCAGGTTTAAAACAGGTGGTAGCCAAAAATGGCAAAGACGTTGCCGAAACGGTTGTCGCTAATGCTACGCAAGCAACTCTTTATCGTCAACAGTTCTACACCATCAATGCGCCTTATGGTGCAGGCAAAGTGACGTATGGCGTTTATCAAGTAGCAACAAAGAAAACGACGGCGTTGAATATCGCTGTTGATTCGCCAAAGTCAATAGCTGTCGACCCTCAAACCGGAAATATCTTCTTAACGTCTTACACGGTGCAAGGAGGCTGGCCCGCTTATAGCAAATCCGGTTATTTGCAAATGTTTAGTGCTACGGGGAAGAAATTGAATAGATACAACGTGGGTGTTGGTCCTTCAACCATTCTATTCAACACCGAAGTACATTAAGGCCGGATGAAAAGTCCACTTGTTTTCATAGCCCTTGTCTGTGGTATCTTTTGTGCTTGTAGTGGTGCTGCAACAAGCAACGCCACTTATGCGGGCGACACCCTTGCATTGCGCTATGCACAACAGCTTTCGCTCATTCAGTATAAGGGTTATGTGCAAGCCACATTAGCCAATCCTTGGAAGAAAGGTTCCGTGCTACATAGTTATGTGCTCGTTCCAAAAGGTAGAGTAGGAGATAGTCTGTTGCAGCACGATGCACAGTTGCAGGCAATGGAAGCTACCGTGGTGCGCACACCCATTGCGCATGCGGTGGTTTTCACCACGTCGCATTGCGCACTGCTTTACGATTTGCACGCGCAGCAGGCACTTAGTGGAGTATGCGATTTAGCCTATATCAATCTGCCCGACGTGCAGCGGCGAGCTAAATTACCGCCCAAAGACACGGCAAAGGTGGTGGATTGCGGCAGCAGTATGCAACCCGATGTGGAGTGCATCATGCAGCTGCATCCCGAGGCATTGTTGGTGTCGCCGTTTGAGCAAAGCGGTGGTTTCGGCAAGTTGGCAACCTTAAATATGCCCATCATCGAAACTGCCGACTACATGGAAACCTCGGCACTTGGACGAGCCGAATGGATGAAGTTCTATGGTTTGCTTTTCGGACGGGCACAGCAAGCGGACACTTTGTTTGCACAGGTCGACAGCAACTATCACGCTTTGATGGCCAAGGCACAGCAGACAAGAGAAAAGGTCTCGGCGTTTACCGAGCGCAAGATGGGCAGTGTCTGGTATGTTCCGGGTGGACGGAGCACCATTGCACAGCTGTTGCGCGATGCACGGGTGACTTATCCTTTCGCTGATGATATCCATGCTGGAAGTCTTGCGCTATCGTTTGAAACTGTGCTCAATGAGGCCGGAAATAGTGATATTTGGCTTATCAAATACAACCATCAGCCCAACACACGGCAAGCGTTGTTAGCCGAGGATGCGGGCTATGCACAGTTTAAAGCCTTTCGGCAGGGAAAGGTCTTTGGCTGTGACTGTGCCGCAGTTCCCTATTATGAAGAGGTGGACTTTCATCCTGACAGGTTGTTGAATGACATCTTGCAGATTGCCCATCCAACGCTGACTGGACTGGCACCATTGCGTTACTATCATCGCATGAAATAATCTCGGCGCATGAAACAAACTATCTTTTATTTCGTGGCGCTGATGCTCGGCATCGTGGTTTTATTCTTAGGCAATTTGCTGGTAGGTAGTGTCACGATTCCGTTGCACGATGCGTTGCGGCTGCTTTTCTCGCTAAATGATAGTGCTGCCCGACAACAAATCATGGCGGAACATCCTGCATGGAACTATATTTTGTGGGCCAATCGGTTGCCGCAAGCGTTCACGGCAGTGTTGGCAGGTTCCTCACTGTCTGTGTGTGGCTTATTGCTGCAAACCACCTTTCGCAATCCGTTAGCTAGCCCTGGTGTTTTCGGTGTGACGAGCGGTGCGGGATTAGGGGTAGCGTTAGTGATGCTTTTGTTGGGCGGCGATGTGCTTGCTGCCCACTTTAACCTCATGGGATTTATAGCCGTGTTGTTGGCAGCTTTTGCAGGAGCCATGCTCGTGACAATGCTTATTCTCGCCTTCTCATGGTTTATAAAAAGCAGTGTCATGCTGCTCATCGTGGGCATCATGGTGGGCTATTTATCGGGAGCCGCCATCTCATTGCTCAACTTTTTTGCCAATGGTGAGGCCGTGAAGTCCTACGTGGTTTGGGGAATGGGCGATTTCGGAAGCGTGTCGCCAACCTATTTGCCCGCCTATGCAACAGTGGTCGGTGTGGCACTTATGCTCACGATGGCATTGGCGAAGCCTCTCAATGCGTTGTTGTTGGGCGAGGACTATGCGGCCAACTTAGGCGTAAATGTTAGGCAAACACGTCACGCGTTGTTGCTGCTCACGGGACTCCTCACGGCCGTGACCACAGCTTTCTGTGGACCTATCGCCTTCATCGGTTTGGCCGTTCCCCATTTGGCCCGCCTCCTTTTAACAACCGACAACCATCGCCTCTTGCTCCCTGCCACCATGGTCATGGGGGCGTTTGTGGCCTTATTATGTTGTTTGTTGTGCCATGTTTGGGGCAGTCGCGGCATCATTCCGCTCAACGCGGTCACACCGCTCATCGGTGCGCCGGTTGTGATTTATGTAATTCTAAAAAACAGATAAAGAATATGGTTGTGTATACGAAACGCGGCGATGGCGGCGAAACCTCTTTGGGAAACGGTTTGCGCGTAGCCAAAGATGACGTGCGGATTGAAACGAACGGTGAGCTCGACGAGCTGACCTCGCTCTTGGGAATTGTTACCGAGTATGCCGCGCATGACGCGGTGTTGCAGCAGCAGTTGATGGACGTGCAACAGCTCTTGATGCTACTGATGGCTCATGTTGCCGACGACACGCGCACGGTTGACAACGCTGCGTTCGAGGCGAAAGTTTGTGAAATGGAGCGTTATATTGATGCAAATAGTCCGCGCCATGCCTTTTGCTTTGTGCGTCCCGGAGGCAATTTGCTCACTGCCCACCTACATTATGCACGTGCCAAAACGCGCACTTGTGAGCGCCGCCTGTGGAGTTTGCAGCGCACGCAGCCTATCCCTTCATGTTGCCTGCAATTTATCAATCGGCTGAGCGACTTTTTATATGTTGCCGCTTTGCAAACCCAATAAAAGCCATCGACGACATACAAGAGCTGCTTCAAATCGTGTAAACGTGGGCACATACATATTTTTCGCTGCATTGTTTGCCACTTCCAACAAAACTTTATAACTTTGCACCCGATGTTCGTTGTGAACATCATTAAAACAATAACTTGTGTCGGTGTAAAAATGAAGACAGAAAATAAAAATATTTCGACTTTTAACAGCTTTTATTTGGTCAATCCAAATAAAAGTGTAACACACAGGAGCGAGACCAATTAAAGGTACGCGCGACGCGCGCGTAATATACAACATAAACACTTATAAACAAAGGGTGTGCAAGAAGTTTTTTATAAACTTTTTGCATGCCCTTTTTACGTGCATAAATGAACAGATTTTATGTGTAAAAACATCGAAAGTATTATTCGTAACATATAAATAGTTTTAGCAAAATGAAGAAAAAATTGTATGAAACGCCTGCATGTACGGTCATTCCGTTGGCGACAGAGTATTTGTTATTAACGAAAAGTCCTGTAGCACGTCCTGGTGGAGGCGGCGAAGGTAGCAGAAAAGGGAGTGTCGAAGTTATAGATTTAGACGAGGGGAGTAGTGAAGAAATCACAGAGGACTAATGTTGTTGTCATTAGTATTTTTAACCAGTAAAGGAAAAAATTATGAAGAAAAAGATTAATAACCACAGCAGACTCGTTTCTAACGTATTTGTAATTTGTGGGAGAGTTATTTTTATGAGTGTAGCCATTCTTGCAGCTGTAGCATGTGCTGATGATGATTTGTCTAAAACGGATCATCAGACGAACGATACCGCAATTCGTTTTAATGTTACCGATGCGCAAGAAGATGTACTATCGAGAGCGACTACTAGTACAACACGTGGGTTGACAACAGTTCCTATTTCAACATCCGATTTAGCACCAAAGAAACTATCGGTAACAGGTAGTGGTGCGGAGAATTTATGCTTGATCCAATCAACTATAGAGGGAGTAAATCCCGTAAAAGTAGATAATCAGACACGAGCAACTATTATTACAAAGAATAATATCGGCATATTTTCGTCGTCGGGTTATCGTGGGGCAAGTGAGGCAGGAATTAGTTTAACACCTAACTGGTTTTATAACGAAGACACTAATCCTAATGGTACGCTTGTAAAACGCTACGATTGGGATTGGCCTATAAACACCTATGCACGTTTCTATGCCGTACATCCAAAGGCAACGGCAGCCAATGGCGTTATACTTTCTTCTGAAACAACGTCGGGGGTACCCTCTTTAGATTTCACTGTAAATAACGATGTAACACAACAAAAAGACCTCATGACAGCTTGCTCCAACGATACTCATTACATACATGGCGAAGACCCTTCAACGAGTTTGAAATTTCGCCATGCTTTAGCCGCTATCAAGTTTTCTGTAGGTAGCAACCTTTCTCCTAAGAAGATTATTAAAGTCGAGATACGCAATGCCATTGTAAAAGGGAAATATAAATTGGCTGATAACTATGAGGGGACCCGTCCTACCAACGATAATGGTTGGACACTTAACGATATACCTGCTCATCGCTCAAATGTAGAACTCAATTTGGGCTATCCTGGTATTGATCCTTATAATAACCCTAATACATATCTCATGGGAAATGCTAATGATAACTATACTTTCTATATGATTCCGCAAGTACTTACAGGGAAAGGAGTGCAGGCTGTCATTACTTTTGCAGATGGAACCTCGATTACTTCGACTTTGAAAGGTGAATGGAAAGTGGGAACGACAAGTGAATATAAGTTGAGCCAAAAAAATTCTACTTGGCAGTACAATTTAACCATTACGCAAGGTCTTAATTTCGAATATAATGATAGCTATAGCAAGAGTTATTACATCTCAAGCTATCGTCAAGCTTATGATAGCTATTATATTCAACAGCCTATAGCATGGAAAGTCGTAAAATACGAAGAAAGTTCCGATGGCGGTACAACTTGGACTGATTTAGGTTTAACAAAACCTGATTGGCTAACGACCTTTACTAAAACAGAAGGTACTGGTGGTACTTCCTACGATTACGGTTATGCACTACCACGTATTGATGATGGCGATCAACTTGCTGCCTATAATAAAGTGCTTCAAGATGCAGACCCGAAAGGGAAAAGTGATAGCTATTGGAATCTTGCAAACCCTATAGATGGTGGTAATTATATTGTTGAGAGTGCAAACTGTTATCTTATTTCTGCACCAGGATATTATCGGATTCCATTAGTTTATGGCAATGCTATAAAAAATGGAAACCCAAATACTGATGCTTACGTTAGTAATGCAGCTGCCGTGATGTATCCCTATGGCTATGTCCATAATGATTGGGTACTACATCGGTTTCTTGATCACAATGACAGCCCTATAAACTCTCCTTATATTAATATCCAAAATGCATCTAAACCTGCTACGCAAGCAAGTATAGTTTGGGCTAGTGATGGCGAAAGTTACAATACACAAACAGATATTTTAAAATTTAGTGCACAGCCTATTAAATATTACAATGGTGTTGCCTTTGTAGAATTTGAAATTGTAAAAGAAAAAATTCGTAATGGTAATATTGTTATCGCTGTGAAAAACGCAGATGGAACGATTATGTGGTCATGGCATTTGTGGTTCGACCATTCTGATGTGTTAAAAACCACTTCCTATAAAGATCATCAAGGAAAGATTTATGATTTCCCAAAAAGACCATTAGGTTTCATGTATACAGTTTGGTCTGGAACTTCTTATACGCAGGATAGGCAAGTAAGAATTACAATTGAACAAAACGTTGGGAATATGCAAAAACAAAAGGCCCAAATGATTATATCTCAGCGTCCTAATTATTATGGACAACGGAAAATAAGAGGTACGTATTATCAATTTGGTCGTAAAGATGCTTTTCCCCCACAACGTGCAGCCTATAAATATCATTATGATATTTGGGGTAATGATGATCGCCCAACTATAGGGGAAACGATAAAATCCCCCTTCACATTTTATTCAAATGATGGTTCGCATGACCAGTATCTCCACCAACCATACATGAATTTATGGTCAACTCATTATAATACAGATCATGACCGTGATGCAAAAGTAACAAAGACTATTTACGACCCTTCTCCTGCAGGCTTTAAGGTTCCTGGGGGGCGAGCATTCACAGGTTTCGCAAAGGCTGGTCATCCCGGTCAACGTTTAGATGGTAGTCAGTTTCTTGGTGATAATGACGACACCTACAATGGTTGGCTTATTACTCAGCCTTCAGGCGCATCTATTTTTATTCCAGCTTTAGGGTGGAAAGAGTACAATTATAGCTATCCATCCTCATATATTAGGATTAATGCAGACTATGGATATTGGCAAGCATTAGTAGATTTTGAAGCAGGAATGGCTTTAACAGGAAGACGTTATGACTTCTATTCTGAAGGAAGAGCACCCCACCATTTTGGCTATAGTGTCTTTCCAATAGCTGATAAATAACTTTAAGAAGTGGTCGAAATACGATTACTATACTAAGTCAAATAGTCTGCTGCATATTGCAGCAGACTATCTGGTTGAGGAAGTGAACTTCTTAGGCCTGCTAACGACTTAGCAAACATCAAAAAATAAATTTGGGACTTGCTAACGACTTAGCAAACGTCAAAAAAATAAATTTGAGACTTGCTAACGACTTAGCAAACATCAAAAAATAAATTTGAGACTTGCTAACGACTTAGCAAACGTCAAAAAATAAATTTGGGACTTGCTAACGACTTAGCAAACGCCAAAAAATAAATTTGGGACTTGCTAATAACTTAGCAAACGTCTCGCAAAAGCGATGACGAGAAAAAGTGAATGAAATAAGATTATAAAACCCCGAGGGGATGTTCTACCACAATGGGATGTCTTCTCACAATTAAAATTAAATTAAACAAGATGGAAATTAATTTTTTAAATTTGGTGGCCGTGAGCAACGGCGCGCATTTCGTGTTTATCGAGTCTATTTGCAAACGGTTGG
>ERZ772986.947-NODE-947-length-17091-cov-9.692768_pt1 | contig 17091 bp, 11 predicted proteins | sample MGYA00511898_ERZ772986 | MGnify/ENA primary metagenome ERZ772986 (study PRJEB29015, sample SAMEA2737934) | human oral metagenome | biome: human oral; feature: human-associated habitat; material: dental | place: China | collected 2148 ... | reverse complement strand
TTCGCACTATATACTCGTCCGCCAATCTGGGGGAAGACTTTGACTTTAGCTTTAGCTCGTTTAATACAATCAGCCCCGTCCTTCAGCAAGCCACCGGCGATATAAGGAGCGGCAAGCTGGATCAGATGCTGAATAGCCGGGACGCCATCATTGTCTCTGACTTACTTCGAGCTTCACTGGGCTCTAACAACCGCTCCATCAGGGAATATCTGACTACCCTAAAGAACGGTCAAGCTCTGCTTGATCAGCTGAGCTCGGGTGAACTGGATTGGAGCACCCTTAATCAACCGACCGGCCTAATGGATAAAGATACTAAGGCTAATTATGACACTCTCAGCACTTTCGCCTGGCACTTAGCCACTATCTATAACAGTACCTTGCCCGGTAAAGAACATCCCTATCAGCTGATCCATCAGCAAGCAGACCAAGATGTAAACAACGCTCTCCAAACCGACTTTACTAACTTAACTAGTCTCATCAAGCCTAACAGTCGATACTCTTTAGCTGACCGATCCGTCCGCTACTTTGCCCACTTCGTCGGTATCAAGGACTTAGCCGGTGCTGAGCAGTGCATGGATAACATTGTCAAGGAAGCCGACGCCAGAAACCGCCGGACTGCCGAATACCTTACTAATACAGATGAGCCCAAGCTTCAGTTGGGCGACTTGGTCAAAGACATAGGTGGAACTGATGGTTATGGTATCCGTTATCTCTCCGACATCTTTCAAAACGGCTCTATCTCCAAGGAGTACTTGGGCAACTCATCTCGTAGTGAGTCCACGCCACTTGGTACTGACATGAACATAGTACTGCGCCAACCGCGAGGCAAGTGGGCAGTCAACCAAATCGCTGATAATCACGGCAAGCGCATGCTGGCTGAGGTTCATGGCGGTGGTCTCTGGGCGGTGCTACGGAGTGACCAGGCTACCGGTGAGGATAGGTTTATTGTCACTAGACGAGATAGGGGTGAGATTGATCAGGCTGTCTTCGACCCAAATGAGCCGGACTGGACCCATAAGAGAAAAGCTCTCGCTAAGCTGGAAGCTTTTGCTACCAGTGTGGACGGTAGCGGGCACTACGACATCCGGACCGGCTTTGGTATGGACTCAGTCGACTTCTTCGTCACTGATTCCGCTCTCGTCTCCGAGATTACTAAGTTGGAAATTGCCCTCAACGGCTTCTATATCCCGATAATCGACAGAGATAGCGAGGAGCTCATCTTTACCCCGGATGATTACGACAAAATGAGAGCCCAGATGTCCGGTCTCAGTCACTACTGCACTGGTGACTACCAATTTGCCCCGGAGGACGAACTGGAGCTCCCCTCTACCAATGTCGGTAAGGCTGTTGTTTCCAGTACTAACACCATCATCAGTGAGCTCCCGGCCAGCATGGCTGAGACTGACCATAAGCATGAGGTGATCAACCAAACCATCAAGCAAGCTATCACTAATATCCCCGGTCTAAACCTCAGCTACAAAGACTACCTTGACGGAGACTTAACCGAGAACATCGTCGAGATAATTGATACCGGCTCTACCGGCAGACAGACTAACGCTCCCGGGCCGGGTGACTTCGACTACCTGGCTAGGCTGGATAGAAGCATCCTCAATGACCCAACCAAGAAGCAGCGGATCACTGATGCCTTGCTGACTGCCTTCGGCAAGACGGATGAAATCAACGACAATACCAAGCCAAACCAAACAGGTGGCTTAAGGCGCAATGAGGACAAAGCGGGTGAGAACCAAGTAGGTAACAAAAGCGTCATAGTCAATGGCACCCTTCGCCTGAAAAAGGTATCAATTGACGGGTTAGCTGAACCGGTTGACATTGACATTACCCTGACCCAGAAGACTAATAAAGTCCAGTACTCGACCGACATGGCTTTGGCCGATCGCCTAGATAATATCAAGCAACAGTCAGAAGCCAAATATCGGCAAGTCCTGGCTAACATTATCTACGCCAAGCAGTTCCTCAAGACTGCCGGTGTCTACAAGCAATGGCGTAACCCTGAGGCTAAAGGCGTCGGTGGCTTAAGCGGTGTTGGTGTCGAAAACTGGATTCTGCAGCATGGCGGTTCATTCAAACAAGCTGCTAGAGACTTCCTGGCTGCAGCAGACAGCTATCCTAAGTTTGAAGACTTCTGTGTTCACTACCCGGTCTGGGACTATGGTGAGAACCATAAGGGTACTATGAATAAACCCCATGGCAATTTCGTTGCCGATAGCATGAACCGAGCCGGCTGCAACCGGATGAAGCAAGCTCTCAGGGTGATAGTGAGTTAGGTTGTAACCTTATCATTCTTCACTCTATCATCATTTCCTTTGTTGCCGCCTGGCTGGCTCGTGTGCTGCTCTGGCTTCAAGCGTGCACAGTCTTCAGGAAATGACTAATAGAGTGAAGGACAATAGACGCCCTCCAGGGTGAGGGGCTCAAAGATTCATCACGTCTTCCCTCAGACGCTGGCGAAGTCTTCGGTAATCCGTGATGAATCCGCCCCTCACGGTTACTCTGAGCTACAAGACTAAATTATTTATATGTCTGTAATCCCCCAGTCTCATTCCATGGTCTAACCTTGGTTAAGGCAAACATTCCTAGTACGAGTAGTACAGTGTGGTTGACGAAGGCTGTTGATATATCAGTAAGCTATCCAGTGCACGTAGTAGTTTATACGGTGCCAGCCTGTCCAGCTGATGCCGGTTAGACTAACTAGGCACAACAAAGCATTGTTATATCATAGGCTTCCTTGTGGCTATGAGTGTTAAGCATCGTGCTGGAGCCTGAGGAGACCACCTGTACTACTCGTACACTATAGGGTTATACGTGGAGGGGAAATTACAGACCATGCTCTGAATTGCAGGGTTAATTTATCGTTACGGGTTACATTGCATTGCATGGTCAATGCAAGTGTACTGACTCACGCTTTAATATGATATACTACTCCTGAAAGGAATTATTGATTTATGAACATGCAATCATTTGCTACTGCTTTAGTGGTGGCGACATTCATCGAGACGACCTTGCTAATGGTCCTCAAACTACGTCAGCGTAACCCCAAGGTAGCTCGAGGCTCCATCCTGCTGGATACCAGCTCAATCATGGACGGACGAATCGTCGACGTAGCCCGCTCCGGTGTGATCACGGCAGAGATTATCATTCCACGCTCAGTGGTGCGTGAACTACAGCTACTAGCTGACAAGGCAGATCACGACAAAAGGCTGCGGGCTCGCAAGGGGCTGGATAACATCCGGGTACTTCAGCGGATGGATGCCGTCAGCGTAGCCATCGTCAATGATGGGCTGGTCGACTCGGGCGGAGTCGATGAGCGGTTGCTTGAGCTGGCGCAAAAGTACGACGCTTCTATTGCTACCACTGACTACAACCTGAATAAGGTGGCTAAAGTTATTAATTTGACTGTAATCAACGTTAACGAACTGTCGCAAATGCTTCGGGCTCAGTTGCTACCGGGCGAGCGAATAGAGGTAGAGCTAATTCAGCCGGGTGCGAATCGGGATCAGGCGGTGGGATATCTCGAGGATGGCACGATGGTGGTGGTAGAGGATGCTAAGGCGCAGATCGGTCATCGCTTGACGGTCGAGATCGTCCGTTCGCTACAAACCGAGGCGGGACGGATGATGTTTGCTAAAAAGGTGCGAACTACCGGGCAGAACGAGCCGGGTAAGTCGAAGCGAAGCGGTGACGAGGCAAAATCGACTCGGCTGACATCTGCCTTTCACTCTGATCAACTAGCCAAGAAACGACCCGGTCGTCATAATCAGCCCAAGCACACCCAGGCGAATCAGGCCGACGGAAGCGATGATGAGGTTACGAAGAAACAGCCACGTCGCCCTCGCACGCCTCGACGTCAGTCAAGCAGCACGGTTGCTGAGGCGGAGATGGTTCGACTGGCTAATAAATAGTCTCTAGGCTCTCTTCAGCGTTTTGGTCAGAGAACTCTTGCCTTTTCAGGCTTGACTAGGCGGGATTTGACAATTAGCGCCCAGGTCATAATGCCGAGGCTGATGAATAGCTCAAGATACTCAGTCGGCGCTCCTGAGTTGTAATTCCAGAGCTCTGCATTAAATAAATTGCCGGTCAGTACTGCTATGAAGCAGAGGAACGATATCCCTAGCCGGAGAGCCGGGTGCCTACTATTATCAGTATCGTCTAAGACGGGCGCAGAGTTCGGTTGAGGCCAAAGCTTGAGCCGGTATCTGAGCTCAGTTAATAGTAAGCAGGCTGTCGCTAAAATGATAAATAAGTTAGATGAGCAGTAGAGGCCGCTGTCGGATACCAGAGGGTCGCAGAAAGCGAAACCGACAGCGAAGAGCCCGACGAAACAGCCGGGTGGCAGCCAGTCTATTAAGAAATCCAGCCTGGCCTTGGGGCACTTTCGGAGCAGCTTGGTCAGACTTTCTCGCCAGAAAGCGAAGCCGATGAGCAGTAGCCAACCGCCAAAATAAAGAATATTTTGAGCGAGCTGAGTATTAATGTTGTGTAAGTTTATCTCTGACTGGGAATTAATCTCAGCTAAGAACGATGGTGTGCCCCAACCGAAAATTCGCTGCCCCCAGCTTAACTCCTCGCCAATCATTAGCCCTAGGAGCAGAACCATGGCGATAGCTGTAATCATTGCTAAGCGTTGACGTCGCCTAAAGTAGTGACGGGCGACTTTGATAAAGGCGATGGCGGCTACGAGCTGGCAGGCGCTCTTGATGAAGATGGCATTACGGAAAAAGGGCCACGATTCTTTGCGAACCAATAGAGCGGCGAATTGTGGGGTAGCCAGCTGGATGACCAAGAAAACGATAGCCATCACCGGCAAGGCGATACTGAGGCGCAAGAGCCATTGACGAGCCCCGGACGACGGCTCGTGACTAGACGAAGTCAAAGTATTACTCCAAGACGACTTGGTGGCAAGCAAGAGAAAGACGATGGCGAGAATAATAATAGCCAGGCGGTAAAAGTTGTACGGCCGAGTGAAGAGCGGCTTAGATAGGTTTGCCTCGACCGGGAAAAGAGCTATGGTGGCAGCCGAGAAGCCAAAGGCGAGGACATAGTAAGCTGCCTGTCTAGCGGGTATTAGCTTACGTTTCCTTGCCTTATGGCTGCGCTTGGTGTCGGGGCCAATCTGCGACGGTCGATCAATGGTCTTGGTCTTAGCCCCGGTCTTCGTTTCTTTATGTGCACCTTTTTTGGTCGGCTTGGTCATTTCTTAGCTAACTCCAGCGTCTTAGACATCGTCTGGGTATAGTATCCTTCATCTCGAACGGTAGTGCTGATATTAACCGAGCCGGATAAGTCGTTGATCGTTGCATCCCACGAGCCGGTATCGCCAACATTGGCATCGTAAGTATTGCCATTGACACTGATAGTGACGGCGGTAATGGGGTGAGTGCCGGCCTTAGCTAAGACGGAGACGATGTATTTACCGGAGCCGGCGTCCTTGGTAGCGGTGATGTCCGAGATGAACGGAGCGACATCACTACAATGGTGATAGTTGTCGTATGAATTAACATCATAGCCGTTAGGCGGTGTCAGAGTGGTGGTGCGTGAGACCGGGTCAGTCACTCTGATCACGTCAATAGTCTCCTTGGCTCCCTCGGGGGTGCACTCGGTAGTACGACGCTTAGTGACTCGGTCAAAGGTCATCTTGATAGCGTCGCTGGTCTTGCTCTTCTTGTTATACCAAGAGGGGTAGATGTCTTTGGCGCCGTTAAGAAGCAGAGTCTGTATGCCGTTTGGTCGGGTGAACCAATCGCCCGGCTTCCAGGCGCCGTCGGCTCGGAAGATATTATGGTAGACGTTGCTGGTGATATCTGACACGATCCGTCCCAGACTGGCTCCATCGCCGCCTCGCAGTGCCTTGGGGACATGATTGCCGGTCCAGACGGCCAGGGTTGCCTTGGGGGTGTAGCTCATCATCCAGAGATCCTTCGGGTAGTAGCCAAGGTTGGAAGTACCGGTCTTAGTAGCGGTCTTAACGCCGTTAACGTAGAAACCTTGTGGTCGCCAGCCGAAGGTGGCTACTCTAGCCGAATCATCGCTCAGGATATCAGAGATGATGTACGAAGTCTGACTGTCCATCACTTTAGTACCGTCACCATCCTTCCATTCGTAGAGCTTTTCCTTTTGTGAATTAGTCACCTCAATGACAGTCTCATAGGGCTTGTAGATGCCACCTCGGGCAATCGTGGCAAAGGCGTTGGCATGCTCAACCTGCTTGGCGCCACAGCCACCGATAGCCGAAGCGAGACCGGCATTAGTATCAGAACCGTCAGTACAGTAGCTGGCGTCACCGGCGGAGCGGATGAACTTCTGGGTGGCCTCGACGCCATTAAGCGACATCGCCTTGATGGCCGGCACATTGCGAGAGCCGGCTAGGCTTTGGCGGATGGGGATATTACCCCTAAAGCGTCGATCGGCATTTTGGACTGACGTACCATCAGAAGTACGATAAACACTCTGAGGGATGGGAGTATCGGGGATGATTGACCCGGCACCGTAAGTACCGTTTTTATTATTCTGATTGTCGATGAGGGCGGCGTAAACCAGCGGCTTGACGCTGGAGCCGGGCTGGATAAATGAGGTGGCGGCATTGACTGCACCGTAACCGGGGAAGTTGTAATTGCGACTGCCCATCACTCCAAGGATTTGCCCGGTTTGATTATCAATCATGGTAAACGAGGCGTTATCAAATCCGTAGCTGCGGGGTAACCAAGATAGATTGCCCTCAAATAGCTTGGTCATCTCGCCCTCTAATACGCCTTGGACTCGCATGTCTAGGGTTGTCTTGATTGTCAGTCCGCCTTGCCCCATGACCTTCGCCCCCAGCTTATCGGTCAGCTCGTCTTTGACCATCTGGATGAAGTGGGGCGCTTTGGCGCCGCTAAGCTGATTGTCGGCCGGCTTGACCTTGTCCAGCACTGCGACTTTCTTGGCGGCCTCACCGTCCGCTTTAGAGATAAAGCCTTGCTCCATCATGTAGTTGATAACGGTCTTCTGGCGCTCTAGGAGCTGAGCATTACCGTCGGTGTTATAGGGGTTAAATAGGGTCGGTGACTGCGGGATAGATGCTAGCAGAGCGGCTTCGTCGATGGTCAGATCTTTGGCGGATTTACCGAAGTAGGTCTGACTGGCTGATTCGACACCATTGCGACGTCCACCATAAGGCGACTCGTTGAGATACATGGTCAAGATCTGGTCTTTGCTGTAGATCCGTTCCGCTTCAGTCGCCAGGATTGCTTCCTTGATCTTGCGGGGGATGCCGGAAATGCCACGGTCGCCCGCTTCGTCTTCAAAGAAAACCTGCTTGACCAGCTGCTGGGTCAGTGTCGAGCCGCCCTGGGTCGAGCCTCGACGAAAGACGTTATTAATGATAGCTCGCAGTGTACCGGTGAGTGATACGCCGCTATGCTCGTAGAAACGACGATCCTCGATCGCCACCGTGGCGTCTTTCATATATTTACTAATCTGCTTCGAGTCAACCACCAGACGATATTCGCCTGTACCGGTATCTTCCCAGAGAAGCTGACCATTGCGATCGTAGTATTTGGTAACGGTAGTCTGGACTCTCTTAGCCAGCTCGGACGGCTGAAGGCTCTTGAGCTCATTGCGGAAATAAAAGTAAGTGCCGATACCTACCAGCACCAGCAAAAGCAGGGCGATTCCAAAGATCTTACCCAGCATCTTGAGTCCGTCCATCGAGAACCAAAACTTAGCCAGGTGCCTGGGATTGAGCCGAGCCAGCAAGCGCTTGGCCGGATTCTTCGGTAAGGTAGCGAGGTACTCGGCCTTACGCCTGAGCTTACGCTCTTTATTAATCTCTCGCTGACTCTTACCCCTAATCTTGGCTAAGCCGGAGTAGGTAGCATAGCGTCGACCGGTCTCGCTTGACCCCCTGGTATTACTGCGCACTGTCTTAGTCTTACTTGATGAACTTTTCTTTGTCATTGACCCTCTCGCACTCTCAAGTTAACGCTACCATTTTAGCACGACATTATTGGCTGCACCAAACATGGTAGAATATCAGTATGAGCACCAAACTTAGCGAAGAGCTGAAGTGGCGGGGACTGGTGGGGCAAACTACCATTGATGACCTAAGCGCCCTTGATCAGCCGGGAGCCTTTTACTTCGGGGCTGATCCTAGTGCTGATAGCATGACTATTGGCAACTTGGCCGGGTTAGTCACTTGCCTACGCTTCATTCGGGCGGGGTACAAGGCTATCTTTCTAGCCGGCGGGGCGACCGGTCGGGCCGGTGGCGACCCTGATGGCAAGGATGAGACTAGAGCCAAGCTGGATGAGGCGACGATCAAGCACCGAGTCGGGCTACTACAACAGCAGGCTAAGTGGATTTTGCGTGATACTGATCTCGTGACGGTAGATAATTATGACTGGTTTCAGCAGATTAATTACATCGACTTCTTGCGAGATATCGGCTGGCATTTCTCGATGACACAATTGCTTGATCGTGATTTTGTCCGGAAGCGGATTGGTGTCGGCGGTAAAGGGATTAACTACGCTGAGTTTTCTTACTCGCTGATCCAGGGCTACGACTTTCTTCACCTTTATCGGACGCATGGTGTTACTTTACAGCTGTGCGGGGTTGATCAATTCGGCAATTGTACTAGTGGAATGCGAATGGTTGATAAGCTGGAGGGGGCGAGAGTTGATGTCTTTGGTATTCCTCTGGTGATCAATAAGTCAACCGGTAAAAAATTCGGCAAGTCAGAGGGCGGGGCGGTCTGGCTTGATTCGGCCAAGACATCGGTCTATCAGTTTTATCAGTTCTGGCTTAATGTTGACGACCTAGGTGTGGTTGATTACCTTAAGGTGTATACATTCTTGAGTCGGGAAGAGATTAGTGAGCTTGAGGCTCAGCAGCAAGCTCATCCCGAGGCTAGACCGGCTCAGCGTCGCTTGGCTGAAGAGGTGACCAAGCTTGTCCATAGCGAGGCGGCTCTAGCTAAGGTACAGCGGGTGACGGAAGTACTGTTTGGCGGTCGAGCGGTGAACGAGCTGGATAGCGACGAGCTTGATCTACTTAGTGCCGAGATCAAGACGGTAGAGCTAACGAGCGAACTGACGGTTGGTCGGGCGCTACTAGCCGGTGGGGTGGCGAGCAGTAACGGTGAGGCTAGACGGCTAATCCAAGGCGGTGGCGTGTCGGTGAATGGTGTCAAGCTGGCGGCTGATCAGCCACTTGACCGATGCAGCTTAATCAGAAAAGGTAAGAACCGGTTCGTGCTGGTGCGCTAATGAATCATGAAGCAGTCTAAGACATCTAAGCCGTTAAAGTCATCCGAGCCGACCGAATCGACTAAGCTGTCTGAGTCGACGAAACGACCTCGGCTAGTTAAGTCAACTAAGTCGACCAAGCCGGCCGATAGACTATTTACCAAAGATAATTTGGCTCGGCTCACCTATGATATTTTGGCGGTCTTAGCTAAGTCATTGGTGGCGGTAGCCGGGCTGATTAGCATATTTCTGCTGATAACCTTAGTGTTCGGTCAGGCGGGTAGTCTGAACCGTTTTCTGGATCAAGCCGGTAACCCCTTGGCGAACGCCGGTTATCATCCTGATATCTCCATGGAAGTACGAATGAATATCATCAACCAGTTTTATAGCTGGGTGATAGTGGCGCTGGGCATCTTGATCGTCGTGGGGGCGGCGCTACTGGTCTGGATTCTACTCCGGTGGTTGTCTCGACTGGGTAACTTAATGTTGAGTCTGGGGGCTAGTCTGATGGATAGCCAACCGGAAAAGGCATCACTCTTCATCATCCTGACTATCTGGTCGATGACTATTGTGCTGGCCTGGGCGGTGTTAAATATAACGGCGACGCTGCATTACCTGCTGACGCTATGTGGCATGATGCTGGTCAACCTGCTGCTGGCCGGTATAGTCAATATGCTTCATGAGCGTCTAGTCGAGAAAGATGAATCTTAATACTTCACTACTGGAGGTGCAGGGAGTCGGCCCCAGAACCGGCGAGATACTAGCCAGGGCCGGCTTTCGGACGACCGGCGATCTGATCAATTTTCTGCCTCGCACTTACGATGATTATACCGGGGCGGAGAGTATTGCTGAGATTAGACCGGGCAAAGTGACTATCAGAGCTCGGGCGGAGTCGGTGGAGACTCGCTTTGCCAGGCGTAATATGAAGATAACTACCGCAGTGCTTGTCGATGATAATGGTGACAAGATTCAGGCGGTCTGGTTTAATCAGCCCTATCGGGCTAGTCAGCTGAGAGGTGGTGGTGAGTTCTATTTTAGCGGTGAATTCGCTCTGAAACGGAGTCGTTATCAGCTGCTGACGCCAGCTTGCGAGGCGGTACGTAATCTACCGGTGACCAGCGATCGGATTGTGCCGGTCTATTCAACTAAGCAAGGGGTCAAGCCGGCCATGGTCAAGAAGATTATGGCTAAGCTCAAGCCTCTGATCACCATGCTGAATGAAACCTTACCCGGCGATGTTGTCCGAGAGGCGGGCTTAATGGATCGGGCTACGGCGGTGAGAGAGCTACACTTCCCGACTAATCGGGATAAGCTGGCTCTGGCTCGGCGTCGCTGGGCCTACGAGGAGCTATTCTCTCTCTTGCTGGCTGCCAAGATGAACCGACGGGCGAATCAGCAGATCAAGGGGTATAGATTGCCATTTAAGCAGTCGGAGATCCGGCAGTTCGTGGCTAGGTTGCCTTTTAGCTTGACTGAAGCGCAGCGTCGGTCGGCGTGGGAGATCTTGCAGGACTTTGAGCGAGATGTACCGATGAATCGTCTGCTGCAGGGTGACGTTGGCTCGGGCAAGACAGTGGTGGCGACTATGGCGGCATATCAGGCAGCGCTAGACGGCTATCAATCAGCGGTGATGGTACCGACTGAGGTGTTGGCGGCGCAGCATTTCGCCACTATGACCAAACTGCTGAGTTCAACTAATGTCAAGATCGGTCTGCTGACGGGAGCAATCAAAGGTAAAGCCAGGCGAGAGCTGCTGGATCGGATTGCCGAGGGTGAGATTCAGCTGGTGATCGGAACTCATGCTTTATTTCAGCCTGCGGTGCAGTTTCACCGACTGGGCTTCGTGGTGATTGACGAGCAACATCGCTTCGGTGTCAAGCAACGCCAAGATCTACTGGCTAAGACTAACGACCGGCGCCTACCGCACTTGCTGGCGATGACGGCCACGCCCATCCCCCGGTCGCTCCAGCTAACGGTTTTTGGTGACCTTGATATCTCGACTCTCGACCAATTGCCACACGGTCGACGCCAGGTCAAGACGAAGATTGTCTCGCCCAACCAACGAGACACCATGGTGGAAGCAATCAAGCAGGAGCTGGAGGCTAACCACCAGGTCTATTACATCGCTCCTTTGATTGCCGAGTCGGAGCAGTCAGAAAAAACCGGTGCCGAGTCGCTCTATAAAAAGGTAGTCGGTAGTTATCGGGGATACCGGGTCGGTATCTTGCACGGTAAGATGCCGGCTGAGAGTAAAGAGGCGGTGATGCGTCAGTTTGAGCGGCACCAGCTGGATATTCTGGTCTCGACAACCGTAGTTGAGGTGGGGGTGGATGTCGCAAATGCCACGGTCATGGTGATCGAGAATGCTGATCTGTTCGGGCTGGCTCAGCTGCACCAGCTGAGAGGGCGAGTCGGGCGAGGCGAGTCTCGAGCCTACTGCTATCTGATGCAGTCAGATAGTAAAACGCCGACTAAGCGACTCAAGGAGATTGAGCGGTCTAACGACGGCTTTCATCTGGCGGAGGTTGACCTGGCGATGCGAGGAGCCGGCGAGATCTACGGCACTGCTCAGCACGGTGCGCTTAATCTCAGGGGCGTCAATCTGGCGGATACGCTATTGATCAAGCAGGCGTCAGATGAGGCGGAGAAAGTAATGGGGCGCTTGATCGCTGATCCATCTTATCTGGACAGATATCAGGGGCTGAAGTCGATGATTAATAAGTATCAGAAGTTGACCACGTTAAATTAGGGGAGAAGTGTGATGGCTAAACTGAGAATAATCGCCGGTAGATTTGGCAGTCGGCTGATCAACGCCGATGTCAGTCGAGCGACCCACCCCATGGGAGACCGAGTGCGCTCGGCGCTGTTTGCCAGGTTGCTTGCTCATCGGTCGATGGACGGCGCTAAAGTATTAGATGCTTTCGCCGGGACAGGGGCGCTGGGGCTGGAAGCATTAAGCCGAGGCGCCGGCTCGGTGACCTTTGTTGAGCGAGATAGAGTAGCGCTAGGGGTGCTTAGGAGTAATGTTGAACTTCTGGGTGTGAGCGAGCAAGTAACGGTGGTGAGCACCTCGGTCAAAACATGGTTAGACACTAAAGATCAGTCGGACTTGTACGATATCGTACTGGCTGACCCGCCTTATAATTATCCACAGCCGGAGACGGTGTCGAGGCTGGTGGAGACTTTGCAACCGGGTGGGCTTATGATACTATCATATCCAGGAAGACTGCGTGTGCCGTACCAACCTATCGGAGTTGTTGTGGTGGATGATTTTCGAAGTTACGGAGAAGCGACACTAGCAGTCTTCCGGAAATTATCCGACCGCTAGCGGTCTTTTGTTATTTCTAGTGTGGCAGTTCGTAGTATCGCCACAGCGGGCGTTTATCAGTAGCCTCGTTATCTTAGCGTGGCTATTCTTAGTGTTGATTAAGATCAAAAAAGACGACTTAACTAGGGTTAAAAACTGGTATCAAGGAAGCGGAGCAAGAGCTTGACCGACCTTTTAAGATAATCTAAGAGGCGCTGGTAAGATGCCGAATGGCAGACTTTCTGCCCAACTATTCTATTCCCAGTGAAAGAGCTTGATAGCGAGGAAATAAACGATGATTATCCAGCCGACTATCATGCCAAGCTGAGGCAAGATGCCGACCAAGCCGGCTTGTTCGGTCATGATCAAACGAAAACCATCGACGATAGGCGTCATCGGGACGAACCGGCTAATGGAACTCAGCCATTCGGGCATTAGAAATGACGGGAAGAACGCTCCGGAGAGAAACATCATCGGGAAGGATATGGTATTTGACAGTAACGATGCCTGGTTTTCATTCTTAGCCCAAGCACCGACGATCAGCCCAAGACCGGTCATTAGGCTGGCGCTCAGGACTAAGAAGCCGCTGAATAGTAACCAGTCGCCCCGCATATTAAAGTGAAACAGTAGTATACCGACTGCCACCATTAGGGAGGCGCTCAGAATGGTTACGAAGACATAGCTGATCGCCGTAGCGATAATCAGCTGCCCGGCAGTGAACGGAGCGGCTTGTAACCGTCGATAAGAGCCTCTTTGTTTTTCGGCGGGCATCTGATTAGCGAGACCAAATACACCCATACTCATCAAGCTAAAGGCAAGTAGCCCGGTAAAGGTGTAGTCAAAAGTTTTTAGCGCCTCATCTCCTAGCGCCTTAGAGGTAACCGTGATCGGCGGCTCAGCCTGCCCCATAGCCTTGTTGACAGTATCGGCTATCTGAGACACCAGGGCGCTGAGAGTATTACCGGCTTGCTCAGACCCCTTAGCGTAGAGGGCGGTTAATGTGCCACTTGGTCTGGCGTTTACTCCTTCGCCTTTTATTTCGCCGAAATCTTTAGACAGCTCGATGATGCCATCTAGCTCCGATTGTTTTAATCGTTCCTTAGCCTCTGCCATATCGGTAACATCTTTGACTCGCAAGATTGACTCTTTTCTGGTGCTCTTGATCTTATCGACGAATTGCTTGGCAAATTTAGTTTGGCTATGATTGATGATAGCTACACTAAAGGTGGAGGTCTGATTGCCAAAGATTGAGCCGAAAATAAAGAGGAAGATCAGTGGGAACAGGAAGGTGAAAAATAGTGCCGTCTTATCTCTGAACAGTCGTTTCAGCAGAGCAATTACTTGACCTTTAACACCGCCCCAGTATTTCTTCATAGTTTAGTCCCTCAGTGCCTTTCCGGTTAAATCAATGAAAACATCCTCTAGGCTGGCCTGCTCAACGATCTGCTCCTTGACGAAACCCCGATCCAGCAGCCCTTGGATCAGATTGTGCGGACTATCCAGCGCTATGATCTTACCGCCGTCCATAATCGCTATGCGATCGCACAGCAGCTCAGCTTCCTCCATGTAGTGAGTGGTTAGGACGACGGTCACGCCCTCGTCTCGAATCTGCTGGATCAGCTCCCACATATTTCGCCTGGCTTGCGGATCAAGCCCGGTGGTTGGCTCGTCGAGAAAGAGGACTTTGGGGTGATTGACTAGGGTAGAAGCGATGGCGAAACGTTGTTTCTGACCGCCCGACAGCTCTTCTACGTAGCTATCTGCTTTTTCAGTCAGTTGTACTTTGCTTAGTAAGGCGTCGGTATCTACCTCGGTGCCGTAGAGACTACCAAACATCTTGAGCTGCTCTCTTAAGCTTAGTTTGTTATAAAAGGCAGTTGACTGGAGCTGGATGCCGATGATACCCTTGACCTCCATGGGCTTTTCGCTGACGTCGAGACCGTCGACTATTGCCTTGCCGCCGTCAATCTGACGGAGTGTCTCAATCATCTCTAGGGTAGTAGTCTTGCCGGCGCCATTCGGACCAAGCAAGCCGAAGATCTCGCCTGGATACACCTCAAAAGAGATGTCGTTTAGCGCTCGTTTCTTACCATAGCGCTTGACGAAATGAGATACGGTGATGATTGGTTGTTTCTTAATCATAATAATTTACCACGATATATGATAGCACAGTCTGCTGACGATGCTATATACTAACGTCATGAAGATTAAGGACAAGCTTAAAGCAGATAGACCGCGAGAGAAGCTGGCCTGCTATGGCGCTGAACGATTAAGTGATCTGGAGCTACTGATGGCAATCATTGGCAGTGGTAACGCTAAGGCGGATGTCGGCGTGATCGCCCGTCGGGTGCTTAGATTGCTACGAGAGAAAGACGGCGAGCTGGTGTATAGCGACCTACGTGGCGTAGTTGGCTTGGGTGAAGCGAAGATTCCGGTGATACTAGCCAGCCTAGAGCTGGCTAAGCGATATCTGGTCGATAGCGATCGACCGGTGGTTGATTCGCCGGAAAAGGCAGTGGCTCTACTAGCGAATATTCGTGATAAGAAGCAAGAGCATTTCGTCTGTCTGACTCTCGACGGGGCGAACCGCCTGATCGCTCAGCGAGTGATAACCATCGGTACGCTGACCGCTAGTCTGGTGCATCCACGAGAAGTTTTCGCTGATGCTATCACCGACCGAGCCGCCGGTATCATCGTGGCGCATAATCATCCGAGCGGGAGCTTGGAGATCAGCCAGGCTGACCGAGACGTCACCGACAGGCTGATAGAAGCTGGCAAGCTCCTGGGGATCACGCTAATAGACCACATCGTCGTAACTAAAGATAGTTTTCAAAGCATAGTGGTCAGGGGTGAACAAACTTAAAAATCTGCTATAGTTTACTATGTATGAATACGAAGGGGCTTGTAGAACGGCTATGGAGTGCGGCGAATAAATTGCGAGGTAATATCAGCCCGTCAGACTACAAATATGTAGTACTGGGACTGATTTTCCTGAAGTATGTTTCGGATGCATTCTCAGTGCGACATCAAGAAGCGATCGACGAGAATTACGACCCGGAGGATCATGACTGGTATCTTGCAGAAAATGTTTTCTGGATTCCTGAGAAGGCTCGTTGGGAATATTTGGCAGCGAGAGCAAAACAGCCGGAGATAGGGGTGCTGGTGGATAAGGCAATGGGGGCTATTGAACGTGATAATCCAAGTCTGAAAGGTGTTCTGCCGAAAAATTACGCTCGTGAAGCCCTGGATAAGCGTCGTTTGGGCGAGCTGATTGATCTATTTACGAATATCAAGTTTGACACTGTCAGTGCCAGAGATTTACTTGGGCAAGTCTACGAGTACTTTATGGGTCAGTTCGCCGATAGCGAAGGTAGGCGCGGTGGCGAATTTTATACACCACGTTCTATTGTGCAGTTACTGGTGGGGATGCTTGAACCATACAGTGGTCGTGTGTATGATCCGTGCTGTGGCAGTGGCGGTATGTTCGTCTGGAGCGAGAAGTTTGTTAAGGAGCATGCCGGTCGCACCAGTGATATTGCTGTGTATGGACAGGAGCTTAACGAAACCACCTGGCGACTCGCTAAAATGAACATGGCGATTCGGGGGATTGATGCGAATATCAAACGTGGCGATACCCTGGTAGATGACCGGCTGCCTAGCCTGAAAGCTGACTATATCTTAGCTAACCCGCCATTTAATATTAAAGATTGGGGTCAAGAGCGTTTGCAGAATGACGTACGCTGGAGGTATGGTTTGCCGCCAAAGGGCAACGCCAACTTTGCCTGGATCCAGCATATGATTTACCATCTCAGCCCGCATGGTGCGGCAGGCTTCGTATTAGCAAACGGCAGTATGAGCAGCCAAACTGGCAACGAAGGTGAGATTCGCAAACAGCTGGTGCTCAATGATATGGTTGACGCCATTATTACATTGCCGAGTCAACTATTTTTTAATGTAGCTATACCATGCTGTCTGTGGTTTGTATCGAACGATCGTGCTAATCGTCATGGCAAAGTGCTGTTCATCGATGGGCGTAATTTGGGTGAAATGGTAACCCGCCGCAACCGCGAGCTGACCGAAGAAGATATTGCCAGGGTGGCGAAGACATATCATGATTATAAAACCGCCAGTGCGGATTACACTGACCAGCCGGGCTTCTGCAAGGTTGCTGAATTGGATGAAATCAAGCAACATGATTATGTGCTGACGCCTGGCCGCTACGTGGGTGTTGAAGAAACAGAAGAGGATGATGAGCCGTTCGCCGAGAAATTTGCTCGGTTGACGGCTGAGCTTGAGGGGCAGTTTGTGAAGAGCCATGAGCTAGAGGTGAAAATAAAAGAAAATCTTGCCAAAATAGAGAAAGAAATCAAATGATGAATGGCGACAACCCGAATAGCGAGATGGTAGTGTATGTTGGCGATGATGGCAAGCCGCAGATTCAAGCTAGATTGCAGGATGAAGATACGTGGCTCACTCAAGTGCAGCTGGCTCAGGTATTTCAGACTACAAGGCAAAATATAGGCCAACATATTAAGAATATCTACG
>ERZ772986.937-NODE-937-length-17222-cov-7.255665_pt1 | contig 17222 bp, 17 predicted proteins | sample MGYA00511898_ERZ772986 | MGnify/ENA primary metagenome ERZ772986 (study PRJEB29015, sample SAMEA2737934) | human oral metagenome | biome: human oral; feature: human-associated habitat; material: dental | place: China | collected 2148 ... | reverse complement strand
AAATTCTTTTCTCTTCTACCATCTTAGGATTAAAGCTGCCCTTCCCTGGATAATTCCTGCAAAGAATTTCTTCCATATTAGCATTATCTGAAAACAGTTTTATTTTATTATTAAGTGCTGATTTTGCTCCGGAGATATTTTTTTCATTCTCTGTTGCAAGTGGCTTTATATAGCTTAAGGCAAGCTCATTTTGAGTTTCGGAAATGAGCTTAGTAAGCTCGCTTATATTATTAAAAAATATAGTTTTACAGATATCTGTAAAATCTAATCCAATATCATAAAACGCAAGAAGTCCTGCTAAAAAAATTTTTCTTGCCGTTTCAAGAAAGTAAAGGTTAGCATCGTTTGCATTTGATGGTATATCTATTATAAGCATAACAAGCTGCTCAAGCATTGTCCTTTTATCGTTTTCATCATTAGCTTTATCAATAAGATAAAAAACATTATATGTAACGCTATTTTCTGGGTTTTCCGGCTCAATAATTACCTTTTCCTCATCAGCAAGCTTTACATTCTTTGATATATCACCTGAAATATCTATTGCAAAGAAAGGAGCATTCCATTCTCTAAGCGTAGGAATAAGAAGAGCTGAAGTCTTTCCTATACCGCTGCCACCGAATATAGCAATATGTCCTTCTTTAGTATTCTCAAGATATACTTTGTTTTTCTTGAGAAAACCAAAAATAAAACCATGCGGAGAAAGTGATTTTTTAAGACCACTTCCTAACATAGTATTTCTTGCACCAGTATCTTTTCCAGCTATTTTACTTATAGGTTTACCGCTAAGCTTAAGATAAATCAGCTTTAAAATAGCGGCAGCTATAAATATCGCTACCGCTACAAAGCTGATTTTCCATAGCAAAGGTGTTAAAAATGTATTCATCTAAAACTCCATCTCCTCATCATCTCTTGAAAAAGAAATTACTTCTTTTTTTATATCTTGATCCATATATAAATCCTTGGCAATTTTATTGAATAACTCTCTGTTTACGTCTTCTCCATCGCCTATATCAATTCTAACATCTTCTTTCACCTCTCCATTAATATAATGTGAAATATAAAACTTAAGACTACCCATGCTATAGCTATCAGTTCCTAAATACCGGGCATCCTCTGAAGTTTTGTTATATAGCCATATATCATTATCAATTTCTTTTAATTCCTGGAGCAAGTCCCCAGTTACAACTTCACCCTGGTAGTTTTTGTTTATAAATCCTGCTTGCTCGTTAAATTCAATTCTCCAACAGTCTTGTAAATCAAAAGTAAAATCATTTTTATACTTGTAAAGCTGTGCATTTTCAATCATATAATCTGCTGCCTTTTCAGCTTCTTTTATTGCCTTGAAAAGGAAATTTTTATTATTTCTAATTTCTTTTGCCCAGCTCTGAATATATGCTTTATGCTTATCTAAAATTTCATCTGTCAAAGGTTCTTCTATATATTCTCCCATAAAACTTGATGATATTTCTGCAATAAGTTCCTCGAAAGCATATTTTTTACTTCCAAACTCATTACCTTGCTCTCTATTAAGTCTATCTTTGTGTCCTGTTGAGTGTGATAATTCATGCAGCACTGTTCTGCAATAGTCCTCTTGTGACTTAAATTGCTCTTTTTCAGGAATTAATATGTAATCCTCTCCAGGATCATAAAAAGCACTTTGTGAATTTCTTCTTTCAACAATTTTAACCCCTATACTGTCTGATATTTTCTTTATTACCTCTTCTTCGTTTATATTATTTGCTGTATATGAAGGCTCAAACCGCTTTATTCCATCAATCATACTTGCATTAAATACTGTATATATCCTTTGTTTTAAACTAAATCTTTCGCCATCAAAATCAGGATCACGAGAATATTTACTATATTCATCGAAGCTTATCCATTTCTTCTCTTTATTGTCATATGGAATATAATATTCAACCTTGGCACCTTTAGCACCTTTTTGTAGATGATACCCCTTGTCCTGGATTTGTTTAAATGTAAGCCATCTATTATCTCCATAACCGTTTTTTACCTCAATTATTTTTAGATAAAGCTTGTTAATTCCACTATACTCTTTATCTGTAAAAGAGTTCATTGGACTTCCTGTTTGCGAAAAATTCCATCCCTTAATAAATTCAATCGGGTCTTCATCGAGTGCCAGGATAAAAAAATCAGCTATTTCTTCTCTATAATTCTTCTTCGTCATCAGAATTATCCTCTCTTTCATAACTGTCACCCTGAAGCATCTCTTCTTCAGATAAAGTTTCCGTATCTATAAATATTACTTCCTCATTTTGTTTCTTATCCATCTCTATACCTTTCCACATAAAAACAAGGCTCTAAAATCGCTTTTAAGCGACTTTCACAAGCCTTGTTTATAACTTAATCATGAATAATATTTCTCCTAAAGTATTATCTAAAACATAAAATAATGCTTCCCTTGTATCTTTGTAAATTAAAGTAATTATAGCAATAGCAATTAGCACAACAGACAGTGTCGCAAATATAAATTTCAAGATCCTTATAACTACATCTATAACAACCTCAAGCCTTCCCTTTTTGTTTATGATTATAGTATGTTCTTTTTCTTCTTCTCTTTGTTTTGCATCGTAAAGCTCACCTACAAACTCATTAAGGGTCTTATTATCGTTGTTAATCTCTTCTTCAGCTGCACTTACATCAGCTCTTCCATGCACTTCATAAAATCCATTTATTATTTTTTCAAGCTGATCTTTCTGCTGCCCAAGGCTAAGGCTTTCGTTTATAAAGCTTTTGATTTGTGCTGCAACTGCTGCCTTTATAATCTCACTCTTTGGATTATCTGTAGCAACATATAAAATTGGCTTTGCTTTGTTCACCCTTTGTATTCTTTTGATAATATTTATTATCTCAACAGTTTCGTCAAAATATTGATCAATATCATATATTATGTACTTTGCTTCACCAAGTGCCAGGATATCATTTTCTTGATTTTTTATACTGATGTTCTCCGGGATATATTCAACATTTTCATTTAACCTTTTTGTTACAACCTCAGCCATAGCAGAAAGTCTATATTCGCTTCCCACAATTATTATCATTAAAACTCCATCTCCTCATCTTGCTCAATCATATTTTCCGTATGTTCTTCACCAGAAAAACACACATCATGTAAATCATATAATGTGTGAATATAAAATGGATCCTTATCATTTTTACAATCCACATTATTGTATTCATTAATTGTATTAAATACCTCTTCTTTATCTACTTCGTATTCAAATGTTACTAAAAACTCTCTATATGAATTACTAATTTGTTTTGCATCCAATTCAGTAAATGAAAAATGTACAATTCTATCATCTTCCAGAGATGCAAATAATTTTACAGTAAAAGGTTTTTGCTTCTTTTCAAGCCAATAATAATGTTCTCTATCATAGAGAAAGCGTGCTTCTTGGATTTCATCTATAATTAAAAGAACATCTTTGTCTTTATATTTAAATCTAAACCCTGTATATTCGTTTACTTCATCAAAATCATCACCGCAACTCGGATATAAAGAAGGAATAAATTCAGCCTCAACCATGATATTCTCATCAATAACTGCATAGCAACATATATATTTATTAATATTTTTTCTTTCCAATTCAGGTGAATATAAAATTGTAACATTATGTCCGTTAGTTTTCTTTTTTAAAATTTTATATAACATTTTAAATTTCCTTTCCCATTCAAATGATTAAAATTCAAATTCCTCATCTTCAGATACTTCATTTTCAAGGAGTTCTTTTTTATTAAAATTATTCGTTATAGGAAGTGTTAGAGAGTATAGATATTTACATCCTGAAGCAGTATCTTCTTCAAAATATACATCTTCATTGTTGTTAAAGTACTCTCTTACTTCTTTTATTTTTTCAGAACTTACATCTTCATATGGATCAAAGTAAATCATATCTAAATTAAAGTAATCTTTATCTACTATCTCTGCCGGACTACTAACAAGACCTGAAGCTACCACATTTTCATATAACTCAATATTTTTTTCATAGTGATTTATAAGACAATTAACTTTTTCCTCGTCTGTCCATTTCATAGCCTGTGTGCTTAAGCTTTCTAATACGTAATTTTGAAAGTTTGTCATTTTACTACCTTTCCACATAAAAACAAGGCTTTAAAATCGCTTTTAAGCGACTTTATAAGCCTTGCTTTATCTTATTGTTATATTTTATTTTTTTACCAGTTTATCAACAATCTGTGCTTCTTTTAAGTATCTTTCCTTATTTTCGTTATATGCTGCCATCTTAACATCAAGCTCACCTTTTAGACGTTCCATTTCATTTGCAATTTGTGATTTACTTGCTTTCGTCTTCTCCTTTTCGGCTTCAGTTTGATTTTCCATTTCTTTATCAAGCTTTACAAGCTTATCATAAGCATAATTTATTTTAGCATCTATTTTTTTAATTTCCCTTTCTTCATTTTGAATTTTTACCTTTAGTCCTGCCATAAGAGCTTTTCTTGCTTTAATCTCATAGTCTTTGTTTGATAAATTCTCAAGTTTATCCGTTTTATTAACCTCTTTATCATTCATACCTATATGGCTATTAGAACGCCCGGCTGAAATTGAAAGGATAACCTCTGTCCATCTTCTCGGCACATTATATGCTCTTAATACTATCCTTTCATCTTTGATAATTTTATAAATCTTAGTTTCTATGACATCATTATCCGCTTTTAAAGTAAAATCATATTTTGGATGCTTATTAAGGGTTAAATTCTGCACTGATAATATTATCTCAAAAGCTCTGTCATCTTCTGCATAATCCCAAGATTCGAGGGTAAATATATAGCTTTCCATATCTATCACATCTCCCGGAATAGCTACATCTATTCCTCTATATACTTTTGGGAAAATTAATCTACTTGAAAAGAAAAATGCAAAGCCAATAACGAAAATCACAAGAAAAATCTTAAGGTTCTTGTCACTTCGCCTATATTGTAACTGCTTTATTTTCTCTCTTGCACTTTTTATTTTATCATTCATCTTCCGGCTCACCCTCATTTCCAATTTCTGAATAAAATGGCTTATATACATAGTTATCTGCAAAAAGCATGATATATATGCTTTCAAAGTTATTTCTTCCCTTGTTCAAGCTTGAAGGCATTAGTAGATAAATACACATTGACATACTAAACAGCATATATGGTATATACAAGATTAAAAGCACCTTACCACTAAATATATGGCTTACTAGCATCCATATCACAAAGAAAAATAAACTTTTAAGCGAAAAGAATTTGTTTACCTTTGTTTTACTTTCAATATTTGTAATAACATTACTTTGAGCCATCCTTATTATCCCCCTTCCTGCTATGATATGCCTTTTCTAAAACCTGAGCTTTTCTGTAATTAGTTTCTTTGTAATCTGCTCTTGATTTTTCATCAGGCTTAATCGCTTTGTGATCACCCCTTACGATGTTACTTACCTGTCTGTTAAAATCTCTTCGCTCGCCTACGCTTGCTTCTTTACCAGGAGCAAGCTCCTTAACCTTCTTTGCAAATTCAGGATTTGAAAATCTTGTGCTGCTCTTACTTGCTTCGTTTCTATGTGTCTTAGCATCAGTTCCTGGACTTTGCTCCATAAAGCTGTTTTGACTACTTTCGGAAGTTTTGCCCTCATTCATAAAGGCAGATGCAGCATAGCCGCTTCCAACTTTGGAAGATGATGCAATGTCATCTCCTTTAGCATTTGAATTTTTTCTTGATACTTTACCTTCATCCATGAAGTCCGCAGCTTTATATGATGATTTTTCTGAATTTCCTTGTCCATCAGAATTAGTATTTTGGTTTTTATCACCGAACTTACTATGAATCTTTTTACCTATACTTTCGCCTGCACTTGCATATCCGGATGCCTGTTTTCTTTCTTGCGCAGTCTTTCCTGTCTTTGCTGCCATACCTGTATTAAAAGCACCCTTGACACCACCACTTACGCCTCTTCTTCCAACATTTGCAGCAGTTCTTGCCATACCAAATATAGCCATAGTTCTTGCAAATGATGAGCTTAGTCCGGCATCGATGCCAAGTAACCTTTCAGATAGGTTTGGTCCGTCAATTACTACAAAAGCAATAAATAAAGATACAATACCTTTTGTAAGTCCTGTAATGCCAAGCGATGGCATAGCTTCTGTCATTATCAAAAATATTTTTATAGACATTATCGATATGCAAAGCGCTATATATGTATCTCTGATAAAATATAGTATCTGTTTAAGCCGCTCTCCGCTTGATATATCTGCTGAAAAGAAAAACGCCATGAATCTTGATATAATAAGTTCATAAGCTATTCTAACATTTTTATACGACATAGCAAAATATAAAAGGATTATAGTTGCAAGCTCAAGAAAAGCTGTCCAAAAGTCAAAGCTATACCTATAGTAAAATTTATTACCTATAGTGGTTGTTAGCACTCCGTTATATATTTCTTCAGGCACGAATTTTCCGTTAATATTTACTGCTCTCCACTTCATATATTCATTAAAGGTATCACTCCACTTATATAGGTCTTGTCCGGCTTTTTTATCGCTATAGTTAATAACTTCTGTAATATCAATGGAGTTCATAGTGTCTTTATTTTTAATACCGCTGTTATGAACGATTCCATTTCCTTTGCTATAGTCTAAGGCAGAAATTTTACCTGCTTTATCAACCCCGACAAGGTCGATCATGTTATTATTTACTATTTCATAAACAGAACTACTTTTTTCATTATTTAATACTGCACCTTTAAAGCTATTTACAAGTCCGTTTGCAGTTGTAAATAAGTAAACGCTTGAGCTTAAAGTAAGCCCTATTAAAAGTATATTTCTAACAAGCGGCTTTTTTTCCTGAATGACTATATATGATATCCCAAGTCCCATTATGCATAATACTATAAGTGCTACAAGCACCGGATAAAAGCGCTTGATTAGTGCTTCGACTGCCGGATATTTTGTAATGTCTATCATTCCAAAAGTCTTGTTATATAAAGATTCTGCTATAGCACCAAGGCTTGCAAAGAGCTTAATAAGCCCCCACCCTACATATCTAAAACCATCAACTGCTACGGAGTTATTTGATAAAATAGCTGAATTTCTTACTTGCCATGATACATCAGTAGCATATGCAACGCTTACAAGCAGCATATTAACTAAAAGTCCAATGATAATAGCTGCTATTCTTTTAAATTTCTTCATAAACTCCCCCTTAATGTGTACTCCATCCACCATATCCACAAAGTTCAATCCATGCATCTACACTCATAGCATATGGAATTTGACTTCCAACTATTATGCCATTTCCAACATAGATTCCTATATGCCCTGCCCATGATCTACAGAAACCGCAATATGTACCTGGAGCGTGATTATTTTCATAAAAGCTTCCGTCTGGTTTTCTTCCTGAGAAAACTAAAGCGCCTTTAGGGATTTTCCCCGACTTTTGAGCAATGGTAGAGTGCCTAAAAGCACAGCATGTACCTTGATAAGGAACTCCTGCTTTTCTATACATATCTCCACAGAATTTCTGACAAAGATTTGTATATCCGTGATAGTACGGATTATAGCTGTTGCTATATTTACTTGTCTGCGCAAGTATTTTTCTCGAAAACTCTGTATCAGTATCATCTACTCCTACATAAGTTGCTTTCCCTTTTCCAAGAATTTCATCACCCGAAGGACTTTCATTTTTATTATCCGCTATACTTAATGCGCTTACTTGCTTCTGCGTTTGTGAACTAATACCACCTATCACAATTAAAAGGCAAAATGTAAGTATAAGGATAGGAAGTCCGACATAACCTATTATCTTTGCTAATATTTTTCTTCCTGTTTTTAGACCTGTCTTACCCGCTTTTTTAGCTGCTTTATTTCTTAAGTTTGACATATTATCTGCCCCCTGCGAAAAGCTTTTCCTCATAGTCTTTAGATAGCCACTCTTTAAATTCAATGCTGCAATCACCGGCAATCGAGAGTATAGTTTCTCCAACTTCAAGAATAGGGATTCTATCTACTTGTGACATTGTAAGCTCAAATGAAAACTTATTTTTAATATGCTCCTTAACGCTGCTATCTTGTTTAAACATGAATTTATACTGCGAAAGTTCAAAAAGCTGCTTTATTTTTTCAATGTTTTCTCCTGTACTTTCCGGCATAAAGTCACGTACAGATTGAGAAGCAAGTACAATTCCTGCAAAGAATTTCCTGGCTTCTCTCATATACCTTAAAATCATGTCAAGAATTTGTGGCATAGAGGTATTAATCCATCTATGACTTTCATCAATTAGTACCAAGAATTTTGTTATATCTGTACTTTCAATACCATCTTCAGTTTCCCATCTTTCTTTCATTTTTGTGCCGTTACTTACGGCATTATCCCAGCATAGCGATACTAATATTTGCATTTGTGCAGCAAATATATCTCCAAGATCCTTTATTGATGAGATATCAAAACAAACTATCTGCTCACTTGTGATATTATTGATTGCACTATGTCCGTTAAAGATACTGCCGTAGTTATTTATTAGATTTTCTACAGCACCAAGAAGGCTTGAAAGATTCCTTGCTTTTTCGATGTTAAGATTAGTTTCGACATCAGTGAGTGCAAGTTCATCAGCATTTTTAATCTTGGTAATCATTTGAATAAGATAATTCTTGAAATCTGATAGTATTGGATAATCTACTGCTGCCTTTCCTGTTATTTGATTATCATTTTCAGGAGTTAAGTTATATGCAGCATAAAAGGATCTTAATTGATTAGCAAGCTCTTGCCTCAAGATGTCATCCATAGAAGGGATTATGCACTTAAAGAAAGTCTGTAATTTACTAATATGATTTGCATAGCTTACTTCATCGTTTTCTCCGGCTCTTAATATTTCAAGCGGATTAAGCATACCTTCCCTTCCGCTGCAACGTATGATTTTACCGCCAAATTCATTAGTGAGCGATGCAAATTCTCCGGAAACATCAAATACCCTAATGTAATTGCCTATACTTGCGCTATGCTTAAATAACTTTTTAAGATGCGTTGATTTCCCACTTCCCATATCTCCACATACGATGGAATTATAGTGTTTTCTCTTCGCCGTTTTTGTAAAAGGATCATAAAGTATCACGCCGCCGGATTTAGAAAATCCAAGAAGCACGCCTTCTTCATCAAGAAGCTCACTATAGTTAAAGGGGAAACCCATTGCAAGCTGTTCACTTGTTAATGTTAAGCCTTTAAGCGTAGCAGCTTTGCTATGTGTAATTTGATATGGCTCAAAGAGACTTTGCCATTCTTTCCTCTGTTCATTTAGCATTGTGGTTGCAAGGTAACCATCTCCGTCAAGATTTTCCAAAACCTCACCTGTTTTTTCATCAAGCTCTTTAAGAGTCCTTGCCTTAACAAATATCCTAAAATCTACAAGCTTTATAACCTCACCAAGCCTGCTTATATTATCAAAGAGCTGCTCAAGTTCAGCTTTTCTTTTGCTTGCTTCGTAAAACTCTTGATAGTCTGTTGCACCGCCAATTCTGCTTTTTTCTTCAGATATACTTCTTGTTATATTCTTTTTTACAGCATTTCTATTTTTGCTTGTTACATCAAAAGTACATATGCAACCAGGAATATTAAATAGATTTATAAGCCAAAACTCACTTATATATGTTGGCAGAGCATATACATGAAGACATCTTGCATATCCGTCACCAAACCTTACATACGAAGGTTCTTTAAAAGATACGCCTCCTCTCGGCTGTATCTTTTCAAATAAGGCTGTATCAAGCTCTTCCTTGTCTTTTCCCCTTTCAATTATATTTTCTATATGTTCATCGCCTTGCGATCTGCTTAGCGTTGTATTCATATTTGATAATTTGTTTAATATCTGTATTTTCTCCGGCAAAGTAAGACTTTCCGTAAGTTTAAGGTAGCCACTTCCCATATACTTTGATAAAAGCTCCTTATTTTTTTCATAAGCACTTTTATTTTTTCCAAAATAGAATATATAAAATTCCCTTGTAAGCACTCCGCTTTCAGCTCTATCAAGCTCATCTATCTGACGATCAATCCATCTTATCTTTACATTATCTTTTGTCTTTTCCTTATGCTTTAAAAGTACGTCCTTTTGCTTTTGTGTATTAAGCGGAAAATTCATAGATACAAATTTTATATCAAAAAGAGCTGTCTTATAGATTTTAATAAGGTTAAGAAGCTCCATATCAAGCTCATCATCACTCATATTTTCAATATCTCTTGCTATGATTTTTTCAATTCCCATATATCTTCCATCAGTTAATACAAAAGCATCTAAATCATAGTCATATTTTCTGATTGGTATAAGCGATAAAACGCCGCCTTTATTAACCTTTGTCATCACAGGTTTTTTCTTAGACTTTTTCATATCATTTCCCTTTCAAAAGTTAGGGGATAGCAAAGCTACCCCCGTTAATTTTACATAAACCAAGCTGTTATTTCTTTTCCTAAAGTTGTTGCACAAAAGAAAACCGCAGCACCAAAAATAATATATTTAAATTTTTCCTTGATAAATCCTCTTGCTTCTTCACCACCTATCATCGTAGTTATTCCTGCAATCGCAAGCATAAGAATAAGCACCGCTGTAGCTACCGGCGTAAGTGCACTACAAAGTTTATATATTCCGTTTGCTAATCCGTTCATATTTTCTTCCTTTCTTTAAACGATTAAATGACAATAGAAATTAAATTTTCTTCTCTCTCTTTTTTCTCTTTGCTAAAACTATAACTATAGCAGCAGCTACTGCTAAAACTAATATCCCGGCTGAGAAAACTATGATTTTCTGCTTTAAGCTCAAACCTTCCTTTTCATAATATGCTGTAGCTTTGACTTTATATCCATCTGTTGAAGTATAAAGAATAGAAGCCTTATAGCTTACATTTTCAAGATCATCACCGCTATATGTATAATTCGCAAGATAATACGGTACTTGTCTTGTTCCACTGTATACAGCCGTTCTCTCATAATGTCCATCAGCACTTCCGGAAGGCAAATTTTCACCTGTAAACCTTCCGCCTGTGATTAGGTAATTTGCTCCATTTACACCTAAATACTCATTTATATCCTTTGCGTAGCCTTCCCATACCGGAACGCTGCCGATAGATACTCTTTTACCGTTAAAATAGTATTCTGTCGCATCAGATGAATAGGATATAAAAAGAGCAGGTGCGGTAAAATTTTCCGTTCTGCTCTTTTCTTCAACAGTATTTAGTTTTAATGTATAGTCGCCTTCCTGAACCTCTTTTGGAATATCAGCTCTATTTAAATATTCTACATCTTTTGTAATCTCCTTTCTTTCTGCATCCTTTGTCCATTTAATATCCGTAGAGCTAACAAAAGAAAATTCTTTGCTGCCCACTTTAGCTTTGATATTTTTGTCAAATTTCTTATCAGTTCCTGTTTTAACATTACGCTTTAAACTTAACGGCTCAACTTCATACCTTATATCTTTTAATTTGTAAGTCTTACCACCTTCTGTTATATGCTTAGCGATCTCTTTATCCTTTCCATATCTATCACTCGATATATATGTATAAGTCTTTGTTATATCACCCTCAGCATTTTCAGCTGCGTAAATCGGCAAAGCTTGGAGTATGACAAGCATTGCTATAATTAAAACAGCTGTTGTTTTCTTTATTACCATTTTTACTTCCTTCCTTTTCCTTTCAAATGATTAAAATTCAAACTCCTCATCTTCCAAGTGACCGAAAACGTTTATAAGCCTTCGAGCCTCATCAAAATCTTTTTCTATAAGCTTTTTAGAAATACTTGATTCTACCTTGTTAAACAAGTCTTGATCTATCAACATCGTATTATCATCTGAGAAAAACTCCTGATAAATACTTTCTTTGCTCTTACAATCAAGTTTTTTCCACTGATCAAATTCGATGCTCATAAGCCCATTAAAAATTTCTTCATATCTAAGTATTTCAAAGACTTTCTCTCCAAAATTTGGATTTACTTCACACCTTTCGTTAAACTCTAACGATGCACAAGCAAGCTGATCAGGTGTATTACCATAGTAAATACCGTGTTCCCATTCACCGGAATCTCTATCTAAACCACAAGCTATAATATAATCTCCAGTTTTTTGATTTTGTAGTAAGTAGTCATTGCCGTTTAGAGATAATATATTGTATGTCCTACCATCTTTGTGTGTAAAAGTTTTAGTTATATTATCATAAAGTTTTTGCTTCTCATCAGTCATGTTTTTATCTAGTGGTACACCCAATTTCTTTATCATTTGCGTAACTTCATAAACAAGGTTTGCCTTTCGATATGGACTAACTTCTTCAGCCTTATTAAGGAGTTTTTTAATGTCAATAAATCCATTTTCATCAGTCATCTCCTTGTCTACTAAACTTCTTACATCAAAATAGTGCTGTGTGTTCATGGCAACAGAAAGAAGCTTATCAACATGTATTTTTGCTTTTTCATCATCTTCATCTAAATCTTTTATAACAATGTCCATTTTTCCTTCCGTCCTTTCAAATGGTTATATCTACATTTCAGGTTCTTCTGTGCTTACATCTTTTTCGACTTCTTCATCTTCCTTGTCATTTGCCCATGATAAGTATTCAACCTTATCAGCGATAAAGTCTGTTGTATATACTTTATCACCATCTTTGTTTGTAAACTGTCCTGTGCGCACGCTGCCTTCCACACAAACAAGCTGCCCTTTCTTAAGATATTTTTCCGTATTTTCAGCTTGCTTTCCAAATACAGTTATTCTCGGAAAATCCGTCAGATTTTCTTCACTCTTAGAAAATCTATCTATTGCAAGTGAAAAATTAGCTATCTTTGTATTTCCACCATCTCTTACTACCGGATCTTTAGTTAATCTTCCTATAAATATTACCTTATTCATCTTTCATATCCTTTCGTTTAACATAAGTTTTAATATTTCCTGGGATAAGCATATATCCTTTCTGAATTTAGGTTTATGTATCATTTCCCATCTTCCACTCTCTGATACTGTAATGACACCTACATATGCTATTCTTTCAAGCTTATTTATATACCTATCTTTTATGAGATTTTTCTTTTCAAGAGGTATTACAATCCATGACTTATGTACAAAGTTGGAATTTTCGAGCGCTTGAGCTATAGCTTTCTTTATATCTGAAAGCTTAAATTCAAAAGCGTTAAATTGAATAAAACCTTGAAACTGCTCTACAGTAACAAGGTCTGCATTACCTTCCCGAATTGCGCACTCAAACTGATATCTCAAAGCTCTCTTGCTATAATTATAGTTTTTCCAAAATACTTCCTTTAGCTTTCTTTCTGATAAAAACATATTATATTCTTTCCGGCTAATTAATACATTAACGGTAGAAGTTATCTACCGTTAATGTACTTAAACCTACTTTCTTTTAGCTTTAATTGTAAGAAAACCTACTTTCTTTTAGCTTTAATTGTAAGAAAACCTACTGATGCAGCAGCTAAAAGTAAGGTTATCATGTAGTAAATCATATGGTTACTGTCGCCCGTATTAACTCTTAGCTTAAATTTGTCGTCTATTATAATTTTACCGATCTTAACCTTATCCGCCATAGTATAGCTTTGCACGTCTGCGGTATCTTTTACTTCAAATGATATGTCAGGTGCAAGATCATATCTTAAAGGAGCTTTTGCTTCATGTAGTGTATACTTGCCAACCGGAAGTTTTTCAAACTTAGTAGGCTTATCTTCAGATACCCACTCTTTTACTACCTTTCCATTTTCATCAAGTATCTGCATAGTAGCACCTGCAAGAAGCTTACCCGTCTTGGCATCAGTTTTAGTAAACTCTGTCCTTGTAATATCATCTTTCATAACGACTTTCTGAACTTCCCCTGTTTCCTTAACTTCAAATGTTATATTTGTTGCTGTCACATAACCCTTTGGAGCAAGCTCTTCGATGAGGGTATACTTTCCTGTCTTTAAACGGTTTATTCTATGTGGTTCACTTCCTGATGTCCATTCATCAACTGTTTTACCGTCCTGATCCACTACCTTAAGCTTAGCTCCGGGAAGTTCTTTTTCGTTTGTTATATCCTGCTTTGAAATATCAATTTTGGTATAGTCATCTTTCATAACGACTTTCTGAACTTCCCCTGTTTCTTTTACCTCAAATTGAATATCACTTGCAAATAGATATCCATCCGGATGTACTTTTTCCTTAAGTGTATACTTGCCAACCGGCATACGTTCGATGAGATGAGGCTTATCTGTTGATATCCACTTATCATAAGTATTTCCATGTTCATCAACTATTTCAAGCTCAGCTCCGGGAAGTTCTTTTCCCGTTGTTATATCTTGCTTTGATATTTTAACCTTTGTGTGATCATCGTGCATGCTTACTTTTTGCACGTCCTCAGTTTCTCTGACTTCAAAAGTTATATCGGCTGCCTTTACATAACCCTTTGGAGCTTCTACCTCATGTAAGATATAGTTACCTTTTGGAAGCCCCTTAAAAATACGGCTCTTATCCTTTTCTGTAGTCCAAGTAGATAGTGCTGTACCATCAGCCTTCTTGAGCTGCAACTTTGCACCTGCTATTTTACTTTTAACGCCCTGCTCATTAAGCCCTGTTTTTTCAACTTCTACTGTAATAGGCTTTTCAAGACTTTCTACAATGTAGTTAAAATTAGCTGTATTAGGTTCTTTAATTCCTGCCTTTATTTCCTTTTCGGTCTTATCTACAAGATATCCTGCTGAAGCTATCGTCTCAACGACTTTATATATACGAGGCTTAAGCCCTTCAAGTTTACCGTATCCCTTTTCGTCAGTTGTTATAGTTCCTGCCTTTACCATCTCGTTAGTTAAGGCATCATAATAAAATACATCGTATTTAGCACCTGCAAGGCTTCCGCCAAGCTCTTTTCCTTGCGGCTTGTTTTCGCCTGTTTCAGCATCCTTTTTATTTATTTCAAGTGATACCGTCTGTTCTTTTTCTTCGTCAATTACATCCTTTAGTAAATTTGTTTGCTGTCCGTGGTTATCACTATCAATAACTTGAGTAGAGATAATGCCTTCAGTTTTAGCAAAGCCCTTAGGTGCTTTAGTTTCTTCTATTGTGTATGTACCAAATAAACCAATTGGGATGCCGTTTTCCTTTAAGAATAATTCATCTCCCCCTACTTTATATTGAGGTTTAATAAAAATTTCCCCGTTTTTATCAGTTCTAAATACCCAAGTTCTAAATGGTGTTAAGCCGGTAGTATCATTAGTTTTTTCCTTGTAGTATTTTACAGTGTACTCAGCACCCTCAAGGCTTAGGTTTTTATCTGCTCCCTCAGCTGCTTTCTTCTGCACCTTTAAAGACAGAGGGTCAAATAGCGGTTCATCACTAACTTTTAATGTTGCAGTCTGACCGCTTACAACATTTATCTCATACACCTTCGGATCAAGCTTATACCCTTTAGGTGCAACAATTTCCTTTGCATAATACTTTCCTGCAATAGGAAGATGTAGAGTGTTTGATGTACCGTCAGCATTTACTACAAGCTCACCTGCATTGTTACCAAAATCAGGACTTGCTGAAATTCTATATATAGCACCTTCTAAACTGTAGTTTTCAGGGCAAAGGTTCACAAGGTCTTTATTTGATGCCGTTTCTTTAATAAGCGTTACATAACCGCCATAACTTACTGTAAATCTTGCTGAAATTTGTCCTTTGCTGTGATCCATGGAAAATCCGTCATTTGCTCCTACATATACCCATCCTTGACCTTGACAAGTAGAAGCATTTGCCGCAGCCCAGGAATCAGCATTTGCTTTAACTGCGGAAAATAGAGATGAACCTGTACCGCTATAGTTATATGATGTGATATTTACCGTGGTTTTTCCTGACACATATGTCCATATCCAAACCTGAGCTATAGCATTTTTTGTAGCATAATCTCCTATACCTGCACGGTTTAGGATGTAATCTATGCCTGCTGCAAGATAATTTACATCATACTGCGATAGGTTTGTGTAATAGCTTGTAATAGGCATTACCGTCTTTACACCGCCGTAAAATGCAGCATATGGATTCATACAAAATACATTTCCGCTTGTATCGCTTGCGCTATGTAAATTAAGATTTGCTTGTGACGGAACACCTGCCGGCGAAAAGTATGAACCGTATGTCCAGTCAAATGTAAAGCTACCGCCTGTGCTTCCGCTCACATTTACATTTGCGGTGTCGGCATTTACTATGCCGGGCATAAGCACCATAATTGCAATTATGGTACTTACAATAATTTGTTTTAGTTTTAATTTCTTTAACATGTTAAATTTTTCCCCTTATTAATTTTTAGTAATAACTGATTTAGCTGCTTCATTTTATTTATGGCGGTCTTACATTTTTTCTCATAATTTAATCTCCTCCCAAATTCAAGGTATATAAAAAGAACATATTGCTATGTCCTTCTCAACCGATTTTATCCTGCTCTTTCCAAATAAAATAGCAGCCGAAGCTGCTAAATGTCCTATTCCCAATGTCCTACTTCATCGTGGTGTATAACCCTTGTAGTATAACCGCTTATATATTGTTCATCCTGTCCGTTTCCCCAAGCAACAACAGTATCTCCATATGCATTATATACCTCTTCTTCGCTATAAAAAATCTTCGTACTGCCATCTCTGAGAGTTCCCCACCAAGTTGGTCGATAAGCATATACCGGCTCTTGTACCGTTTCATCCCAAGCAGCCTGATCGACTACCCAGCGCTTTGGCTTAGGTGCAGGAGCTGTTCCTGATCCCGATGAACCGCTATGCGAAGGTGTGCTTGCACTATGCGTGCTTGACTTTGAATTTGATGATGTTTTAGTGCCATTATTTTCGCTTTTAACGGCTTTATCTCCGCTATCTTCCTTTTTCCCATCTTCCGCCTTTGCATCGCTCTTAGCGCCTGTTTTTTTATCCTCTAATCTATCTGCTTTAGACACTTTACTTTTTTCTTTTTTGTTTTCTTTCTTTGCCGTCTTTTCTATTTTCTTTGGTTCAACTGCTTTACTGCCTGACTTACTTATTCCATACGCTATACCGATAGCTACTATTAAGAGAATAGCTACTATGCCTATAATCAGTTCTCTCTTCTTAATCTTCATGACATCATCTTCTCCTTTACTTTTTAATATAATTTGCTAAAGCTCAAAATCATCTTCTTTTTCGTTTGTCTGTTCTTTTTCTTCTTCCAGTTTTCTGATTTGTGATTTCAAATTGATATTTTCTTTATTCAGAAGTT